>Ga0207059_1168_pt1 | contig 11503 bp, 5 predicted proteins | sample Alteio_BWMinCont_32_FD_153273 | JGI IMG/M metagenome (GOLD analysis project Ga0207059, IMG submission 153273) | Enriched cells from forest soil in Barre Woods Harvard Forest LTER site, Petersham, Massachusetts, United States -... | ecosystem: Environmental > Terrestrial > Soil > Temperate forest >...
ATTCGCGCGCCAGGGGCCATACTCGAATCTTCGACCAACGCCGCGCTTGACCGGCTGCTGGCGTGGATGCGCGATAAACAGGGGGTCTCATGGATCTCGGGTTGAAGGGGAAAGTGGCGATGGTAGCGGGCGCGAGCCGCGGTCTGGGCTTTGCGATTGCGAAGGTTCTGGCGGGTGAAGGGGCGCTCGTATCGATGGCGTCGCGCGATGCCTCCGCCATCAAGAAAGCCAGCGAACAGATTGCGCGCGATGGCGGCGCCGTCTTCGGATTCGCCGCCGACGTCAGTTCCGCTGAAGCCATCACAAGCTGGCATCAGGCAACGGTCAAGCAGTTCGGCGAAGTGGACTTACTGGTCACGAACTCCGGCGGGCCGCCCGCCGGAACGGTATTGGCATTTGATGACGCCGCATGGCTGCGGGCGTTCGAGTTGCTCGTGCTCAGCGCCGTCCGGATGGTTCGCGCCGTTGTGCCATCCATGATCGCGAGGAAAACTGGCAGCGTCGCGATGCTGACTTCAACCTCCGTGAAGGAGCCCATACCAATCCTGGCTTTGTCAACCGTGCTTCGACCCTGCGTGGCCGCTCTGGCTAAGACTTTGGCCAACGAGCTGGCCGGTCAGGGAATCCGGGTGAACCATGTGATTCCCGGGCGCATCGCGACGGACCGATTGCTGGAGCTGGACGAGATCGGAAGTAAGAAAGCGGGAATCTCGCTCGAAGAGCAGCAGAAGCGTGTGATCGCTACAATTCCGTTCGGCAGATACGGACAGCCGGAAGAATTCGCCCGCGCTGTGGTGTTCCTGCTTTCCGGCGCGGCGGGCTACGTAACCGGAGCAACCCTTCAGGTTGACGGAGGGCAAGTTCGTAGCGTTCTTTAATCCGGATCGAAACAATTTCGCCTGATAGCCGAGTAAGGCCGCAGCTTGAAGCGAAATGGCTATTCTGAAAGGAGTGCATAGGGCCTGTGGCTCTGATGCGCAGTTTTTTTCTGGTTTGCTCGCAAAGTAGAGGATTGCGCGAGCGCGCAACCCGATACGGGTTTGTGCGCCGGGCCGTGGCGAGATTCATGCCGGGTGAGGATGTCTCGGACGCGCTTTCCGCCGCCACTGCTCTCCGCGCGAATTCGATCGGATCGGTTTTTACTTTCCTCGGCGAAAATGTTTCGGACCCCGCGGAAGCCGATCGCGTCACTACACACTACCTTGACGTGCTGAAACGCATCCGGGAGAGTGGACTAGGCGCTGAAGTTTCGATAAAGCTGACCCAGCTAGGCCTGGACCTGAGCCCTGAGCTGTGTTACTCGAACGTCAAAAAAATAATCGAGCAGGCGGGAACGCAGAGCGTGGTTTGGATCGATATGGAAGCCAGCAACTACGTCGATGCAACCCTTGCTCTATTTCGACGCGCGCGCCAGGCTTACCCCAATGTTGGAATCTGCCTGCAAGCGTACCTGTATCGTACGGAGAAAGACATCGCCAACCTCCTGCCGCTCGGTCCGGCCATCCGCCTGGTCAAGGGCGCATATAAGGAATCTGCTGAGGTTGCATTTCCTCGAAAGAAGGAAGTGGACGAGAACTTTTTCGCGCTCGCAAAACAGATGGTGAGCGACGAGGCGCGTGCCGCGGGTTTGCGCGCCGCCTTTGCCACTCACGACCGCAAGTTGATCCAGCGCATCATTGATTATGCCGGGTCCAAGAAGCTGGGCAAAGATAGTTTTGAATTTCAAATGCTCTACGGAATTCAGCGCGAAGAGCAGTATCGGTTGGCGCGTGAAGGCTGGAAGTCAATTGTGCTGATCGCTTACGGAAGTTTTTGGTTTCCGTGGTACATGCGGCGGCTGGCGGAGCGTCCCGCCAACGTTCTATTCGTTCTTCGCAACCTTTTCGCCTCCTAACCAGCACCAACACGAAACTCGTAATTCATTGCGCCCAATTAGCCTTAGTCGTACTCAATCGTGACCGCAAGCATGCTTTAGTCGCAATAGACGGGTGGACGTAGGGGTAGGGCTTGCCCTACCCTTTCGATAAACGGAAGAACAAGATGGGGACGGCCCCAGGGCGGAACCCGGGGTCCCCGGGTCGTCCCTCTACGCGGTTTTCAACTTTGAGTTTCGGATTGAACTGAAGGAGTCGAGTGTATGCGCGTGACGAAGACTTGGAGCTTTATCGCATGGCTGCTGGGAATTGCAGTGTGTGCCGTCCAATCGCCGGGGCAACGGCGGTCCCGATCTGACGAGCCGGATGGCCTCCGGTTCCGATTTGTTGCTCCGGCCGAGGGCAACCGGGTTGCGTCCGTGGCCGCGATCCCCGGAGACCCAAGCACCTATTACGCCGGGGCAGCCTCCGGCGGCGTATGGAAATCCACCGACGGCGGAAACCGTTGGGAGCCTATTTTTGATAAACAACCGGTAGCCGCTATTGGCGCGCTCGCCATCGCTCCGTCTGACACGAACGTAGTCTGGGCGGGAACGGGGGAAGCGTGGGCGATCCGCGACAGCGATGCAATCGGCAATGGAGTCTATAAGTCCGCCGATTCAGGAAAGAACTGGACCCACATGGGACTGGACGAGACCGGGCGTATCGGCCGCATCGTTATCGACCCCAAGAATCCGGACATTGTGTTTGTTTGCGCGCTCGGACGCATGACAGGGCCGCAGCAGGAGCGCGGCGTCTATCGGACTACGGATGGAGGCCAGCACTGGGAGCGCGTGCTCTTTGCCGACCCCAACACAGGTTGCTCCGGACTCGCCATGGACCCGCACAATCCGCGCGTGCTCTTCGCGGGAATGTGGCAAGTGGAGATGCACACTTGGGGAGAGTTCAGCGGCGGGCCCGGGAGTGGCATCTACGTGTCGCGCGACGCGGGAACCAAATGGGATCGACTCGACGGCGATGGGCTGCCTAAGGCGCCGGTGGGCAAGACTGACGTGGCCATCGCTCCCACCGATTCAAACCGGGTGTATGCGCTGATTCAAACCAAGGACCAGGGCTCGGTCTGGCGCTCCGATGACGGCGGTGGAAAATGGCGCGTGATTAATTACGACCGAACGCTCATCGGGCGCGCCGGATATTACATCCGTATTGCCGTCTCCAGCGGAAATGAAAACGAAATCTATTTGTCGAACAGCAGTTTCTTCGAATCACTGGACGGAGGCGAAAACTTTCGAGTGGTGCCCTGGGGCGGCGACAATCATGACATTTGGATTGACCCGCTCAATCCTGACCGGTTCGCGATCAGCGACGATGGGGGATTAAACATCACCACGGTGCACGGCCGGGGCTTCAACCGCGTGAAACTTCCGATCGGACAAATGTATCACGTCGCCGTTGACAATCAGATTCCCTACGACGTCTACACCAACATGCAGGATGATGGCAATATGCGCGGGCCCAATTATGCGGAGATCGGGTGGGACCACGGGATGGGTGGTTGCGAATCGGGCTTCACGATTCCAGACCCGGGTAATCCCGACGTCGTCTGGGCCACTTGCTACGGCAATGAAGTGACCCGCTGGGATTCCAAAACCAAACTCGCGCGTTCGGTCAGTCCGTGGATGCATATACTCGACTCGCCGCCGAGCGATGCCAAGTATCGCTGCCACTGGACTCCGCCACTGGCCATCGATCCGTTTGACACCAACACGGTCTATTACGGTTGCCAGGTAATCTTCAAGACCTCGAACGGCGGCCAGAGCTGGAAGATGATCAGTCCCGACCTCAGCACGCAGGATCCCAGCCACAACGCTTCTTCGGGAGGACTCGTCGGCGACAATTTGGGGCAGTTCTACGCCGAGGTTGTTTTCGCCATCGCGCCCTCCCCGATTCAGAGGAGACTCATTTGGGCTGGAACCAACGATGGGCTGGTGTGGAATACGACCGATGGCGGCGGCCATTGGACGAACGTTACCAAGAACATCTCCGGCCTGCCTGCTTGGGGAAGTGTCACAAGCATCGAACCATCGCGTTTCAACGCGGGCACGGCCTATGTCTCGGTTGACTTCCATCTGGCGGACAATCGCGATCCGTATATTTACCGAACCACGGATTACGGCCAGACCTGGACCAAGATCAGCGACGGGCTTCCCAAGCATCCGCTGGCTTACGTTCGCAGCATCGCGGAGGATCCTAACTGCAAAGGGCTTCTCTTCGCCGGAACGGGGAACAGTCTCTATTACTCTCTCGATGACGGCGGGCACTGGGCGCCGCTCCAAGACGGCTTGCCGCACGCTCCGGTCACCTGGGCGGTGGTGCAGAAGCAGTTTCATGATTTGGTGGTCTCGACCTATGGCCGCGGGATTTACATTCTGGATGACATTACGCCGCTCGAACAAATGGCGCGCGAGCCATCGGAGACGGCGGTGCGATTCTTTGCCCCGCGCGCCGCCTATCGGTTTACCCAGCGCGGGCGTGCTCTGTTGAACTTCTCACTGAAGTCAGCCGCCCAAAAGCCGGTGACCATCGAAATCCTCGACTCGCAAGGCAAAGTGATCCGCAAATTCGAGACGCCTGGCAGGCAGGGGATGAACCGCGCAGCCTGGGATTTGCACTACGAACCGCCGCGGCAGGTCGCCTTGCGCACCGAGGCCCCCGACAATCCGCGCATCTGGGAGGAATCAAGATTCCGAGGTCAGGACTCACGGCCGATCCTGCACTGGGGCATTGAGGAGGCCCAGGTTGGCCCCGTGGCGCCCTCCGGCAATTACAGCGTGCGCCTTAACGTGGACGGGCAGACTTTCTCGCAGCCGCTCACCATCCTGAGAAATCCACATTCGCCCGGCACCGATGCGGACATCGAGGCTACGGTCAAATTACAGCTTCGCATCCGCGACGACATCAGTGGAATTTCCGACACGGTGAACCAGCTCGAGTGGACTCGAAAACAGCTTGACGATGTGGCGAAGATGCTTCATACGCAGAAAGATGAACAGGGCCTGCTCAAGCCAGTTGAGGCGATGGATAAGAACATGCTCGCTATCGAGATTAGACTGTTGTCCCGCGAGCAGCTTAACAGTGATGACAAATATTATGTGGAAGCCGATAAACCGTATCTCAACTTGATCTGGCTCAACGGCGAGGTCGGAAGTGGCGCAGGGGATGTGGCAGGCGGCGCCGACTTTGCGCCCACTGACACGAATATCGAGATGCTGCAGGTTATTGAGAAGGATCTATCCGCCGTTCAAACCGAGTATCACACGCTCATCGAAAAGGAAGTGCCGGCATTCAATCGCAAGCTCGCAGATCACGGCATCACTCCCATCACCGCCGCAGTCCCTGTCGCCGCGGCCAAGCACGGCAATTTGGAACCGTAGGCGGCCCGTCTGTCCGTGATCAGTACGGGCCGGTTCCTGAGTAGTGGCTGAGGTCCCGCCCCGAGCTACCCTTCCCCGGGTGCAGGCCCGGTTGAGTTCCCGACGACGAGTTCAATATTGATTTTGTATTCTTTGCCGGAGGTCTTGGCAGAGGTCGACGATTCATGAAGTGCGTCGGCCGCGATTCGACCCAGGACATCGGCGTGCATATCGACCGTCGTAAGTCTCGGAACGAAATATTCCGCGAGGTAGGTGTTGTCAAACCCCGTGACCGAAATGTCTTCGGGCACCCGAAGTCCGCCGGCGGTAAATGCCTTGATCAGGCCCACGGCGGTCAGGTCATTCACGGCCACCACAGCCGTGGGCCTGGGGCTGAGCTCAAGAATGGACATGCCCGCGGAGTAGCCTCCGTCCAGACTTTGATTACCTATAATAATCGGCCCTGAGTCCAGCCCGAGGTCGTGCATGGTGGCGAGGTAGCTTTGGTGGCGCGAAAGGATGTTCTTGAAGATCCGCTGTCCGCCGACAAAGGCTATGCGCCGGTGACCCAGGTGGTAGAGATGCTCGATGGCCTGCCGCATGCCGGTCAGGTAATCGACCTTGAGATTGGTCACGCCCTCGCTGACGAAATCCAAATCGAAGCAGGTTACCGATATATTCTGGTGTACGAATTCCTTGAGCCAAGCGGGGTTCATCTCGGAGGTCAGGATTGCGACTCCGCGGACCTTCTGCTCCAGCATGCGTTCCGCCGCTCGTCTCATGAGGGCAAGTTTGTAACTGGTTTCACTCACGATTACATCGTAGCGCCAGTGGTGGGCTCGGGCCTCGAAACTTCGGATGGCGACGGAAAAGAATGGATTCTCAAGATCTGAAACGATCACCCCAATCGTCCGGCTGGTGTGAGCAGCCAGGCTGCGCGCATTGCGGTTGGGGTGATAGCGAAGATTGCGGGCGGTCGCCAGGACGCGCTGGCGCGTTTCGGCCATGATCCGGCCCGTCGCATTGAAGGCATGGGAGACCGTGGCGGTCGACACTCCGGCAGCCTTCGCTACTTCACGAATGGTAATACTGTTTTTGTGCCTCGTTCTTCCAGCTCTTTTCATTTTCACGTTAGCGGCGAGTCTTTCAACCCTGAACTGTAGCACCTTAGGCTGTCTCACTCAAGGTTACTTCCCCTCAAACCCAGACCGCTGGGAGAAACCAATCTCTGGTACACTTCTTGCTTTCCGCGCCACCGGACAAAACGAGAACATTAGTTTCTAACCGCTTCTTAAGCTCTCTGGCGAGCGGTACCAGGTTGGCTGGAAAATCTCCGGGCACTTGAAAAGGTTTGAGATTATTAGTCCAGACTTTTAAAGTGATCGTTACCCATGCCGGTCAGACTATTCGTTTCCATCATGCTTTTACTTCTGACCCCGGAACTCCGGGCCCAGCGGACGGTCACGCTCCGCGTCGATGCGACTGCCATCCAGGGCAGATTCCAACCGAATTGGGCATACTTTGGTCACGACGAACCGAATTACACCTACATGCCATATGGCAAGCAACTGATCGGAAGGCTTTTCGCAATGAGCCGCGGGGGCGTACACATTCGCACCCACAACTTGTTGACCACCGGAGACGGCACGGCGTCGCTGAAATGGGGATCCACCAACGCTTACACCCAAGACGCCGCAGGACGCCCGATTTACGATTGGACGATTCTCGACAAGATTTTCGATGAGTATCGCGACGCCGGCATCACTCCGTTTGTGGAAATCGGCTTTATGCCGAAAGCGTTGTCTATTCATCCCGACCCTTACCGACATGACTTCCCGAGAGGCTCGATATTCACCGGCTGGGCGTATCCGCCCAAGGATTTCGGAAAGTGGGCGGAGCTCGTCCACCAATGGGTGCTTCATTCGGTTGAACGCTACGGCCGCAAAAACGTGGAGTCATGGGACTGGGAAGTTTGGAACGAACCCGATATCGGCTATTGGCAAGGTAAACCAGGAGAGTATGACCAGCTTTATGATTATGCAGTTGACGCGGTGAAGCGCGCTTTGCCCAGCGCGCGTGTGGGAGGACCGGGCACCACGAATCCAAGCAATCCTAAAGCCGCCGCGTTTTTCAGGAATTTCTTGATTCATTGCACACAAGGGAAGAATTACGCCACCGGCAAAACCGGAGCGCCGCTCGACTTCATCTCGTTCCACGCCAAAGGCGGCATCCGTCTGGTGGATGGCCACGTGCAAATGGAAATTCGCAGACATCTGGCGAATATTGAAAAAGGGTTCGAGATTATGGCGAGCTTCCCGGCACTTCGCGATTTGCCGGTGGTCATCAGCGAGTCCGATCCTGAAGGTTGTGCTGCTTGTTCCGTGACCGCGCATCCCGAGGACGCCTACCGGCTCACTTCGCAGTACGCGAGCTACACGGCCGCAGTGCTTCGTGGCGCCCTGGAATTGGCCCAGCGATACAAGATCAATCTTCAAGGTGTTTTGACCTGGGCGTTCGAGTTCGAAGACGCGCCTTACTTCGCTGGTTATCGGGCCTTAATGACCCGAGATATCGATCTGCCGGTGCTCAATGTTTTCCGCATGTTCGGCTTGATGGGTGGAGAAAGGATTCAGGCGGAAAGCAGCGGCGCCCTCAGCCTCGATTCGATCCTATCGTCGAGTGCGCGGGACACGCCCGATATCGACGCGCTCGCCACTCGGGACGACCGCCGGGTGACCGTTCTCATCTGGAATTACCATGACGACGCTGTTCCGGCGCCGCCAGCCCTAGTCAACTTAACTGTTAAAGGTATTCACCGCCCTACCCGCCAAATCCTGCTCCGGCAATATGCGATTGATTCGGCGACCAGTAATGCCTACGCCGCATGGATGGCGATGGGATCCCCGCAGGAGCCAACAGCCGAGCAGAGCGCCCGGCTCAAGTCAGCGGGGCAATTGCAACTTGCGGATTCGCCGCAATGGTTGAATGCAACACAGGACACACTTCACTTGACTCTCCAGCTTCCATCGCAAGGAGTGTCGCTCGTCGAGTTGAGTTGGTAATCGGTTGGCGCGGGTTCACTCCAACCACCGATCGTGTCCGTCAAGTGCCGCGAGGGCCGCGGTAGGGATTCAGTCGGATGTCGAGGCCGCTCCGCGATACCCTGTGGCGAGCCCCAAGTTTGGACATGGGATTTCCGTAATTCGCCGCTGCAACTTCCAACTGAGGTACTGGCGATTCGGCTTCGGAAAAGATAGTTAACATTTAACTACATTAGTAATACAGGCCGGTTGGGATCAGGCTCTGTTGGCTCGGATGTTTTTGGCTCGTGGAATTGGGTTTATTCGGAAAGGGGAGGAAATTATCAACAACTTAGCGGCTTTAGATCGGGTTTGATTGGCTTCGTTTCAGAGCTATGTTATTGATTCTAAAAGATAAATTGGCTTCGTTCATGTTTTTTTCACTTTTTCTAGTTTCCGGCCTTATTTTCAGGGGTCGCATGCGCCGTTGTGATCTCTCGTACGTTGCCATTTCGCCTCACCTTCGCCCATCGGCGGTTTCACCACTTGATCAACACTCATTCAGGTTAGCACGTATCGATAAGATTGTCAAGAGGAATCGGCTGGCGAGTCTTGGCGTCATCTGCGACACGCGGGCCCGAGTGAGCGCAGCCATTCCCACGCGGGAATCTACTCCGCAAGGCGTGTTTCGCTTGACTAAAAATTTTTATCTATGCTATAAGTTAAACTTTCGCAAGACAGATTCAGTGGCTCATCCCAGAGTAATAACTTCCCAAAAGAGTTGATGTCGGCAGGCCGGAGTAAGGCCGCCTTGGGGACGCGAAACGAGACTCCGATCTGAGGAGAAATGATGGTCAATGCCGCGACGGTATTGTTGGCGGGGTACTTTCTCCCCGTAATCCCGCTTTCGAGTGCGTTTGCGCTCGTGCTGGCCACGCTGCCGGGCCGCCAACAAACTTCCACCCGGAACCGCAGAGGAGCGGATAAACACTTGTTCAATAAAAGACTGACCGCAGAAATCAGTGCGTGCACAAATCGGCGAAGGTTGGTGCGTTCGATGGCTAGCGCGCATGTTTGGAGGTTCAAACGGCTCCGACTCGCCAAGGCAATCTCGATGGGCGCGGCAGGCCTGGTGCTGAGTATGGCGGGCGTGACGCAGGCGTTCGCTCAGTCTCCCGACGAAGCTGCGGGGGGCGAGGCCAATCTAAGACTCCCGGACTTATCGCAAGTGCAGTTTCTGGGCGTCGATGGTCACAAGCTGCTGACGATCGGGATTCTATTTTGTGTCTTTGGGCTGCTCTTTGGATTGGCCATTTATCGCCACCTGAAAAACCTGCCCGTCCACCAGTCGATGAGAGAAGTCTCCGCATTGATCTACGAAACTTGTAAAACCTATCTGGTAACTCAGGGCAAGTTCATTCTTCTGCTTTGGGTCTTCATCGCCATTGTCATCGGATTCTACTTCGGCGTGCTGCTGAAATACGAAGTCACGCGCGTAGCCGTCATTCTGCTGTTCAGCGTAATCGGGATCGCCGGAAGTTACGGTGTGGCATGGTTCGGCATTCGGGTGAACACATTCGCGAACTCGCGCACGGCGTTTGCCAGTCTGGGCGGCAAACCATTTCCGATTTATCAAATCCCCCTTCAGGCCGGCATGAGCATAGGCATGATGCTGATCAGCGTGGAACTCCTGATGATGCTCATCATCCTGCTTTTTATTCCGGGCGATTATGCAGGGCAGTGCTTCATCGGATTCGCCATTGGCGAGTCACTGGGAGCGGCGGCGCTGCGCATCGCGGGCGGCATCTTTACCAAGATCGCCGACATCGGCGCCGACCTGATGAAAATCGTTTTCAAGATCAAGGAAGACGATGCGCGCAACCCGGGCGTGATCGCCGACTGCACGGGCGACAACGCGGGTGATTCGGTGGGGCCGAGCGCCGACGGATTTGAGACCTACGGCGTAACCGGCGTGGCGCTGATCAGCTTTATCCTGCTGGGCGTAAAGAGCCCGACGGTGCAGGTCCAGTTGCTGGTATGGATTTTTGTGATGCGCATCATGATGCTGGTCTCGAGTGCGGCCGCGTATTTTATCAACGGCGCCATTGCCAAAGCCCGTTATGGCCATGCGGACCAGATGAACTTTGAGGCGCCACTCACCTCGCTCGTCTGGCTCACCTCAGGCGTCTCGATTGCGCTGACCTACGTAGTCTCCAATCTCATTATTCCTGACCTTGGCGGCGACACCACCCAGTGGTGGAAGCTCGCAACGATCATCTCCTGCGGGACGCTGGCCGGCGCTCTGATCCCGGAACTTGTGAAAGTCTTCACCTCGACCGAGTCTCGACACGTTAGAGAAGTGGTGGCGTCGGCGCGAGAGGGCGGGGCTTCACTTGACATCCTGTCCGGCTTTGTGGCCGGCAACTTCTCCGCTTATTACCTCGGCCTGACGATCGTTCTTCTCATGGCGATCGGATCATGGGTCAGCCTGCAGGGGTTGGGCAACCTGATGATCGCGGCCTCGGTGTTTGCCTTCGGCCTGGTCGCCTTCGGGTTTCTGGGCATGGGACCAGTGACCATCGCGGTGGATTCCTACGGCCCGGTGACCGACAATGCGCAATCGGTTTACGAGATCTCGCTGATCGAGCAGATTCCCAATATCAAGCAGGAGCTCAAGCGGGATTTCAATATAGACGCGGACTTCGGCCATGCCAAGGAATTGTTGGAAGAGAACGACGGTGCCGGCAACACGTTCAAGGCCACGGCCAAGCCGGTTCTGATTGGTACCGCGGTGGTCGGCGCTACAACCATGATCTTCTCCATCATCATTGCGCTCACCGATGGCCTGACGACCAATGTGGAGAAGCTCTCCTTGTTGCACGCGCCCTTTGTGCTGGGCCTGATCAGCGGCGGAGCGGTGATCTACTGGTTCACCGGAGCTTCGACGCAGGCCGTAACCACGGGCGCATATCGAGCCGTCGAGTTCATCAAAGCGAATATCAACCTGGCGGGCGCGGACAAGGCCAGCGTCAGCGACAGCAAGAAGGTGGTGGAAATCTGCACTCAGTACGCGCAGAAAGGTATGTTGAATATCTTCGTCGCGGTCTTCTTTGGTACCCTGGCTTTCGCATTCCTCGAGCCGTTTTTCTTTATCGGCTACCTGATTTCGATAGCGACCTTCGGCCTCTATCAGGCC
>Ga0207059_1169_pt1 | contig 11484 bp, 11 predicted proteins | sample Alteio_BWMinCont_32_FD_153273 | JGI IMG/M metagenome (GOLD analysis project Ga0207059, IMG submission 153273) | Enriched cells from forest soil in Barre Woods Harvard Forest LTER site, Petersham, Massachusetts, United States -... | ecosystem: Environmental > Terrestrial > Soil > Temperate forest >...
AGGCAATGCTTCCTCCACCAGAAATTACGTGATCCTGAAACTGCTGCGCCAACGACGAACGACGGTTTTACACGTTAAACCACGGCGTAATCCACACGTACTTGATATTGAATCCCAACCGCAAGAGCATCTTCAGCGGCAGTGCCACCATGGTCAGCAAAAAGAACTGCATCAGCGAATATTGCAGCAGGCTCATGCGCTTGTAATCTTTCGGGTTGTAGCGCCGAAAGAATGCATGTACCGCAAATCCGCCCAGCAGGTAATACGCACCCACCACCACGGCGCCGAAAATCGCTTTGCCCGCGTTGGACGCGATCCCGAACAAATCCGGCAAGTCGCGGTTCACCTCATAAATAAAGCGATTGTGGTCCCACGTCTGCCCCGGCCAGAACCACTGCCAGCCCGGTCCGCGAATGAACGTCCCGATGATGATCATCGAAACCCACAGAATGATGAACCCGAACAGAAACGTCCCAATCGCAAACTTGCGCTGCTTCCAGGTGTAATAGCCACTGCCCAGCGGATTGGTATCGATATACGGAATGATCATCAGCCCGATGATGATCAAAGTCGGCATCACCACGCCTGCAATCCACGGATCGAAATACACCAGCATTTCCTGCAATCCCAGGAAGTACCACGGCGCTTTGGCCGGGTTCATGGTCAGGTTTGGATTCGCCGGCTCTTCCAGTGGCGCGTACAGCGTGATCGACCACACCATCAGAATGATGGTGACAATCATGGTGGCCAGAAACTCAATGCGCAGCAGAAACGGCCAGACGTGGACTTCCTTCTGCCATCCCGGACGGAACGGCCAGCTCTTGCGATGGTGGGTCTTGGCCAGCGCCGGATTGGTTTCCAGTTCGCCGATGAGATCATCGTTGGCTTTGGCCTGCTTCCACGCCAGGTAGCAGTAGAAGATCAGCAGTGGAATCATGCCGACAATGGGCACATTGTCAGGCGCGGAGCAGATCTCCCAAAGTTGTTTCCAATCCATAATGTCTCCGAAGGCCTAAACTTGCCGCCGCGGCTTGTCTCCCTCCGCCGTCAGCATCACCTGCGCCGGACCGGAAATGCCTCCATCTTTCCGCACCCGCCAGAAGTGAACAATCATCAGCACCGACGCCACAATCGGGATTCCGATGCAGTGCCATATATAAGACCGCAGCAGCGCGTTGGCATCCACGATCGAGCCACCCAGCAGCCCGAAGCGCACATCGTTATAGGGCGTCATGCCCATCATCTTGCCGAACGGACCCTCGTGGCCCAGCATCGGCGTAGCGCGCGCCATGTTCGTACCCACGGTGACTGCCCAGAATCCCAGTTGATCGTCAGGCAGCAGGTAACCGGTGAAGGAAAGTAGCAGCGTGAACACCAGCAGCAGTACTCCAATATTCCAGTTAAATTCACGTGGCTTTTTGTACGACCCCGTGAGAAACACGCGGAACATGTGCAGCCAGACCGCAATCACCATCAAGTGCGCGGCCCAGCGATGCATATTGCGCAGCAGCTTGCCGAAGGGGACGTCGTGCTCCAGATACAAAACGTCGCGGAACGCCTGAACTTTTGTGGGATGGTAATAGAACATCAACAGCACACCGGTAAACGTCAACACGATGAAAAGATAAAACGTGATCCCGCCCATGCCCCAGGTGTAGCTGTAGCGAACCGCGTCGCGATTGATCTTCGCCGGATGCAGATGCAGGAAGACGTTCGACAGCACGCCCAGCGCGCGATTCCGAGGCGTGTCATCGTGCTTGTGGCGGAAGATCGAAGTAAAGACCTGGGTCTTGGTGGGATCTTTCAGGCCTTCAACTTGCTCTTTCGCCTTCGCCGGCATGTCAGTCTTAAGCGACTGTACGTCCTCTTTGACGCCGGCCTTGACCCGCTCCAGCAGTCCGACCCGGTTGCCATTCTTCCCGTTGCTGTTCTCTTCAGCCATCGTGAGTTTCCTTAATGAACCTCTGTGGAACTCTGTGCCATCTGTGGTTAAGCTTTTTTTCTAAGCCCGCAAAAACGCTCCATCATCGTTGAACTGCGAAGGCTGTCCCTTCGGCCACTGATAAAGCCGCGAGACATCCACCAGAATCTGACCATCGGGAGCCGTCTCGATGTGTGCCCGGTCCATGGGACGCGGAGCCGGCCCTTCGAAATTCACCCCTTCGCTGTCATACCCGCTGCCGTGGCACGGACACTTGAACTTGTTCTCGCTGGGCTTCCAGTCGGGCGTACAGCCCAAGTGCGTGCAACGCGCATAAATCACAAAGATGCGGTCGGGAGTGCGGTCCACCCAGATGCGGTACTTCTGCTGGAACTTTGTATCCACGCCCAGCCCGTATTCTTCGGGATACCCGATCTTGAAGCTGGTCGCCGGCTCGAACAAAGTCCGCGGCAGGAAGAACCGGAAGAATGCCAGTAACCACGCCGTCAGAAATGCCGCGACGGTCGCCCACACCAAACGCCGCCGCGCGCGATTGATTTCGTTATCTTCGGGACCAATAGCCGCTAAGCCTCCGGCAGCTGCCGCTTTCGAAGTTCCCACCGCCGGCGTGCCGACATAACTTGTCGACGTCCCGCTGCGTGCCACCGAAGCTGCCGCCGATGAGGCCGGCATCGCCGGCGCTGCCGCTCGCGGAGACGCCGCTGCCGCGACCGGAACTGCAGCAACCGGGGCTGCTGCCTCCTCGCCTAAAAGCGCAGTAATTTCGGAATCATTGAGCGCCGCCAACCCTTTGCGGCCGCGACGCGCCTGTTCTGCGGCGACGGTCGACTTGCTCCACTTTTTGCCCTGGGCAACCCAGCCCGCGACTTCCGCACTGATGTTGGCCGAGGCAGCAGGTCTAGCCGCCGCCACTGGCGCGGCCGCAGATGGGGCCGCCGCGGCGGGAGCTGCTGCAGGCGCTTCACCGAGTAGCGCAGCTATTTCGAAATCGTTGAGCGCGGGCAATCCTTTGCGTTCCCGTCGCGCCTGTTCCGCTGCGATCGTCGACTTACTCCACTTGTTCCCCTTGGCAACCCAGCCTGCGACTTCTGCGCTGATATTGCCCGACGCGGCTGCAGGAGCGGCCACCGGCACTACAGCTGGCGCAGCAGGTGCAGCGGCAACTGGAGCCGCCGCAGCCGGGGCAGCAGCCCCGCCGACTTCCCACGCCATCGGCTGGCCCGCTTTCAGCGCCTCAATATCCGCGTCCGAGAGCAGCGGCAGGCCTTTGCGTTGCCGGTAGGCCTGCTCCATGCCAATCACCGAATTGTTGAGCGCCGGCCGCGGCAACGGCGGTAGGTGCCCCAGAATCCCTTTGGCGGACTCGTCTGCCATCCCTCTTTACCTTTCACAGCGGCAATAGCGTTGCCGACAACTTAATGTAGGATTTCGAAACCCAATAAACTTCAATCCGCGGCAACCAACTCGCGTTCCCTCTGATTTAAATTTACACCAATCGCAGTCTCCACTAGATCGGCCAACGCGGAAATGAACGTCGGAGAATTGTTCAATCCTGGCATCATCTCGAATCGTGTGATCCCAAGCGCCGCTGCTTCCTTGCGGGCTTCGTGATCAATCTCACCGAGAGTTTCCACATGATCGGAAACAAATGAAATTGGAACAATGCAGACTTCGTCGGTACCTTCTGCCGCAAGCGTGCGCAGCGTCTTGTGCAAAGACGGCTGCAACCATTTGCTCGCGCCCACCTTGCTCTGATAGCAAAGCCGATGCCGATTGCTCCATCCACCTCGCCGCATCAGCAACGCGACCGTTTCTTCAATCTGGCGCTGATAAGGATCGCCCTTTTCGATCACCGAAACCGGAACGCTGTGCGCGCTGAACACCAGCTCGGGGCGACAGGGATCAGGAAAACGCGCCAGGGTCTCTTCAATTTTCTCGGCCAGTGCGTCCAAGTAAAGATGATGTCGATAGAACGGATCAACGCAATAAACCGGGACCGGATCCTGAAACCGCCGCCGCCACTCGTTCAAGCTGCTGCCGGTCGTCGTACAAGAGTAATGAGGATAGAGCGGCAGGAGCACCACTTCATCGCACTGCTCCGCCCGCACCTGCCCAATCGCCTCAGCCGTAAACGGGTGCCAGTAGCGCATGGCCACAAAGCAGCGGGCGTTCATTCCTGATTGCTGCAACCGCAACTGCAAAGCCCGCGCCTGCTGCTCGGTAAACCGCCGTATGGGTGATGCTCCGCCAATTGCCGCATAGTGATGCTGGACTTTGCGCGCGCGTGTGCTGGAGATCAGTTTGGCGAGGGGTTTGCGCCCGATGCGGGCGAAAGGGAAGTCAATAATATCGGGGTCGCAAAACAGATTAAAAAGAAATGGCTCGATCGCCTCCAGCGAGTCAGGCCCGCCCAGCTGGAAAAGAACCACACCTGTCCGCCGTGATGAGTGCGCCATCCCCCTGAAATCCTTACCAACTATAAGAATATTAAGAACAAACGAACAGAGGATGTTACTCAATCATGGAAGACTTCGTCAACGCGGGAGTTGCGAGATGTGTCCGCCCTAGTCAATACGGCGTGGTTTGGAAGCTTTCCTGGCTTTCTGATCTGCCCCCACTTTGATGAGCGCCGGAATTGACAGTCCAACATTGAAGGCAGTGATAGGACTGATCTCTTGGGTCAGGTCGTTGATCCATGCAACAAAACCACCCATCAACGCCAAACCGATTAGCTGTGCGAAGTAAATGCGATCGAACGCAGGGGCGGTCTCCGGTGACTGCGAAGCCGCGTACAAGCGGTAGACGTTAACGCCTAGGCCGCCGATGCATCCGCAAAGGAAGGTGAGGACGGGGTGTGGCAAACGAGTCTACGCAATCACTTTGTCAGCAAGAGCGGACAGCAACCTGTCTCCCAGCCCGTGTGTCCGCTCGTAGTGCTCGCGGGTTGTGAAAATAACGCGACCGTTATCGTCGGTAGCACGCACAACGATATCCGGCATCGTGCTTAAGACAGCAGCTACGTCATCTTTGGATGCGCTCACTTCGGACGCAACTCCCCCGACCGTACGCCAATCATACTTAGGGTTCTCCAAAGCGGCGATCACCCGGCCCTTCAAGTCATGGCTAACTACAGCGGTTGTCATAAGTCCCACTTTCTTGCCTAATTATAACATCCTGAGGCTGCCCCTGATTACCAGTTCATAACTAGAGATGACGCAACCAGGAGAGCACCTGAGCCGGTTTGCTAGGGCTAACCCCCTCGTCGCAACCGCGAATTACCGGGCAGCCCACCGGACCACGATCTTCTCCCCGATCTCGATGCTCATCAGATCCTCACCGACTTCCAGCGGCCCATCGTAGGTTTTTCGAGTATGCGGGACAACGTCGGGAACATCAGGTGGAACAATGTGAGAGTAGATGGCCAGCCGGGGCTTGACTCGTGTGAATACGATCCCAGCCTGCTCGGCCGTCGTATGATGCCCAACGATCTTTTTCTCCTGCTCTGAGGTGTCGCCCTTTGACAGGTCTGTGTAGGCGGCGACATCGATCACCTCGTGAATCAAAACGTCCGTACCTTGGGCAAATCGGATTAGGTTCTCCGAAGGACGAGTATCCCCAGACAACGTCACCGAATGTCCGGCATAGTCGATCCGGTAACCGAACGCCGGTTTGATCTCGCCGTGATCCACCAGAAATGCCGTGACCTTCACTCCCGTGTTGTCATAGACGACACCTTCTTTGATATCCGTAGCGATCATCATCACACCCGCACCCGGCAGCTTGGTATCCACGTCACGCCTTATGTGAATATCGAAAGCGTATGCCTCCTGCAAATGTTTCATCATCGCCTTCGTGCCTTTTGGACCCCACACCGGAAGAGGAGCATCGCGGCCCATCACCCATCCGGTCAGCCACAAATCCGGGATGCCGACGGTGTGGTCAGAATGCAGGTGAGTGAGGAACAAGCCGGTGACCGCGGTGAAAGGGATCTTGAGTTGATACAGGCGTTGCGTGGCGCCGCGCCCGCAGTCGAAGATCAGCTTTTCTTTTCCGGCTTCCAGCAAAATGCTCGGTCCGAAGCGAGACATGACCGGGCGCGGGTTGCCCGTGCCCAGCAGAGTAACTTTGAAATCCTGCGCAAGGGAGGGCGTGGCAAGCGCTGCCACCGTCAGCAAAGAGAAAGAGAAGGCCACTGCTGTCCAACGACGTCGGCGTGGCAGGAACAGTGGCAGGAACCGAGGCAAGAACAAAGAACGCATGATCTCAGATTGACGCCCGCTCGGATTCGGCGGTCGAGTGAACTCCGCCTTCGGATTCCATCGCCTCAATAATCGAATCGGCAAACTCTGACGTGCCTGCCTTCCCGCCCACATCGCGCGTAAGCTTGTCGCGGTGACGATAGACTCTTTCCAGCGCATTGCGGATCTTCGTCGCCGCCTCAAACTCCCCCAGATGCCGCAACATCAGCAGGGAACAGCGAATCAGCGCCGTAGGGTTGGCAATGTTCTTTCCGGCAATGTCCGGTGCGGATCCATGCACCGCTTCGAAGATGGAACAATGATCGCCAATATTCGCGCTCGGTACCAGGCCCAGCCCGCCGATAAACGCCGCGCATAGATCAGAAATAATGTCGCCGTAGAGATTCTCCATCACCAGCACATCGTACTGATAAGGATTCATCACCAGCTGCATGCAGGTGTTATCCACAATGTGCTCGGCATAGATGATTTCCGGAAAGCCTTTGGCGACGTCACGGCAGCACCGCAAAAACAGGCCATCCGACAGCTTCATAATATTGGCCTTGTGGATGGCATGAATCTTCTTGCGCTCATTCTTGCGCGCATACTCAAACGCGAACTTGGCAATCCGCGTGGACGCTTTCTCGGTAATGATCTTGATGCTCTCCACCACCCCAGGCACCACTTCGTGCTCGATACCCGAGTACAGGCTCTCCGTATTCTCGCGCACAATGATGAGGTCCACACCCGGATAACGTGTAGGAATATGCGGCAGGTTGCGGATCGGGCGGAAGTTGGCATACAGCTCAAACTGCTTGCGCAGGGTAACGTTAATGCTGGCAAAGCCGCCGCCCACGGGCGTGGTCACTGGCCCTTTCAGCCCAACATGGGTGCGCTCAATCGACTCGCTCAGTTCTTTGGGAATGTATTCATGATATTTCTCGAAGGCCTCCGCCCCGGCAGCAAAGGTCTCCCAGTCGAACTTCACGCCGGTAGCTTCCAGTACGCGCACCGTTGCCCGCGACACTTCTGGACCAATGCCGTCGCCGGGAATGAGTGTGATTTTGTGGGCCATAGGGCTGTCAGGCGTTAATCCATAACTATCGACAGAATCACGGCACAACTTGATTGAACTTCAATCAGTTCTTGGTCGCGGGCTTGCCGCGCGCCTCTGCCGCATCCTTCGTCTTGAGCAAATCCTTCAGTTCGGTCATGAACTCCTGCACGTCTTTGAAGTCGAGATACACCGATGCAAAACGCACATAAGCCACTTTGTCATAGCGCCGCAACCGGCTCATGATCAGCTCGCCCAGTTCGCTGGTCTTGCGCTCGCGTTCCGCCGATTCAATCACAAAACTCTCGGCTTCGTTCACAATCTGTTCCAGCTTGCTGATCGGCACCGGCCGCTTCTCGCACGCACGTAGAAGCCCATTGAGGACCTTCTGGCGGTCGAATTTCTCCCGCCGCCCGTCTTTCTTGACCACCATGTAGGGGATTTCGTCGATGCGTTCGTAGGTAGTGAAGCGCTTCTCGCACTTCAGGCACTCACGCCGCCGGCGGATGGAATCCGCCTCTTTGCTCTCGCGCGAATCCACCACTTTGTCATTCGCAAATCCGCAGAAAGGACACTTCATGGGGCTAGTCGCTGAAACAGTGATTGTAACAGGGGGCTATCGCGCTAAAGGTTACTTCCCGTCTTTGCGTCCTCGGCGGCTGTTCTTCGCGACCTCTGCGATTTAGGACGTTGCATTTGCCGAAGCCTCTTCCGCGTCCGCCTTCTCGCTCTCCTCCGCCACCTTCCGCAACGAGAGCCGCTCATGATGGGCGAACAGCAATCCAATCGGCACGATCGCCACAAAACTGACCAGCCACAACAGAATCCCGCAACTCACTGCTAGCTCGCGTGGTACATCGAACACTTTATCCAATACTTCAATAGTGGCCAATTGCGCGCCGCCGCCTACTCCCGGCAATTGCAGCATCGATCCCACCATGCTCGAACCCATCAACAACAACACCTTGGTGACGCTCATGAACTGCATGGGCGCGCCGTAAGCGTGCGTGACCTCTTTGTAGCTGACCGCGATCATCCACCACATCAGCACCGAAACCACCGAGATTTGCACCAAGGCAAAGACGCCGTGAATCGTATTCAGACCGCTGGCAAACTCCCGAATGCGCAGCGCAATCCGCTTTCCCAGGCCCTTAGCCAGATGAGCAAATCGAATCTCCACCCAATCGGCGATGCCAGGGCCGTGATAACTGATCAGTAGGGTGACGCAAACCATGCCCGCCACCAGCGCCGACAGCAGGTATCCCGACACATGGAGCCAATGATCATAGGCTGGCCGCGTGGCGGCGAACGCCCGCAGCTTGGTGGGAAGAAAAATCCCTGCGACCATCAGCACCGTGAACGCAGCCAGATCGAAGATGCGTTCCACCATCCACACCGCTAATTGCGAAGAGAAAGTCAGATTCTGGCGGCGCGCAATCAAGTAGGGGCGAATCAATTCTCCCGGCCGCCCCAGCAGAGCCAAACCGGTAAATCCCACCACCGTAGGCGAAATCAGCCCCAGCGTAGAGGCGTCTTTTCGCACTGGACGCAGAAAGACCTTCCACCGGTAGGCGCGGAGGACGTAGGCGAAATAGGTAAACAGAATCCCATGGATGACATGCTTCCAGCTCACATCGCGAGTGTGCGCAATGAACTTTTCCCAGTCGAACGTGCGCCAGTGCTGGAACTGGAGATACACCAGTCCGGCCAGTACGGCCAGCACCACTCCGTAAATCACGACCCGCGATTTGTTCATGGATGGGACGACAACTGCGACTGCACTACACCGGGCACCTGTTGAAGGTAACTGAACATGAAGGAAGGGTCAACGCAGCCGTTCGCGACCAAGCCCCGAATGCCTGCCTACTGCGAAGCTCCCGTCGCCGCCTGTGCGACTTGCGCCTTGTGGGAACTTGCCTTTTTCAACTCCGTCGCTTTCCGCTCCGCCAGCTTCTTGCGATTGAAGTCGCGCACCACTTTCGCGACGTACGCCTGGGTCTCATAATAAGGAGGCACACCGTGATACTGCTCCACTCGCTGCGGCCCGGCGTTATACGCGGCCAGCGCCTTGATCAAATCAAAGTTGTATCGCACCAGTAGTTCCCGCAAATAACGTGTGCCCCCGTCCACGTTCGTCTCCGGATCGAAGGGATCAGCTACGCCCAAGTGCGCCGCGGTTTGCGGCTCCAGCTGCATCAGGCCTTTCGCACCCTTACGCGACACCGCTTTCGGATTGAATCCGCTTTCCGCGCGGATCACGCTGTTCACCAAATCGGGATCAAGATGGTATCGATGACTCGCCGAGCCCACCACATCCGGCAATTTCAACGCGGTCGTCCCCGGGGCCGGCGTCAGGTCCCGCTCGAAGTGGTCAATCTCCTCGCTGCGAACGTCCACATATCCGCTTCCGTCGCGGTTCAGGTAAAGCCGCGTGGTCTCGCCGACTACCTCCCGCCGCTCATGCCGGATAGAGAATCCATTGCGCAGAACGGCAACATCCGCCGCAAACCCGCAGACCGAAACTGTCAGGAATGCCAGTGTTACCGCGAATTTTCCGATGACGCGCATCCTAAACCTGCACCCGCGAACGACCCATCACCTGCTCAATCGCCGCCGCCACTCCGCTCTCCGCGTTCGACAAGGTCACGGCCCAACCTTGCCCACGCAATTCTTCCGATGCATTTCCCATGATAAAGGGCGATCCCGCGTAAGCAAGCATCTCAATGTCGTTATAGTTATCACCAATGGCCATGACCTGTTCGCGCGGGATGCCGCGGAAATTGGCCCATCTCGCCAGCGCACTGCCCTTGGTGCATCCCCGATTAAGCACATCCACAATCGACAGATCACGCACCGGATACTCCGTGCGCGACACCGTGATCTGTCCCTCGATCGAGCTTGCCGCCAGCCCTTCCAGCACCTGGTGCATGCGCGCGATCGGCCCGCAAAACATGGCCTGCACCGGGTCCTGGGTCAAAGAGTCCTCGATCGGAATCACAAAATCGATATATTCCAGATTCTTCTCCAGCCAGCGCTGAATGCTCGCGTTCAATTCCTCCATGTGCTCCAGTACGATTGCGCCCTTACCCTCGGTGTCGAAAGTCAGCACCGTATTGCCACGAAACTCGCGCATTTCCTCGCAAAGCTTGCGACAAGCCTCGGCCGGCAGCAGGTCACGATGGAAGGTTTCTCCCGCCAGCGACCGCGTAACCGCGCCATTCGAACTGATCACCCACAAATCAAACCCCAACTGCTGCGCAATCGGCAGGGCAAACCTGTGCCGCCGCCCAGTTACCAGAACGATCTCCACCCCCTCGCCTTGCGCACGGCGAAGCGCGGCCATATCAGCCTCGGAAATCTGAAACTGGGGATTAAGCAGGGTGCCGTCAATATCGGCGGCCAACAAACGAATGGAAGGTCTCACCATTCATGATTCTAACATCGGTTTCACGTATCAGCTTTCGCAACCAAAGCCATTCCCCTGTGATCCTCTGTGCCCTCTGTGGTTAAGGTCTTGCCGGACAGCGAACCAGCCCGCCCATGCTATAGTCCGATCAAACCATGGGATCGTTGATCTTTCTATTTTTCCCCTGGGGAATCATTCTCCAGGCAGTGGCGATTGTGCACTTCATCCGTCGCCGCCCCGACGGCTATTGGCTCTGGATCATTATCTTCTTCGGCGGACTCGGCGCGCTGATCTACATTGCTGCCGAAGTCATTCCCGACGCCGGCCTGCTCGGCCAGTCATTCAAAGTATTTCCCCGCCGCAGGCGGATTCACGAACTTGAAGCCGCCATCATCGACAATCCCTCAGCCGGCAACTACGAAGAATTGGCGGATTTGTATCTTGAGGAAGGGAATTACTCTCGCGCTCGCCAGTGCTATGACAAGGCCATCTCTGCCCGCACCGATTCTCCCGATCCGTTCTACCGCCGCGGCATCGCCGAGATCGAAATGGGGGACTTCTCCGCTGCCGTCGGCGATCTGGAGCGTGCAGTTTCGCAGGACTCAACCTACGACTTCCATCGCGCCGCCGCTCTGCTAGCCCATGCTTACGCCAACACCCGTCAGCCCGAGAAGGCCGAGGCACTCTTTCGTGAAGTCACGAAGATCTCTACCGCGTCAGAGACCTACTACAACTACGCCAACTTCCTGGCTTCGCAGCAGCGCAATGCCGAAGCCCGCGAATGGGCACAGCGCATCCTCGACAAGAAGCCGAGTATGCCCGCCTACCAGCGCCGCCGGGAGCG
>Ga0207059_1170_pt1 | contig 11457 bp, 14 predicted proteins | sample Alteio_BWMinCont_32_FD_153273 | JGI IMG/M metagenome (GOLD analysis project Ga0207059, IMG submission 153273) | Enriched cells from forest soil in Barre Woods Harvard Forest LTER site, Petersham, Massachusetts, United States -... | ecosystem: Environmental > Terrestrial > Soil > Temperate forest >...
TAAACAATTCTACTATGCAACCTATAGGTAACCACTTAACACAATTTGACTTTTAAAAGCAGCGAAATATATCATATAAACTCCTCCAAACCCTAGGCTGGCGGCTTCCCGACGCCGTTGATGGTGTTTGCGAAACAACAGCAATAACAAAATATCCATTGCGTCGTGGCTTTAGCTTTGCCATATAGATTTCTCTTTGTATCACTCACAATCCTTCTCTCCTAACTGGATCGGATACACGAAATTATTTCCTTATTCCAAATCCCCGGCTGTTGTCTTTACTACCCAAAACATGATTTTATTTATTTTCTGTTGCTATCTACAGCAGCTGAGGTATTAGATTGCGCTAATAACAATTAAAAAATGTATAACATTAGCATATTGATTTTCATCGAAGGGAAAATTTGAAGTGCTGCGGCTTATATCATAAATTAGCATGTTGGGCGTCATGCCATAGTGATAACGCTATATCTTATTTTTAAATAGCAATTGGATATCCATTTCATGAAAAAATTATTTGATTTAGCATTTGGCAACACAACATGGACTTGGTTTGACATAATGTGGCCTTGGATAGGCTTGGGCATAGCGCTTGTAATTCTGATTTTACTTTTTGCAACGAATATTTTAAGGCGTGACATGCAGATCAACCGCTGGCGGGATCCGGCATGGCTTTCATGGTTGGCAGTCACAATATATATGCTCCATCAATTTGAAGAATATGGAGTTGACTTTTTTGGTAGCAGGCACGCTTTTCCTGATGAACTTTGCAAGCGTCTAGGCCTCGGAAATTATCCTGCTTGCCCTATCCCACACGAATTCTTTTTATATGTGAACATCCCGTTAGTGTGGTTCTTTGCAGCATTATCAGCAAAATTTAGCCCTAAAAATCCATTTGTAGGGCTCGGTTTATACAGCGTAATTATTTCAAATGCGATGGCACATATCGTCGTCGCTATAGCCACTCAAGCCTATAATCCCGGTTTGTTTTCTGCGGTCGTGATTTTTCTGCCATCCTTTTTCTGGCTATGCAAAGTTTGTTTTATAGAAGGCAGGTTTCGTAAAGCCGGCATTGCAGTGCTAATAGCTACTGGCATCATACTACATATTATTCTGATTTCATCAGTACTCATATTCGCAAAACAAAAAATTAGTGGATCGTTACTTGATTTTATACAACTTATCAATGCATCAACAATTGTTGTACTTCCCTGGTTGGGTTATAAATTTTTAAATAATAGGCAGCAAAAACAAAACATAAAATCGGGCTTATAATAAGTAAGCATTTACGACGAGCAATTTTTGCTGGCAATGTAACACAAACGCGTAATAAAAGTATTTTGCAAAAGCGGGCTTTTATTGTCCTGGTTTTACAACAGTAGCATTTTCTTTATTTATTTTTTCCTGGCCAATACCCATGGTCAATGCTGTAAGTGCGGCCATGCTGCCAAGCTGCATGGTTTCTACTGCAGAGCTCGGCACGATCACTATTGTTGAGTTTTCCTTCAGGCCCTCATAGAGCATATTCATTGCTCTTAAGTGCAAAGCCACCGGGTTGTTTGCATAAGTGAGTGCAGCTTCCCCGAATTTTTCTGCAACTTGTCGTTCTGAATCACCCAATATAACGCGCGCCTGTCTTTCTCTTTCCGCCTGTGCCTGCATGGACATTGCATTTTCCAACGAGGCAGGGATCAAAACATCTTTGAGTTCTACGGAATTGACGTTAATCCCCCATGGCTCAGTACGCTCATCAATTATTTTTTGAAGTATGTTGCTGATCTTGTCTCTTCCCTCCAGCATGTCAGAGAGCATGGTCTTCCCAATCACATCGCGCAATGCTGTTTGTGAAGCCCAACTGATCGCACTGATATAATCAGCAACTTCCAGCGCAGCTTTTTGCGGGTCCAGCACTCTCCAGAATAAAACAGCATCAACATCAACGGGCACCGTGTCTTTTGTCAGTGTTTTTTCCGCTTTAAAAGATGTAGTGATCACCCGGGTATCGATCCAATATGGTATTGTGTCCACTATTGGCACAATTAAAAATAATCCCGGCCCTTTAAGCGAATGAAATTTGCCGAGGCGCAATACAACGGCTTTGTCCCACGGCGAAGCGATCCTAATCGCCGAAGAAATGATCAATGCGACCACAAAGGAAATTCCAGCAATAACCCCTGCTTTTACCGGGTCGGCAGCATCATATACACTATACGCCAATGCCGCCCCAATACCAAAAATGATAACAAATATGAACAGGGAGAATGTATTTTTATTTTTCATTTTAATGCTCCTCAGAAAGTTGATTGCTGAATTAAATATCAAATAAATCCCAAAGCTTATTTACTGCATTAATTTTTCTTCACTGCGTTTACTATACAATCATCCACTAATTTATTCATACCCGCTTTTGATCACGGTTGAGATCATTTTAAACCGCCCGTTTGGTTTTATAAAATTTGGTTCATGTGCGGGTATAATAATTCCCTGGCCTGATTCAAGCAAATGAGATATCTTATCAATAACGATCTCTGCCTTGCCCTCAATGATCTGGGCAAAAGTATCAAAGGGTGAAGTTTTTTCTGTCAATCCTTCGCCACTGTCAAATGACATGATGCTTATATTCCCGGTTGATTTTTTGATAATGGTTTTAATGACCACCGAATTGGGCACATACTCAATAATTTCAACAATGATGTGTGACTTTGCTTTTTCCAGTTCGTTATCATCCGATTTTTTAAATTTAGGCTTATCGGTCATGGCTTTTATCTTATTATCCATTTGATTGTTTCCTTTTTTTTTGAGAATTATACATGATAAACAATATGCAAAGTTGTAATTCCTTTGAGCAGCAGTCATTACATAACTCTTTAAATATTTTGTATTATTCACACTTGCTTATTGCGATATTATTTTTCTCTCATCCGGTTGACAAAAGGATAAAAAAAAGCCCCGTGTGAAACGGGGACCCTCAACTAAAAACTAACTGCTATAATAAACGAAAGGTGGGCTCAGCTATAACTGCATAAAAATAGGTTTCTCGATCTTGAGATACTTACATAATGCCGCAAATAAATTACATAATTCACACATTTTAAAATTTATTACACTGATCGGATATGCAATTCAGATATCTTCCAGCGAACGTCTTTTTTTGTGCTTGATCTTTTTAAAGAAGGAAGGTGTGAGGCCGGTCATTTTTTTAAACTGGTTCGATAAATGCGCAACGCTGCTGTAATGCATCTTCCAGGCAATTTCAGTAATATTCAGTTCATCATAGATGAGCAGTTCTTTAACGCGTTCGATCTTGTGTGCGATAAGAAAATGTTCAATGGTAACGCCTTGTGTTTCTGAGAAGAGGTTAGCAAGATAAGTATAGTCGTGTTTGAGTTGCTGGCTCAGGTAATCCGAAAAATTTATTTCCAAAGGCTCTTCTGCATAATGCACCAGTTCAACAATAATATTTTTTATTTTCTCGATCAGGATACTTTTTTTATCATCCATCAGTTCAATACCTGATCTTTTTAAAGCGATATTCAGTTCGTCCCATTTTTCAGGAGAAATATTTTCTTCAATTTCCGCCTCGCCTAATTCCACCCTTTTATAATGCAGCCCGAGTTTGTCCAATTCTGATTTCACCAGCATTTTACAGCGGATACTAACCATGTATTTGAGAAAAAGTTTCATTGTATCATTTTGCCGGCTATTCCATTCTCCGACTGATAGCGATTATTTACCCAGGGGAAATTGGGCGGCGATCTTTATTAGGTGAAGGGCAAAGGTATGCTTATAAAAAGAAAGGGCCAGGATAAAAATCCAGCCCTGTAAATGATCCAATATCCTATGAAAAACTTAACGCAAAGGTATGCAGCTTACATGCTTCGGGAATTACATGATTTAACAATAGAATTGTGTAATTCACACTTGCGGGGTGTATTATGCCTTATAAAAATTTAATTACATTAATTTTAGGATATTCATTTCCGTTATATATTGCCTGTTAACATCCCCTGCCCTGCTGGATATTGGCTTTTCATGATTGGAAAAAATGAATAAAATAATAAAAAACCGTTACCCGGCTGTAACTGCAATAAGCGACGATATAAAAAATGTTTTAAGTAATTAACATTTATCGGGGCAAAATATTTTCTTATGTTAATAAATCGCATAAGCGAAACATTAACAGCGGGGTTGTTCATTATCGGCATACTTTACATCGTTGCTGGTTATTCTACCAGTAAATAAATAATAAAATATGTCAAATATCACACAGGTTGTCAACGCAGATAAAAATATGACAACATTGAAAAAAAGTGTTATCGCTGCCGGTTTGGATCAAGTGCTTAGCGGCACCGGGCCTTTCACCGTTTTTGCGCCTTCCGACCTTGCTTTTGAAAAACTGGATAAAGGTGTACTGGATAACTTAATGAAACCAGAAAACAAAGCGAAGCTTGCAGATGTATTGAACCAACACGTTGTTGCTGGCAAAATAAATTTTAAAGACCTGAAAGATGGCGAAAAACTGAAAACAGTTAATGGCAAAGAATTGAGCGTGCATGTAAAAGATGGCCAGGTGACCATCGCGAATGCAAAAGTCCAAGGCCATGATGTGCAAACATCCAATGGTGTGATCCATTCTTTAGATGCTGTGATAAAGAATTAATTATACTTCATCATTAGTATAGCCCGCAAGCAAAAACTTGCGGGTTTTTTATTTCATCATATATATTTAATCACGGGAAAATAAATCGAAATATGCAGGCAATCCGTATCATTTAAATATCTTCTAATGTGCTGCGTTTTTTTTCTTTTACTTTTTTAAAGAAGGATGGAGTGAGGCCGGTCGTTTTCTTGAACTGGTTCGATAAATGCGCAACGCTGCTATACCCTACTTTCCACGCAATTTCTGTGATGCTGAGTTCATCATAAACAAGCAATTCTTTAACACGCTCAATTTTATGCATAATATGAAAATGCTCGATAGTGATGCCCTGTGATTCTGAAAAAAGATTGGCAAGATAGGTGTAATCGAGGTTTAGCTTTTTGCTTAAATAAGCCGAGAAATTTATTTCCATTGGGTCTTCAGAATAATGGACCTGTTCTACTATAACATTTTTTATTTTTTCAATCAAAATGCTTTTTCTGTCATCCATGAGCTCAATACCTGATTTTTTTAACGCGATATTTAATTCATTCCATAGTTGAGGCGAAATATCTTCTTTAATTTCAGCTTGCCCAAGTTCTACTTTTATACTATGCAGCCCGAGTTTTTCAATCTCTGCCTTTACTAGCATTTTGCAGCGAATGCTGACCATATATTTTAGGAAGAGCTTCATAATATTTTTGTTATCATTCATTAAGGCTCTGCCAATCGTTTAGCTGCCGGGTGCAGGATGTTATTAAAGCATAACAAGAAGATAGATTAATTAAAAAGAAAAAGCCATGATAAAATCAGGCTATTTAAATTCTGAAATGTCTCTAAAAGTCATTGCATAAATGACGTGTAAAGATAGGTGATCGCCACATCCGGGGTGTTACGCGATTCAGCGATTAAGTTACATAATTCACACTTTAGGGATTATCAAATGCATAAAGCTTTTCCAAAAAGAAAAAGGTTTTGTGCAATATGCCTACATGGCCAGCAGCACCGCAACATAATGGCAAATGGCTGCCGCAAGTACAAATACATGCCACACGGCATGCGTGTACTGGCGTTTATCCCATACATAAAAAAATATGCCTATTGAATACAACGCGCCACCAATACAGATAAAAACCAACACCGAAAAAGGCAAATGAGTAAAGAATGTTCTTCCGCCAACTACTAATATCCAGCCCATCATCACATAAATAATAATTGAAATGATTTCAAATTTTCCCGTAAACCACAACTTAAAAAAAATGCCTGCAATAGTAAGCCCCCAAAGAACAGACAAGAGTGTAATGCCAAAGGAATTATTCATGTAAACCAACAAGAATGGCGTATAGGTACCGGCGATAAGAAAATAAATACTGATATGATCAATGATCTTAAACACATTTTTCATGGAAAGTTCTTCTGCGAAATGATATATAGTAGAACTTGCAAAAAGTAAAAGAAAGCAAAAGCCATATATCCCCGCTCCAATGATCCCCGCTGTGTTGTGATGTGCGGTTGCGATGCCGGTCAATACAGGGAGCCCGCTGACCCCGAATAGTATGCCTACGCTATGTATCAGCCCATTTACGGTTTCCTGTTTCCGTGAATAATGATCCATAAAATCCCTTTCAAAATAGTAACGAAATTTCAATTCATAAGTTTACTATGGTTACCGCATACAATTTTAATTCCATCTTTTGAAACCCCTGAATTGGAAATTGGTTTGATCAGCCTGAAATATGTGAATGATGTAACCTATTATCAAAGTTGTGTAACACTAATTATGGCAGGAAGCCTTACTTTACATGATGACAAAAAAAGCATTGGCAAAAATCATGATTTTATTAGCTACAATATTTTCTCTTTCTGCCTGCCTGGAACATCGTTATTATCAGCAGCACCATGAACACAGCCCGCGGTATTCTCACGTCGACCGGTAGTATGAGGATAGAAATTGATAATTGATCAAAAAAATCACAGCAGATTTAATACAACAGTAACAATTTGTTTTTTATACAACTAAAAAAAATAAATAAAATGACAAGCACAACAGCATACAGTGAAAAAAGAGATAAGCAGAACGAAAAACAAAATCAAACACTTGCAGACCTGGCTAACCGGCTATTTCCGGAAAAAGATAAAAGCATAATAGCAACGAGGGTGAAGTCAGTTAAAGCAACCAAAGGCACGAAAAAAATTTCCTGACTTTTAACTGTCATCAGATTGTGAATATTAGACCTTGTGCAGTTATCTAAAATAAAAGTATGAAAGCATTAGTTTATCATGGGCCTGGCAATAAAGCATGGGAAGAAAAACCAAAACCATCAATCAAAGAACCAACGGATGCTATCATAAAAATCCTGAAAACAACAATATGCGGAACAGACCTGCACATCATGAAAGGCGATGTTCCTACTGTTACCGATGGAAGGATCATAGGCCATGAAGGTGTTGGCGTGATAGATGAAGTGGGTGCTGCTGTAAGCAATTTTAAAAAAGGTGACCGTGTACTGATCTCCTGTATCACATCCTGTGGCAAATGCGAATATTGTAAAAGGGCTATGTATTCCCACTGCGAAAAAGGAGGATGGATATTAGGAAATTTAATTGATGGCACACAGGCGGAATACGTGAGGATACCATTCGCAGATAATAGCCTTTATCATCTTCCTGCAAATACCGATGAAGAAGCATTAGTGATGTTAAGCGATATTTTACCTACCGCATTTGAATGTGGCGTGTTGAATGGACAAGTAAAGCCCGGTGATACGGTAGCGATCGTTGGTGCAGGCCCAATAGGTTTAGCAGTGCTGATCACTGCTCAATTTTATACACCTGCAGAAATTATCATGATCGATATTGATGATAACCGTTTAAGCGTTGCAAAAACTTTTGGGGCAACACATATCATGAACAGTAATCACGAAAATGTTTTTGAAAAAATAATGGCGCTTACTGAAAATAAAGGAGTAGATGTTGCCATTGAAGCCGTCGGCCTGCCGGAAACATTTGAGCTGTGCGAAACTATCATAGCCCCAGGTGGCCATATCGCCAATGTAGGCGTTCATGGCAAAAGCGTTAGCCTGCACATGGAAACATTATGGTCAAAAAATATTACCATCAGCACAAGGCTCGTAGATACAACTACTACGCCGATGCTGTTAAAAACAGTTGCGGCCAAAAAGATCAATCCGGCAAAATTGATCACTCACCATTTTGCATTGAAAGATATTGAAAAAGCCTACGATACTTTTGGTCATGCTGCATCAGAGAAATCACTAAAAGTTATTTTGACAAACGGGTAAAATAATTTTTTCTTAAAAAAATTTCCAGGGGATATGAATGCCAGTATAACGGATGTGTGAATGATGCAAGGATTATATTGAATCGTGTAACGAAGCATCCTGAAAATACATTCATCTTTGAATGACAGGTAATAAATTTTTATTAACCTAAATTATTCGATTATGAAAAAATATCTGTTTAAATTATTTGTCCTTTCTGCCATCCTGGTCAGCATATCTTTCTCAGTTTCAGCCCAGGTTTATGTAAGAGTACGACCTGTCGTGCCTGTAATGGAAAGGCCGCCGCGACCCAGCCCGGTGCATGTATGGATCAATGAGGAATGGGAGCCAAACGCAAACGGCCACGAATACAGTTATAGAGGGCACTGGGAAACACCACCACATCCGGGCTATATCCGCAGGCCTGGCCATTGGAGACGCCATGGTCGTGATGGTCAAGAATGGGTACCGGGAAGCTGGAGAAGAAGGTGACCACTATGAGTTATCTCTATATTACTTAAACCCGCTTTTTGCGGGTTTTTTTTGACTATAAACGCTTCACATATTCGATTATATATCTGCGTTAGTTTTAAATTTCATTCCGATTTTTTGCTGATTTCTTTTTGTCTTGACAGCAAGATACAGGAACAGAAAATAGATGAGATAAAAGTTGCTCAATAAATGACCTGATTGCGTTTAGCAACAACCCCAATAAAAAATAACTACCGCCAACAAGGTATTATCCAAAAGCTGTTGATAGAATTCTATGAAGTATTTGCAGCAAAACGAAGGTTTGTGCCCCTAATCAGTTTCCATGAGCATCTAGTCAATTTTGTTCGTATACAAGTCAGTCCACATTTGCCTCCACACTTTCCATGAATTATTTTTTTGCCGTCTATACACTGTTGTTTCTATACCTTTTTGACTGACCTTAAATTTTACAGCATCCTTTTCGTATCTCCAATCCAATAGCGAAATCCCGGTGGAAACAGCCGTATCACCATCTATATAAATAGTTAATGGTTGAATGTCGAAATGATCAATGATTGTGTGAGACCCGTCTTTCGGGAACCAAAAGTTTTGAATATTTTTTAGGCTATCTATTGGGCATAATGAACTTGGCTGAATCCTCGCCCCGTCCAAAAATAGCGACAGCACTCCTTCTTCGCTGCCCTTAAGCCATTGGCTTACGTATTCTTTTTGCAAATTTCGGATCGCTGTCTCATCAGGATTTTTATTTATATCGTTTTTGTTGTCGGCACCCTGGTCGTGGCAGGACATAGAAAAAATTATTAGCACAGTAATTAGGAATCGAAGGATCATAAATTCAAATTTATTTTTAAAAAAATTGTTGCAGTTGGCCTAAATCATCGAGGTGGTTTTCAAAATTATATTAGAAAGGCAGCCATTAATTATTTTAGTACTGCATAACTTATGTAAGCGTTCAATCGGGCTAAATTAATGAACTATGCAAAGTAATGCAAGCCGATTGACAAATCGTTCTAGTTAATAGAAATTACTATGGCTATTATCGGCAGAAGAACTTCCTACAGAAAAATAAAGTTATTTTTTATTTACCTATACGTTTCCGTTAGTCTGTTATTTAGGTATCAATTCATGTAGCTTTTCTTCTGTTATTCCTTTTATATTGTTCAATATGATTAACCAGGTTTTGTCTTTTAAAAACACAGCGTGCGAAAAATCTTTTTTTGCGTCGTATTCCCATCCTGTTAATTCTTCAAAATAGTTTTTAACCAATTCAAGTTCTTCTTTATTATCCTTGTTTATAATGATCATTTTAGTGCTGTGATCGCTTTTTAGTTTTTTCAATAAAGGTTCTGAAATTTCCCGATTGTATTCATGATTCGGAGAAAATGGATATAGCCGGTCAAACAACGCAAAGTCTGCATCGTTATCGCTAAAAACGGTGCGGCCCATAAATAAATATTCAGGGTCTGAAAGCCAGTTAGAAAAACGTTCTTCAAAAATATTTATATACCGATTCACAAACTCCTTGTCTATGGGCTTACGGTTTACGATATATTCTTTCACGACAGGATAAGCCGCTTTTGCCATCATGCTGATATATTTAAAACCATACCAGCGGCGGGTAGTATCTTCCTTGCCATTTAACTGCGCAGCGAGAAAGCCGTTGCCGACAGCGGTTGCCATAGCTTCATTAAAAAGATTGTAAGCATAACGGCTCACTCTAGAAGGATTGGACGTGAACCATCCGTCCAGCTGATTCCATAACGACAGCGATCTTTCATCATACAAAATATGAGAGACTTCATGAAGCATTACGGATAATAAAGTTTTATAATTATCCAAACTATCAGCAACAGCGCTGATGGCTACATTGCTTACAGCCGTAGCTGTAAAACCTCTGGAGTTTGGTAATGGATAAAAACAAAAAACAAAAGGCACAGAAAAATCCCAGGATGAATTATAGAATTGAAGAGCCTCTGTAAAATAATAATTGATATTGCTTGTTTTGATGAGATCAGAAATGCCTTGCAATTGTTCCTCAAACTTATGTTTTGATGGTTGATAAATTACGGCCGCATATACAGGTGTGAACGTCTTTAATAAATCTGTAAGTTTAATTAATGCTTCGTTTGGGACAAGCCCAATGGAACGTAACTTAAAATCCTGTATGCTGTCGCAAAGAATTAAATTTCTACTCAACAGGTTAGGTACGTCAATACCCACTTTTTGACCTGCAGGATAATCATTGAAATCGTAACTATAATTTAAATTCAATGAGTCGAATTGAGCGATAATATCTGTATATGTTTTGTTGGCAAAGGCTGAACGGTTGAATAATCGTTTGTAAACGTTATCAGGTGATTTGGCGGACAAACTATTCATGAATTGAAAAACAGCAAAGGGCTCTGAAAACTTTGTCTCAAATTGAACCACCTGAGAAAAGCCTTTTATCGAAATCAGTAAGAATAACAAAGTTTTTAATTTGATCATATAATCATATAGTTGAAAATTTGATTCATTGTACGAATGTTATCGTATACAAGCTAATGTAAAATTCTTTTCCCATGGACATGCAGAAATAAATCTCAACAATGGAAAAATATTACTCAAATACAATTTTGAGAGTTTAAAATGTGTCAATTTCATTGAATACGCTAACAAATATTACATTGCTATTGCCCGCAAGCCGCCAACGTTGTGCGTCATGCTGATATTAATCTAAGTTCTTTCCAAATCCTCGGCTGCTACCTCACCAGTTGAAAAAATGATTTTATTTATTTCGGTTGGTGTAGACACCAACCGAGGTTCGGAACGAATCAACTTAACTTTTGTTCATATCTTCATCTATAGTTTATGCATCAGCGATAGTTCGTTATCTATTAAAACAACAATCTTAACATGAGACAAACAGGGTTAACTTTACTCTTTTTATTATTATCAGCTTTAATTTTTGCGCAAGAAAAGTACCAAACAACCTATCAGCAACTTAAAGAATACGAAGGAATATACGAATTTGTGAATCATACTTCACTAAGCATTGCAGCTTCG
>Ga0207059_1171_pt1 | contig 11384 bp, 10 predicted proteins | sample Alteio_BWMinCont_32_FD_153273 | JGI IMG/M metagenome (GOLD analysis project Ga0207059, IMG submission 153273) | Enriched cells from forest soil in Barre Woods Harvard Forest LTER site, Petersham, Massachusetts, United States -... | ecosystem: Environmental > Terrestrial > Soil > Temperate forest >...
CATCAGTCGAAGTCACTCGACGCGCTTACATTCGCACTCTGCCCGAGCAGTCGGTCGATGCGATGTCGCGGCTTGAGAACAAGTTGAGCACGATGATCCAGTAATCCAAAACTCAAGGAGAACCCAAATGACGAAGAAGAAAGCCACGAAAAAGCGTGTAGCCAAGAAAACGACGGTAAAGCGTGTACGCCAGTCAGCACGATACCAGCTCACGGGCGATCTTTCCGATACCAAGAGCCCGCAGCAACTCCTGATCCGCGATGTTATGCAAAAGCTCGGGCCAGCTACCGCCGCCGAGATCGTGAGCGAGGTCAAGGGCAAGTTGAAAACGAAGCAGGAACCTCAGCGCGTGATTTCGTTTTACCTGGTGGCCTGGAAGAAGTTGGGTCTCGTGAAAGCGGTGGCGTGACACCTCCCCGGCTATACTGTCCGGAAAGAGGCCCTGTGAACGCTGCTCACCTTCTAAAGGCAATCGCTTTTGCCGCCGACAAACATCGTCGGCAACGTCGCAAGGACGCTGAAGCGTCTCCTTACGTCAACCATCCCATCGCAGTCGCGACCGTCCTCGCAGTGGAAGGTGATGTCTCCGACGCGCCGACGCTTCTCGCCGGAATTTTGCATGATACGGTCGAGGACACGCAAACTTCGTTCGCGGAGTTAGAGGAACACTTCGGACCCGAGGTGGCCGGCCTGGTGCGCGAGCTGACGGACGACAAGTCCCTTGAGAAGGGTGAGCGGAAGCGCCTTCAGATCGAGCACGCCCGAGAATCTTCCTCTCGCGCCAAGCAGATAAAAATCGTTGACAAAATCAGCAACGTGCACGGCATCGCCGTCAGCCCGCCGGCCGACTGGCCACTTGAGCGTCGACGCGAGTATCTGACGTGGAGCGAGCGAGTGGTGGCCGGGTGCCGAGGGGTCAACCCGAAGCTGGATCAGGCGTTTGATGAGGCGATTGGGCTGGCTAGGAAAGTCTTAGGTCTATAGGCCGCGGCTGACATCCGTGTGGGGCCGACGCCGCGATGCATCCACGACATATTGGCAGAGCCTAGCGCAGTTGGTGGCTGTTGCGGGGGAGGCGCGTTAACAGTTATTTAAGACAACTCGACTCGGAACCACCCGCTAAAATCCCACTCTCCGTTACGGAGTGCCCGTGGCCGGCAGACTCACTTCCTGCGGACTCCGACGCCGCTCAGAAGAACGGACTGGGGACGGCTCGGATCGCCGTCGGTGATGGTGAGGGCAGCAGTCCGAGGGCCTAGTTGGGTTGGAGTAAACACTACACCAAGAATGCAGTGCCCTCCGGGCGGGAGGCTCGCACCGCAGTCGGTCTTCTCGCTGAAGTCCCCGGGGTCTTTTCCGGTGATGGCTATCCTGCTGATGTTCAATGTCGAGCTGCCAATATTGGTGAGCGTCACCTTTTCTGTCGGGCTGCTGGTGTCTAGCACCTGCAAGCCGAAATGCACGCTCGCCCGCGAGAGAGCAGCAGTTCCATTCTGCAATAGAACGGTAACCGTGTTGTCGTTATAGTTGGGAGTCGCCAGATCAAGCCTACCATCTCCATTGAAGTCACCGACGATCACTCCGTGAGGCCCCGTTCCGGTAGCGACTTGGATCTGGGGCTGAAAGGTTCCGTCACCATTCCCGAGAAACACGGACAAATTTTCGGGGCCACCGTAAGCGGCACCGTTGGCCACCGCGATGTCCAGATTCCCGTCTTCGTTGAAGTCGCCGATCCCAGCATATCCCCAAGGGAAAGAGCCCGCGGGGTAGTCAACTCGCGGCCGAAACGTTCCATCTCCGTTTCCGAGGAGAATCGAAAGCAAACCTATGTTGTCGACGACTGCCAAGTCGAGTTTGCCGTCATGGTTGAAGTCCGCCGTAGCGACCGAGGCGCCATTGGTGTTAAGCGGGTAGCTGACGGGAGGCTGAAAGGTTCCATCCCCATTACCGAGCAGGATGGAGACTGTCGAGGGAGCAACCGAGTTTCCGTTCGCGACCGCCAAATCGAGATTGCCATCCTGGTTGAAATCCCCTGCCGTGACGCCGTCCGGGTTTGTCCCGGCGTCATATACTAGCTGAGGCTGAAATGTACCGTCGCCGTTTCCAAGCAAAATCGAGACAGTTCCCGCCCCGCAAGGGGGACCACCGTTGGTACAATTCGAATTTGCGACGATCAGGTCCAGCTTACCGTCCCGGTTCAGGTCTGCCGCGACCACCCAGGTGGGGTTAGTCTCAACGTCGTAATTCACCGCAGCCTGGAAACTTCCGTCGCCATTGCCTAAGAGCACGCTGACATCGTTGCTACCGAAGTTCGCCACGACCAAGTCCAGCCTGCCGTCACCTCTGAGATCGCCCGCCGCTATCCCCGAGCCGGGCAGCCTTCCGACGTCGTAATTCACTCGGGGTTGGAAAGTTCCGTCACCGTTCCCCAAGAACACGCTAACTTTCTTGCCGGCAAAGTTCGTTACAGCGAGGTCGAGTTTTCCGTTGCCGCGAAAGTCCCCTGTGACCCCTGACATCGGGGAAGAGCCAGCGGCTAGGGCTGATCGGCTGGCCGCCAAATTGACCGGGCGCGTAATCGGAAAGAACACCCCTTCGGAGGTGCCGGCAGGGTTAGGATTCGTCACCGTGACGGAAGCCGTACCCGCCTTGGCGATATCAGAGGAGAGGATAGTCGCCCGCAGCCGGGATTTTCTCACGAATGTGGTAGCGCGGGCGCTGCCGTTCCAATTCACGACCGCACCGGCGACAAACCCAGTACCATTCACCGTCAGCGTGAACCCTTTCCCGCCCGGAGCGATCGTGTCTGGAATCAGCGGCTGGTTGACGAGAGGCACCGGGTTGGATTGTGCGAGCATCAGTGTGCTCAACAAGATCGTCAACAAGCAGGCGAAACGGGGGTTTTTCATGGGAAGCCTTTCAGTGCCCGCCCAGGAGGGACTCCGAACTTAGAAAGCCGGACGGTGGAAAATCAGGACGGGAGCATTGTCCGCTTGTCGCCCCCGCCTGTCAAGGCAGGCGGGGCCTCGATCAATGCTGCCTTCTACACTACGGCAGCACCCGGAATGGCACATTGCTCGTCAACGTCCCACTCGGTGTCGCCACCGTGACGTAGCCCGTGGTCGCACCGGGCGGAACTGTGGCCTTTATAAAGGTGTCAGACACAACCTTGAAGTTCGCCTGAATTCCGTTGAGCGAGACGCTCGTAGTGCCGGTGAAACCCTGGCCGAGGATGCCACCGGTCTGGCCAACGTATCCCGAGTATCGCTCCAGACTCACGAACGGGCCAAGGCCGACGGACAGGCTGAAAACCGTGCCACAACCAAACGGGCACGCACTGCTGGACCCGCCAGCGAAGGTTGCTCCGTAAAATCCCCCACTCGTGGACTGCACCAGCCCCGCATAGGGATAGGAGCCGTCCGTGCTGTCAAAGTTGTGCAGCGTCGTCATCGTGCCGCTTGGCGTGAATGCGAAAAGGGTGCCAAAGTTGGGGTACAACCCGTCATAGGCCGCGGTTCCGTAGAAATTCCCATCCGTAGCCTGGATCAGCGTGCATACGGGAGTATCTCCATCAGTGCCGCCACTGAAAGAGTGCAACGTGGTCAGCTTTCCTTGCGGAGTCATTTTGAAGACCGTGCCATAGTTATAGGTTCCGCCCTCCTCCGTCGCACCGTAGAAGTTCCCATCGGTGGCCTGAACCAGCCCACCCTGGGGATTTGCGCCGTCGGTTGTTTGGAAGGAGTGCAATGTGGTCAGCGTGCCGCTCAAAGCAATCTTGAAGACCGTGCCGACGTTCAGGTTTTGGTATGCGTCTCCCCAGGTCGTACCGTAGAGGTTCCCATCCGTAGCCTGGATCAGCCCCGCTACGGGGGCAACGCCATCCGAGCCGCCGTTGAAGGAGTGCAACGTGGTCAGCGTGCCGCTTGGGGTCATTTTAAAGACTGTCCCCTGACCTAGAGAACCGCCGCTCTGGGTTGTTCCGTAGAAATTTCCATCGCTTGCCTGAATCAGCGTCCCGGTGGGCCCGTCCCCGTTCGACCCGTCGAAGCTGACCAGCGTAGTCAGTTGGCCGCTTAAAGTAAACTTGAAGACCGTCCCCGCATTGCCAGTCCCGCCAGTGAGTGTTACACCGTAAAAGTCCCCGTTGGCGGCTTGGACCAACCCCGCGAATGGCTGGGAGCCGTTTGTCCCGTTGAAGCTGAACATGATCAGCTTGCCATTTGGGGTGATTCTGAAGATGGTGCCACAACCGGAGGAACAGGCAGTGTTTCCACCATTCTGTGTTGTTCCGTAGAAATTTCCATCGCGGCCCTGCACGAGCGTCGCCCAGGGATATTCGCCATCTGTGCTGTCAAAGCTGTCCAGCGTTTTAAAGGTCTGCGCAGGCAGGGCAACCACCGTCGTTGCCAACACTACAAAGAGAGCGCATGCTCTCGGATACCAGTTCAATTTGCTCACGTATTCTCCTCATCGTCGTGGTCCGCAGGTCGGGCCTTCCAACGCTAACCACTGAATATGCTCCCAGTTTCGAGACCAAGGAACATTACCGGATAACCATTCCCAATATTGGTCAACTCTGCACACTTTACGAAATAGACTTTTGCGGTTCGCCGCGATGTCTATACGCCCAGGGTGTTCATCAACACGCTGGAACCCCCGGTGTCTGTATAGCTATTTGCTGAAACTCGGCGTGGAAATCTAGTCCCATGATGATCATCGTTCGGTTCCTTTCTCCCGAGCCTGTTGCTTAGCTTTTGGCACCACCAACTCTACTCGAGCGTGAAAGCCGACATTGTCATGGAATCAATTCCACGCATTGACCGGCTTGTGATCAGCGCACGGGCCGTATTCTGAAACGAATTTCTCCCAACTTGCAGTAAACTTGCAATGACTTTTGGTGGGGACCGCCCGCAAGCTGTAGAAAAGAATGGTAGGCGCGGCAGGAATTGAACCTGCAACCCTCGGATTAGAAATCCGATGCTCTATCCGTTTGAGCTACGCGCCCCTGTGATGCAATCTATCACATTCCAAAACAGTTATTGAACCTTAGCAACCGCGTTTGCTGGTGCCGCTGTGGGGACTGGTGTCAGTTTTTGGTGTCAGTTCGTCCCGCAAAAGGTACCCGAGGCCTATTTGTTAATCGTTCCACAGCCGCTAAACGATGGGACGGCGCGAGATGAGCGTACCTGCAAGTCATCTGCACCGTCTTGTGGCCCATCAAGTCCTGCACTGTTCGCAGATCAACCCCAGCCATGACAAGACGACTGGCGAACGTGTGCCGCAGGTCGTGCCAGGTAAACTCCTTCAATCCACCTTGACGCATCGCTGGCTCGAACCAGTGACGCGGCCCAAGCAATCGTTGCCCGGCTGCGCTCGTGAAAACGTAACCCTTGCCACAGGAACGCTGGTACAGAGTTTGAAAGGCAGCGACCGCATCGGAATTGAGCGGAATGTAACGCGTTTGCCCATTCTTGCTCCTCACAATTGTGACTTGCCGTCGAACAAGGTCCACGTGTCTCCATTGGAGTCCGTATTGCTCGCTCCGTCTCATACCTGTATGCAGCGCGATGTCGAACTCGGGCAGGTGACCAGCGTACTTGGACTCCATAGCCAGTCGAAAGCGCTGCTCTTCATCATCCGAATATTGGTTCAAGAAGCGCACTCTGCCATTGTCTTCCCTTTTCCAGTCCAGAAGGGAGGCTGGATTTGGGCAAACAACCTTACCGTGATCAATCGCGAGGCGATAGATAAGCGACAGCATGGCTAAGTACCGGTTGTATGTCGCTGGTTTCTCCCTCGGAGACGTTCGCGCCGTGACGGTTACCCGCAGCGTGTCGGAGGTGCGGAAAAGCGGCCTAGTTTTCGTAAATAATCACTCGGTCAGATTCCAAGCAGGGAAAGTGCTGCTCCAGCCGCCCCGTCGGTATGGTCCGAAGAACACCCATCCGTGGCTTGCAAACACGGGTCCGATTCTGGCTTGTATAACATTCCCTGAAGAGTGACTCGGTCCCACTTGCGTCCCTTTACTGTCCAACCAACCCCATCTGATTGAGAAGCATCGAAGTTCCGCTCGGGGTTTCAAATCTTGGTCAACTGGAGACTGATATGCACATGAATCGTATTCTCGCAGCCATCGTTATTATTTGCAGTCTATTGGCGATTGGCAACGTTGCCTTTGCAGTAGCGGCTAAAAAGCAAAACCATCGCGATGGCCACCGGCTGGTCGCGGCAAAGCTCAAAACTGACGGGCACCATGACATCGAAAAGAGAGGACACTACACCGCATCCGTCGAGAGCAAAGGCGGAAAGATTGCCGCCTTCCACGTCGTTCATGACACCAAGGGAGCGATTTCCGTCAAGAAATACAAGACTAACAAGAAGATGGCGCAAACGACAGGTTCGCACCTCACCTACGCCTCATTTGCCTTACTTCAAGACACGGACATGGGCACAGTATATATCGGCTATTCCTACATCGACGATGACGGGAACGAAGAAATCTACTGGTTCCCAGCAGAAGAGATTGTGGACGGCGACACGGGGGCAGTCGAGTACGTTCCACTGAGCAGTTAAGCAAACGAGTTGCCGGGATTACAGTCCGGACCATGAGCACAAGCAGCTATTCCCGGGTCTGCTCCTCATCCAAACTCAAGGATTGACGGGGGATCAGCATGGGCGGCAACGAATCGGTACAGGTGCTCACTCTTTTGAAAGAGCTATCGGTGCTCAAAGAACTCGATAGTGAGTACGAGACTGGCTCCAAAACCGAACCTGAGCGAGAGGCCCATCGACTTCGCCTGCAAAAGCACCAGGAGATAGCGGAAGAAATTAAGGCCCTTGCGAAACAGAAGAAGAACGACGACCTATCGTAGAGTGGATGCCATCTCCGAGAATCAACAACAAATGGCTGAGCAGAAGCGAGGAAGAGCCTGTCCCTACGCCAATCCCTAAGAACTCATCTTCCACGCCACCCTACGCTTTGTGGACGCGGAAGAGCGTGCTCTCGGAAAGTTACCTGATTCTCAGAAGTGAGTAACGTGGTGGTGGTGAGGGGCAACTGGCGTGGATCAGCGCGTCGCGCTCGACCGCCACGCTTTGGATTATTGCCCGGCGACATGATGAAAGTAGTGTAGGAGAGCACAAGTGACGAAACCGACAACGAACCAGAAACCAGCCAAAAGGACTGCTTTAAATCTGGGCGTCATAAGACAATCATGTCACAGATTCTCTCGCGTCCGCGGCTCCCGCAGCTCGTTGAGGTAAACTCAGCTCATGGGGAGCTTCGAGATCGACTGCCCTACGTGTAACAAGAAGGTGACGGCCACCACTTTGCGTGCCGGGACCGACCTAACATCCGCGTTGACTGCCAATGTGCCCATCAAGGTTATGCATCTCACCGAAGGCCAAGGCAATTTGATGGAAAGACGTGGCTCCAGGCGGGCAATTAAGGGCGGATCAACTCCTTGGCCACAACGTTCACCAAGTTTTTCCTCTCATCACTTCCCTAAAGTCCACACATGCGTATCGTCGGTAAAACTCCCTTGGGCCAAGATGGCGTGAGGGGCCTGGTCGTCTATCACTAGGGGAGTTGGACGGGCTGGGTCGCGTCTTCTTGGCTGGCGGTCAGATCTTCCAGTTCGTGGACAAGCTGCATCATCGTGTCATGATCTTTTTCCATGGCGATCCGTAGACTCAGATCGCTATTCTGCTGTTCATCTGGGGTCATGAGCTATCATGCCTCAAGACCCGTCTTTGGAATGGTCTGTTTTGAACAGGTTGGTTGGTCTATGGCGAAACATAAGTTTCTGGTTGCATATAGGGACAACAATGGAAAGCTCATTGGCGCACAATGCGCTCGCTGCAAGAGAATCGCTCTCCACGTTGATGAGAGAGTACCGGCGCACGTTCTCGCAGAGGAGTGCCAGGGTGAGGATGCCAGTCTAGTCGCCGCCGCATCGTCGGAGAAGCAAAGGAAGACAAATAGCGATGCGCGGTATCGCGCCATTTAAGTCAACGCGCAGGAAACCCCGAGTTCGCCTCCAACGAGGCCCCAATCGCCCGTCCCGCCATTTGTGAGCAATATTGAACAGTTGCCTCGGAGAGTCGCATGTACGCTTTGGGGAGGATTGGGAAAGTCATTGTTTTCTCGGCCCGGCGCGGGCCCATTTATGCGCAGTTACTGACGGGGATTATTCGTCAGACCGCGCTACCACCGGCTCCCGCTGGTGGTATTTTTTGGCCGGAGGTGCTCGATGTTTTGGGTTCGTGTGTTTGCACTCCTGGCCGGATGGATGGTACTCCCTCCATTGGCATGGGCGCTGGCCCACGAGGTCCTGCGTTCCATTCGATCGCTCCATGTATCTGACTTGCTCGCTCTGGCCCGTTCTAGAATCCGGTTTTGAAACAGATCAGGAACGGCGGGCGACGGCTGCCACTTGAGACAACAAGTAGTATTGTTCTCATGGTGTCTCCTGTCGTTGAGCGTCAACTTACTGACTCTTTTCGTCCTTGCCAATCGAATCCGATCCATTGCGCTTCCCCCGCTGCCAGAGTCGAAACCAAGGGCTGTGCGCGAGCATATCGTCGTGTCTACGATTCGCGGCCGCGAGATCACTTTCTATCTGCATGTCAGCGCAATCGGCAATGGGGGCTGGGCCGAACCAGCCTCTATTGAAACTCGATTACGGACCATTTGCTTCTGAGGAAAAGGACGAGCAATGCACGCTGAACTGACTCACGAACCAGGATACGAATACACGATCCGCATCAATCAAGAACCGGAGTCAAAGTAACTCAGTGCGTGAGACTGTTGCGGCTTGAACTAACCGCCCTTGGGCAAAGGCACGGGTAAGCGGAGCCACTCCCACCCGGTTTCGTCCTTCCGCTTTGGCGGCGTAGAGGGCGGTATCGGCGGCACGCAACAACTGTTCGCTGTTCTGGGACTCGCCGTCATCGCAGCCGGACGCAATGCCGATGCTGAGAGTAACAGCCAGCGGACCGGCACTCGTCTCAAACCTGGGTTCGGCAATGGAGCGGCGCAGGCGTTCCGCGCTGGCCGCCAAATCCGCGGGCTTGCATCCGGGAACAATTACGAGAAATTCTTCTCCGCCGTATCGGCCTACCGAATCGTAAGTGCGCACTCCCTCTGCCAAACGGCGTCCCACCTCCTTCAAGACAGTATCTCCCACCAAGTGTCCGTAGGTGTCGTTGACTTTCTTGAAGTGGTCGACGTCGGCCATCATCACGCCCAGCGGCTGGCTTGATCTTTGCTGACGTTCTATTTCGTTTCTTAGAAAGCCGATGATCGCACCGCGGTTCCAAAGCGTGGTGAGAGCATCGTGAGCAGACTCATATTGCAGAGTATCGTGAGCGCGGATGAGCGCTGCCTGCAATTCCAAAATGCGCTTTCCGGCGCGCACCCGTGCCCGCAACTCGTCCACGTCAAACGGCTTGGTCAGGTAGTCATCTGCGCCCGCATCCAGGCCTTCGACTACGTCCTCGCGGTCATCCTTGGCCGTAAGCAATAACACATAGCAATAAGGACCCTGTTCGCGCCCGCGAATCTTGCGGCAGACTTCAATTCCATCCATCCCCGGCATCATCCAGTCGAGAACGGCCATGGGCGGAGCTGTAGGTTGCTGTAGTGCTTCCCAGGCATCGACGCCGTTCTTTACCGCAGTGACTCGATAGTCCCATTTCTTGAACCAACTCTCGAGGATCCGCAGAAAAATCGGGTCATCCTCAGCTACCAGGACGGAATCAAGATTCGATTCCGGCTCTCCGGAATTCAGCATCGAGTTGGCCGCATCGTTGAGTTCTTTCATGCTTGCACTCCGGTGGCTTGCCGCACCGCCGAACTCAGACCTTCCATTTCTCTTTGCAGCTGCTCGAGCACCGCCGTTGCTTGCGAGAGTTCGCGATCGCGGCCCATGGTTTCTAGTTGTTTCGCCATTTGGGAAACGTTGGTCGCTCCCAGATAACCACTCTCTCCTTTCAAGCTGTGAGCGCTGCGCGACACCTCCTCGGGATCACCCTGCTCCACTGCTTGTTGCAGCCGGGCCATCAGTTTGGGTGATTCGTCGAGAAATATCCGGCAGATGTCCTGCAACAGTTCCTCGTCGCCTTCCACGCGATCGAGCGCGGCCGCTCTATCCCATGAACTGGTAACCACGGGAGAGGTCACGCTGCGAAGGTCAGTCGCCACTCCGGCGAGAGTTTGCTGGATGTCGCTGAAGCGTACCGGCTTGGTGATGTAACCATCCATGCCTGCTGCCAGGCACTGTTCGCGATCTCCCTTCATGGCATGGGCGGTCATGGCGAAAATGGGTAGATGAGTACCGGTGCGCTTTTCGCTTTCGCGAATTGCCCCGGTGGCAGCCAAGCCATCCATTTCGGGCATTTGCACATCCATGAAAACCAGATCGAACTTGCCATTGGTCGCGAGAGTGAGCGCCTCGCGTCCGTTATGCGCCATGGTTGGTGAGTGACCCATCTTTTCCAGAACACGAACGATCACGGCTTCGTTGACAGGATTGTCCTCCGCCACCAGCACCTGCAGACGTCGCGGAGCCTCCCGTAGACTGTGGCGTGTGACCAACGGCGCTCCCGGGTCTGTGTGCTTACCGAGAGCGGTCAAGAGTGCAGCTAGTAGATCGTCCTTGAGCACGGGCTTGAGCAGGTAGGCAGCGATGCCCAAGTCGCGGCAGCGCGCTCCCTCCCCGGGCTGTCCGGCCGAGGTCAACATCAGAATGTCAGCCCCGGCCAAAGTGGCATCGTGCTGGATGGCGGCAGCGAACTCGAATCCATCCATTCCCGGCATCCGGCCATCCGTCAAGATCACACGAAACGGTTCTCCCTTGGCCTGAGCTGCTCGCAGGGCCGTCAAGGCTTCCGGGCCACTGGCAGCATCGGTAGGGCGCATCTTCCATTGCAGAGCCATGCCATGCAGAATGCGACGGTTGGTATCGTTGTCATCCACCACCAGCACGGGCACGTCTTTAAGCTCATCCTGCTGCGCGGGAGATTCCAGCGCCTTGGGCTCCGCCACACCAAACTGCGCGGTAAAGTGAAAAGTGCTGCCTCTTCCCATCTCGCTCTCCACCCACACTTTTCCACCCATCATTTCGACCAGGCGAGAGGTAATGGCGAGGCCCAGCCCAGTGCCGCCGTACTTGCGGGTGACGCTGGTATCAGCTTGTGCGAAGGCATGGAAAATGATCTGCCGTTTGTCTTCAGGAATCCCGATTCCGCTGTCGCTGACCTTGAAGTGCAGTTCGACGCGACTGTCCGACTGCGGGTGAGATTCGATTTCCACCAGCACCTGCCCGTTCTCGGTAAACTTGATGGCATTACCCACCAGGTTGGTCAGGATCTGCCGCAGCCTT
>Ga0207059_1160_pt2 | contig 11377 bp, 10 predicted proteins | sample Alteio_BWMinCont_32_FD_153273 | JGI IMG/M metagenome (GOLD analysis project Ga0207059, IMG submission 153273) | Enriched cells from forest soil in Barre Woods Harvard Forest LTER site, Petersham, Massachusetts, United States -... | ecosystem: Environmental > Terrestrial > Soil > Temperate forest >...
ATTTGCACATCAGACGGGGACGCGCTTTACCCGGGTTTGTTAGTCTTTTTATTCTCGCGCTTCGAGCGGTCACTTTCCACCACCAACGAAAGTCCTCTTGCAATTCCCGGTTTTTCGCGAAGTGCTCCGTCGATCCGCCGACGCTGACTGCTGGCAGTTGCCGATCCCATTTTCGCATTCGCCCGCGATTTTCAGGACGTTGGCCGCGGCATCTGTCTTGCTCTGGTTACGGTGAAAGTTCGATTGAGGAGGGCAGCATGGCAGTCATTTCGGAAATCGCGCCGGATGTTTATCGGATCTCGGTTTTTGCCCAAGCGGCCAATCTGCAGTTCAACCATTTTCTGGTGAAAGACGACGAGCCCCTCCTTTATCACACCGGGCTGCGCGGATTTCACGCGGAAATTCGCGAAGCCGTCTCAAAGCTCATCAACGTTTCCGACTTGCGCCACATCGGCTTCAGTCATTTCGAGTCAGACGAGTGCGGCGCGCTCAGAGAGTGGCTGGGCGTCGCGCCCAATGCCGACGTGATCTGCAGCGAGGTTGGCGCCTTCGTCAACATGAGCGACTTAATGGACAAAGCGCCACGGGCCCTTCCTGATGGCGCAACCTTTGCGACCGGGAAGTGCCGTTTTCGCTATTGTCAGACTCCCCATTTGCCCCACGGCTGGGACGCCGGTGCGCTCTTCGAAGAAACGCAGAAAACGCTGTTCTGTTCGGACCTGTTCCATCACGTCGGCGACGTCGAACCGCTTACCTCAGACGATGTCGCCAGCCGCTCGCATCAGTCGTTGAAGGACTATCAGGCAGGCATCCTGGCGGCCTATGTGCCCTACACACCGCTGACCGCGCAGAATCTGAAAAAGCTCGCCGACCTGAAGCCTGAAACGCTTGCCATCATGCATGGCTCCAGCTTCACGGGTGACGGCGCCCGGGCACTCGGTGACCTCGATGTGGCGTTACGCGATCTTTTCGGCCGGGAGAAGTAATGGCGGTTATGAAGGCGACGCAGCTTGGCAACGCATGCGAAGAAAGGGAAGTGATGACTAAACCTGTGAAGGAATCCTGGGCGCAAGTACGAGCGAAACAGAACATAGTAACTCGCAGCGCAGCAAAACTTATCGCTACCGCTACGGTCGTTGCGGCCGCAGCGCTAGTCGCCGCCGGAGGCGGTGCCACGCTTCGTGCGCAAAACGTAGACAACGATAAATATTCACTCACGTCACCGGGCGGAATTGCGTTTTCCGATTTCAGGGGATATGAGGATTGGGCTGCGGTCTCTTCTGCCCGGACCGAGGAAGTACTCAAGGTGATCGTCGCCAATCCGGCGATGGTCAAGGCGTACAAGGGGGGAGTTCCAGGAAACGGCCAGCCATTTCCGCAGGGCTCAATGATCGTGAAACTCCAATGGAAGCCGAAAAAAAGCACGGAAGCGCCGTTCGCAGTCGATGTGCCCGATGTCTTTAAACAGGTTTTCGTGATGGAGAAGGACAGCAAGAGATTTCCGAAAACCGGCGGCTGGGGGTACGCTGTGTACAACTACGACGCCGCAGTGAACAAGTTCAGCGCCGACCCTAAGGCTCTTCAAGACTGCGGGAATACGTGCCACCTCGCCGTAAAGGCAAAGGACTACATCTTCCATCCCTACCAGAAGCGTTGAGGCGTACCTCCTGGCAAACGAGATAAAAGATGAGGGCGATTGTTGTCCACCAGTATGGCGGCCCTGAAGTACTCAGGTTAGAGGAATATCAAGACCCTGCGCCGGGTCTGGGCGAGGTGTTGGTGCGAGTGGCCGCCGCGAGCGTGAATCCCATCGACTACATGCGGCGCGCCGGATTAACCACGGATTTTTATCCCCTCAAGTTCCCAGGGCTCATAGGAGTCGACATGGCGGGAACGGCGGTCGAGATTGGGCGCGGGGTCGAGGGCTTCTCCGTCGGCGACCGGGTGTTCGCTATGGCAGACGAGACTTACGCCGAACTTTGCGTCGTGAAAGCCGCGGCTCTTGCGAAAGTTCCCAGAGGCCTCGACTTGATTGAGGCGGCGGCGTTGCCGCTGGCGACGACGACTGGCAACCAGCTCCTCTTGGCCACGGGAGTCAAGGCGGGCCAGACGATTCTCGTCGCAGGCGCTGCTGGAAGTGTTGGTCGTTCGGCGGTATTCACGGCGAAGACGCGTGGGGCGACTGTGATCGCTGGGGTCTTAACGAGGCAGATCGACGGCGCGAAGACTATCGGCGCAGATCAGGTCGTCGCAATCGACGACAACACCGCGATCGCGGAACGACTGCCACCCGATGCGGTGGCGGATACCGTCGGTGGACGAACCGCAGAGAAGCTGATCGCGAGACTCAAACCGGGAGGAGTCTATGCAACGGTCGTCGAGGTACCGCAGAACGCCGCGGCGTACCCATCTATAAGAGTGGTGGCACTATTCTCGAAATTCGACAGGGCGACCCTCGAGTTCATGGCCGAAGCGGTGCGAGACGGTAAGCTGCTAGTCCCCATTAGCCAGAAACTGCCGCTCAGTGAGGCGGCCGAGGCACAAGCGGCTGCGGAGAAGGGTGGCGTCGGCAAGATCCTGCTCCTGCCTTGACATTTTGTGAACGCAGGACACGAAGGAAAAATCGGCGATGAAGCGGAATTGGGGTCGTCAATGAACAGCGTAGAAATCGATAAGAAGAACTTTGAGATGCCCCCGCGGGACGGATTCACCATCGCGTATTTTCTCACCGTCGCCGACGTCGGCCGATCGGCTGGCTTCTATGAAACGGTCTTAGGTGGTCGCATTCTGAGCAGCGGCGACAGTAACGGCGCACCCGGCTACATTCAGATCGCGAACGCTTGGCTTATTGTCAACGTCGGTGGCGGGCCGACGCCTGAGAAGCCGTCGGTGACGCTCAGCGTTCCCGATCCGGACAGGATGAGCGCCTTTATGAATATCCGCGTCGCGGATATTCAAACGTGCTATGAGTTATGGAAAAGTCGAGGAGCCGAGTTCATCACTGAGCCGAAGGATAAGTACGGCGAGACGCTCTGCTACATGCGCGATCCAGACGGTTATATTATCGAAGTCGGACAGAGCAAGCCCGACTTCACGTACGGCTAGCTCTGAAATCGCGTGTGAATTTCGCGAGGGTCGCAGTTGTCGTCGTGTGGCCTACCTTAACGCCACATGCAGGCTTGGAGCAAAAGAAGCTGCCGGTTTACGTATCGTTAACGTGGGTGCCTTAGCCTCGGCACAATTCCGGGTCCCGGTACATGTTTCACGTCGGAGTAGTATTCATTAATCGTTTCGAAGTTTTTCAATTATGTCGATAAAGACGAGTTTTCAAGCGGACATTCGCCCGCTCTTTACGGAGCAGGATATTCTGGCCATGGCCAAGGCGTTTAATCTCGCAAACTATGATGACGTGAAAACGCACGCCGTGGCCATCTACGATCGAATTCGTGGAATAGGCGGGGCGGTCATGCCGCCCCCGCCGCCCAAAGGAGGCGGTCCCTGGCCGCAATCTCAGATCGAGCTCTTTGCCAAATGGATGGCGGACGCCTACCAGCGCTGAGAGGGAAGCCGCCCTGTCGATTGGTCCCCGATCACAGAGCTGAGGTGAAGTTCCTCGTCGCGAATATGATTGTCTTTGGGGTGGAGGTGTGGGTTCGTCATATCCACAGCTTTCCGGTCAACTCGCCCTTGATCTTTCGCGTTCGCGACATCTTGCCGATCCCTGGTCCCCATTGGTGGCCGGCCGGGAATTAATCCACTCGGCCTGTCGCTGAGCTTGCAACTCGTTCGGACGCGGTGATCTCGAGCTACCAGTGCCTGACGCGTGGAAGAAACGGCGCACGATCCCTGCCGGTCGTCGTTTCGGCTAGACCGAAGCGTGGAAATACGACGGCGCGCGTGCGGCGACCTGGGAGCGCCACATCTGCCAATCGCGGTGCATCGGAACGTTATCGGAATTAGCCGGCTCCCATGCTCAGTGATGGTTAAGGTAATGAGGTCAAGATTTCCGACTATATGACTTACTCCACGAAGCCAGGTGTTTGTGACGCGCCGATAGAAGGCTTCGCGCCCGGTTTTACAAAGGGCGACCTCATGACGATTTTGGCTCCGCGCGGCATCTACTGTCAGATCGGGAGTTCTGTCCGTCAACTGGCACCGCCAGCTGACTCTCACATTCGAGTGGGCATCTCAACGGTCGTTCTCAACATCCGTACCCCGTTGTTGACGTTGCATTGAACCGGGAAAGAGCGCACATGGCTCTGGTGGCTTGAAAGGTGCTTCAGTAAGCCGTGCTGAGAACTACCGCTTTCGCAAAGGAACTTATGTCTTCTCCTCGACGGCTTTCGTTACGTGATATGCCAGCTCAACCTCTCGTCGGTGCTCTCATAGGCGCTTTGACCCTGGCAAGCGCGTGCCCCGCGCAGTCTCATCTCGAGACCAACTACGCCGATGCCGGCACGGATGGCGCCCGCCTGTATCTCTTGGGCGACCCGTTCGGTGTCCGTTCTGCGCTTGCACACAAAGGAATAACTTTTATCTTTGAAAGCATCACGGATGCGATGGGGGTGGCCCACGGCGGCCTTTCCAACCAACCGGCTGCCTACACTCGAATCCGCGGCACTATCGATATTGATTTTTACAAGCTCACCGGCACGGATTACGGATTGAGCTTCCATGCAACCGGGCTTTGGCAGACTGGCGACAATATCGGTCCTAAGCTCGGTAGTTACGCGGACCCGAGCGGTTTCGCCAGTGTCCACGTCTTTCGCATGGATTCTTTTTGGCTACAGAAGCAGTTCGCCGACGGTGCCGTTACGCTGCGGGCCGGAGAAATGGCGGGTTGGGACTTCTTTGGCAACCAGGAGTACGGCGGGTCATTCACCATCGAACCGCTGTCCTATGCGCCAAACAATATCTTCGGCGCCACTTACCTGACTTTCAACCCGGCCGGAGTACCGGCGGCTTACGTGCGCCTGCAGAGTTTTCGAAGAGATGAACGACCGGTCCGGGGGGTCTACGCCAAGTCAGCCGTGTTCTCCGGCAACAAAAACCCTTATCAACAGGACCCCACGGGTCTGCACTACGTCTTCGCCAACTCGCCCGTCATCGCTTCGGAGGCTGGCTATCTCTGGGACGCGCCGACCGATCCTGATCAGCCTCCGCCCGGCGACCGCAAAGTCTACCCGGGTATTTACCGTTTTGGCGGCATCGTCAACTACAACGGCATCTTCACTGATCCGCTGACAGGGCAAGTTACGCGAGGATCATATCTTTACTACTTCATGGCGGCACAGGCGGTGTATCGGGCAGAAGCCGGATCGAATCGGGGACTGGATGTGACCTTCGCATACGACAACAGTCCCAACTCAACCAATCAGCAGAATTCCATGATCACAGCAGGCGCGGTCTATCACGGGATTATTCGGCGGCGAAGCATGGATCAGCTTTCGTTCGGGTTTGTCTCCACACGCACGAGTAACGCCTCCAGCCAGGCGAATGAACTACTCCTCGGATATCCGCTCGGGTGGGAGAAGGCGTACACTCTCGACTACCGCGCCCAGATAAAGCCTTATCTGGTGCTACAGCCGACGGTCCAGTACTTCAATACGATCGCAGGTAACCCGTACCGGCCGAGTGGCGTTGTTATCGGTTTGCATACCGGTTTGCGGTTCTGAAGGTTTCGTCTCGTAAACAGTTTCGGGAACGGGTTGAAAATGTGTCTTTCCAGCATGAGCTGAGGACGGCGGTTGAAAGATCTCGGCATCCGTTCGGGCGTTGAGCGTGATTGGAAAATATGACCATGGAGGACCAAAATCGTATGCAGGAAAGCACGAAGCAGATCCGTATTGTGGAGCGGTCACCAATGTACTGGCGAGTCACGTTCGATCATCCGCCACTCAATATCTTCGGTCCGCAAACCATTCCGCAATTGAACGAAATTGTCACGGCGCTCGAAACCAACAAGTCGTTGAAGGTGGTGGTGTTTGACAGCGCCGTCGAAGGCTTCTTCCTGACCCATTACGATTTCCTCGCAAAACTGGAGGATTCGACCTGCCTCCCTCCGGGCCCCACGGGACTGCAGCAGTTGCCGGACATGCTGGTGCGGGCGTCGGGAGCGAACTCGCGCTGGCTAACGACATGCGGTTTGCCAGCCGCGAGAAGGCCGTACTATCCCAGTGGGAAGTCGGTGCCGGCCTCGTGCCCGGTGGCGGCCCGATGGCGCGGCTGCCACGCCTGATGGGCAGAGGGCGCGCTCTCGAGGTTCTTCTGGGCGCGGACGACATCCACGGTGACCTCGCCGAGCTCTACGGGTATGTGAATCGATCGTTGCCCGATGCCCAGCTCGATGGATTTGTCGACGCGCTCGCAACCCGTGTCGCTTCCTTTGATAAGGACGCAATTTGGGAAACCAAGGAGCTCGTCAATGTTGCAAGCCTGCCGCCCGACAGCGAGATCGCACCCGAATGGGATGCTTTCCTTGCTTCCGTGAAACGGCCGGCTGCTCAGGAAAGAATCAACAAATTGATGCAGCAAGGTTTTCACACACCAGGCGACGCGGAAACTCGCCTCGGACATTACGTCGGGCTGCTAGGGCGTTAAGATCTGTATATTTGTAGCCACTGGAGCAAGCGAGTGAGAATTCGGCTTCTTTTGCGAGTGGCCGTGATGCTTGTAATCGCCACGGCATGTGGGCCGACACCGAATCTGCAACCGTGCCTAAACCGCTCGAGGTTTTAGTCCCGCACGTCAGGCTTTCGGCTTCATGTCAAAATTCCAATCACGGTACAAACGAGGCGACCGGCCGCCCTGTTGCACGTGGCGAAGGCTTCTTCGTCCGACGGGGTCTGCTGCTTCTCCAGAGTGTGGCAAAAGGTCGCTAAGGGCGGGTTGCGCGATCACAAGGCAAGTTGGCGCGAGCGGATATCTTCAAGCCTCTTCGACCACCCGCAATTCGGTCATCGACTCTGATGCTGGGAGCGTCGCTGGGAAGCGGCGTCAAACTGGCGGCCTCAAAATACGCTGCATCACATTGGTGGACCGCGCCCGCCGCACCTGGCACCTAAGCCTCAATTCTGAGCAGTCTGCTGGCAATCACCTCCGCGCCCATGCGCTGGTTGACGAATCTCCTCGCCGCTGAGGCCCATCTGGCCAAAGCGAACAAGCAATGCTGAACCCCTCGACGACGCCAACCCACCTGCGGTACAGCGGGAGGTCGTTCTGTTGGGTACCGGTGCCGGCCCGGCGTTTAGTGAGGTCGCTGTCCGCCGCATCGCGGAAGAGACCGGCCACCGATTTTGTCTCAGCGCCCGATCGATTGGCGAAGGTCTCTGCGCACGACACAAACCGTGAGCGCAGCGCACGCTTGCGCGGTGCACCAGTCAAGGTTGCAGATGCCTGTCGAGCTTCATGGTGCGCGAACTGAGGGGCATAACTCCCGCGTGCAGCCGGACCTTCGCCAAGTCCAATCCCCCGACACCTGAAGGCCGACAGCCGACGTCTACCTGAGTTTTTCGGCTCAGCGGATTCAATGACTTTGCCCGCGAAAGCTTTCGGGTCATCAGGTGCCTTTGGAAAAAGTGAGAGATTGGCGCACGCTTACGAGTGTTGACAGTTTGGGTACAAGGCTGGAGCAGTCGACGTAAAGAGGCGGCGCATAACACCATCCGGAAAGGAATTAACAAGATGGCTGTCAAAACTGACGACCGCACACAAACAGCAACACAAATCTATAACTCCGAAGCCGCCGACGGGCTCAGGGGAATAGCGCTCCTGAATAATCAAGAGCGCAATCACGACACGGCCTTCGCTCCCGCGGAGCGGCACGCTTACGGCATCGAAGGCCTTTTACCTCACGCGTACGAAACTCTGGATCGGCAGGCCGAACGCGCGCTGCGCCATCTCGAGGCAAAGACAAGCGATCTTGAAAAGTATATCTATCTGATCTCGCTCGCCGATACTAATGAGACGCTCTTTTACCGAACCGTCATGTCCGACCCGGCGAGGTTCATACCGATCCTGTATGATCCCACCGTTGCCGATGCATGTGAGGCCTTCGGCCATATCTATCGGCGGCCGCGCGGAATGTACATTACGCGCGAAATGAAAGGCCGGATTGCGGAAGTCCTGCGCAATTGGCCTGAACCCAATGTCCGCTTCATTTGCGTATCGACGGGCGGGCGCATCCTCGGACTCGGCGATATCGGCGCCAACGGAATGGGCATTCCGATCGGCAAGCTTCAACTGTATACGGCCTGCGCTGCAGTCCCGCCGCAATACATGCTGCCGGTGTTGTTCGATATCGGCACCACGAACGCAATGCTGCGAGCCGATCCTTTATACCTCGGTATCCGCGAGGTGCCGCCGCCGCAGGAGGAACTGGATGAATTAGTCGATGAATTCGTGCAAGCAGTGCAGAAGGTGTTCCCGGAATGCTGCATTCACTTTGAGGACTGGAAGGGAACCGACGCGGTCCGGTATCTCGCTAAGTATAAAGACAAGGTCCTGTGCTACAACGACGACATTCAGGGAACCGCGTCGGTAGCTCTGGCGGGTTTGATCGGAGCCCTGAAGATCGTCGAAACTCCCATCACAACGCAGCGGGTCCTGTTTCTCGGCGCTGGTTCGGCAGGCACGGGTATTGCCGGACTAATCGTAGCCGCGATGAAGAAGGCGGGTTTATCAGAGGCCGACGCACGCAGTCGCATAGCCCACTTCGATACCAAAGGGCTAGTAGTCGAAGGCCGCGCCGGTCTCGAACCCCACAAGCAGCCGTGGGCCCAGAAGCTGCCTGCCAGCAAAGCGTTTGACGTCAGGGATTTGGCCAGCGAGTTGCCAGAGGTCGTCGCAGCGGTCGAGACGTTTAAGCCCACCGTGCTGATTGGCGTCAGCACCCGCGGAGGCCTGATGAGCCGCGAAGTGGTGGAAGCAATGAGCCGATTGAATGAGCGGCCCATTATCTTCCCGCTCTCGAATCCCACTCGCAAGACGGAGTGCACTCCCGAGCAAGCCTATACGTGGTCAAAAGGAAAAGTGCTGTATGCCTCCGGCGTGCAATTTCCGGATGTGAAATACCAGGGACAAACGTTTCATCCCGGACAGGGGAACAACTTCTATATTTACCCGGCGATAGGATTGGCGACCTACGTGGCTCGGCCTTCACGCATTACAGAGGAGTGCTTCATTCTCGCCGCACAAGCTACTGCGGATCAGATTGACCCCGACCTGCGCGACAAAGGGTGGCTCTATCCCTCCCAATCGAACATCCTCGAGACCGAAGTGACAACCGCGACTCGGGTGGCCGAATATATGTTCGACAGCGGTCTTGCGAAAGCACCCCGCCCGAAAGACATTCGCGCGTGGATCGAAGGTGAGCTCTACGTGGCGAAATACGAAACATCGAACGGCAAGTGATTGCCCCTGGGTCGCACAGGGGAATCGTATCGGATTCTCCTGTGCTTCCGGGTGGAACGAAATGCGAGACGCCGAATTCATAAAGGACAACGAGAGCCATGAGTACAACAATGAGTAGAACAATTGACGCGCCCGTGATGGGCATTCGCACGGAAACTGACAGCATGGGGAAGGTGGATGTGCCGAGCGACAAGCTGTGGGGTGCGCAGACGCAACGTTCACTGGAGCACTTCAGCATCGGCCACGATCTCATCCCCCGCGAGATGATTACGGCGTACGCGACTTTGAAAAAGGGCGCAGCGAACGCCAACCACAACGGCGCGAGGCTGGACGACGACAAGTACCAGCTCATTCTCAAGACGTGCGATGAGATTCTCGCCGGCGACCACCAGGACATGTTTCCCCTTCACGTGTGGATGACGGGAAGCGGAACGCAATTCAACATGAACGTGAATGAGGTCATATCGAACCGCTGCTGCCAACTCGCGGGCACGCCGCTCGCGAGCAAAAAAACCTGTTCACCCCAACGACCACGTCAACATGTCGCAGTCGTCGAACGACACGTTCCCGACCGCTATGAACATCGCGGCAGCGGTGAATGTCAAAGAGCGCCTTATACCCGCCGTGACGGCGCTTCGAGACGCGATCGCTGCAAAGAGCCAGGAGTGGCGGGACATCGTCAAGATTGGCCGCACACATATGCAGGATGCCACGCCGATGACACTCGGACAGGAATGGTCGGGGTATACCGGCATGCTGAGCGACAATCTCGCGCGCATCGAAGACTCTTTGAAAGGTGTTTACGAACTGGCGCTCGGTGGCACGGCGGTGGGAACCGGCATCAATGCGGCCCCTGGATTCGGCGAGGCCGCCGCTGCCGAAATCGCGAAATTGACTGGCCTGCCATTCGTCAGCGCGCCGAACAAGTTCACCGTGCAGGGCGCTCACGACGCACTCGTCCACCTGTCAGGCGCCATGCGCACTCTTGCCGTCTCTCTCTACAAGATCGCGAACGATATCCGGCTCATGTCTTGTGGTCCGCGCGCGGGGTTCGCCGAGCTTTCGATTCCGGAGAACGAACCCGGCTCCTCGATCATGCCCGGAAAGGTGAATCCCACTCAGGCGGAAGCGCTCACCATGATCGCGGTACAGGTAATGGCAAACGATGTCGCCGTCGGATTTGGCGGAGCAGGCGGATACCTGGAAATGAACGTTTACAAGCCGCTGATCATCTTCAACGTCACCCATTCCATCGCGCTTTTGTCCGACGGCTGCACAAACTTCCGCAAATACCTCGTGGAAGGGACGAAACCCAATCTGAAAAAGATCCAACAATACGTGGATGAATCGCTCATGCTGGTGACCGCTCTCTCGCCTGTCATCGGCTACGACAAATCGTCTCAAATTGCGCATTACGCAATGGATAACGACCTCACACTGAAGCAGAGCGCACTGAAACTCGGGTTTGTCACAGAGGATGAGTTCAATCGTGTGGTCGATCCGAAGAAGATGGTGCATCCTTACGTAGCCAAAGGGTGAACGCAATCACGATCCGGCCGCCGGGCGGCCGGATTCGTCGAGGTTCAATATGAACATCCTGGAATTGACTGGCATCGTGTTTGGCGGAGCGTTGCTGGCCGGCTTAATCGGTTCACTGACAGGACTTGGCGGCGGGATCATCATCACGCCGCTCCTGACTCTCGTTCTCGGAGTCGATATTCACTATGCGATTGGCGCCGCTCTGGTCTCGGTCATCGCGACGTCCTGCGGTGCGGCGTCCGCATATGTGAGGGAAGGCTACTCGAATATCCGGCTTGGCATGTTTATGGAGGTAGCCACCACCACCGGGGCTCTAATCGGGGCGTCGCTGGCGCTGCGAGTCTCCACCGCCGCCATCGCGGAACTTTTCGGGGTTGTCCTTCTTTATTCAGCTGCGGCTTCACTTTGGCCGAGCGTGAGATCAGCG
>Ga0207059_1174_pt1 | contig 11145 bp, 7 predicted proteins | sample Alteio_BWMinCont_32_FD_153273 | JGI IMG/M metagenome (GOLD analysis project Ga0207059, IMG submission 153273) | Enriched cells from forest soil in Barre Woods Harvard Forest LTER site, Petersham, Massachusetts, United States -... | ecosystem: Environmental > Terrestrial > Soil > Temperate forest >...
GATATTTGAAATTTAATTGTACGCATTGTAGGCTGCAGACGGTAAATTAAATGGGCTTTACAAATTCTCTACAAAATTTCAATTTAGCTTAGCAGTATAATATTAACTATGAAATTGCTGGTAATAGAAGATGAGATCAGCCTTTTGGGAAGTATACTTGAATACTTTGAACAGGAAGATTTTTTGTGTGAAAGCGCCAGTTCATATAAAGATGGTATTAAAAAGATTGAAGGGTTTCAATATGATTGCATCATACTTGACATAAACTTACCCGGCGGAAGTGGCTTGCAATTATTGCAATACCTGAGAAAAAATAAAAAAGATGATGGAGTGATTATTATATCTGCCCGCAATTCTCTGAATGATAAAATAGAAGGCCTTAACCTGGGCGCGGATGATTATCTCACAAAACCATTTCATTTATCAGAACTCAATGCAAGAGTTAAAGCATTAATACGCAGAAAATATGTTAAGGGATCAAATATCATGGAAGCAGGTAATCTAAAAGTAGATTTATTATCCAGATCTGTTACCTGCAACAATCAACCATTTATTCTCACAAAATATGAATATGCCCTTTTAGTGTTTCTGCTTGCTAACAAAAACCGTGTAGTAGGTAAACAGGCAATCGGAGAACACTTGTATGGAGAGCAGGTTGACAATCTCACTTCATTTGATTCCGTTTATTCGCAGATTAAGAACTTAAAGAAAAAACTAAAAGACAAAGGTTACGATGACCCGATCCAGACAGTATATGGCTTAGGGTACAAATTAACTTTATGAGTAAATCACTTCAACAAAGAAATACCCGGCATTTATTGCTGTGGCTTCCATTAGTATTGCTTGTTAGTTCTATATTATTTTATATACTTATGAGTATGCAAGCGCATCATATGCAGGAAAAACAATTAGCATTGAAGCAGCATAATGTATGGAATACTTTTATTATCCAGCAAGGGAATATCATTCCCCACATTATCGGTGAATACGATATATCGGAAAGGAATCTAGTATCGGAAGAACGGCTGAATGAACCAAGAGATACTGTGTTATATTATCCTGATAGAAAACAATTGCTTCCATTTAAAATCATGACCACTAATTTTATCTGGAAAACAAAGCCTTTTCAGGTTACTACTTATGTTTCTTCCACCGAAATTTCTCACCTCATTATAAAAGTATTTATTGCCGAAGCCGTTATTTTCATCTTATTGCTTATTGCCATCATCATTATCAATAGAAAAACATCAGGGTTATTATGGCGGCCTTTTTATACCACGATGGAAACAGTGAGTGAATATGATATCACAAAACAGAATGGGATAAAAATACCCGCAGAAACAGGGACTAAAGAATTTAACGAGCTGAATAAACAACTTGCTGAATTAATTAAAAAGGCAAACCAGGCATATATCAATCAAAAGCAGTTTGTAGAAAATGCTTCGCATGAAATGCAAACCCCACTATCAATTATTCGTTCTAAACTGGAACTGCTGATCAATCAGCCTGGGATCTCGGAGAAGACAGCTATATTTCTCGAAGAAATTACTGAAGCCAATGACAGGCTTAGCCAAATGAATAAAAACTTGTTACTACTCGCGAAAATTGATAACAACCAGTTTCCGAAAAAAGAAAAGATGAATGTTTCCGAACTTGTAAAAAGTATATTGGAAAATCAAAGAGATCAGTATGACCAAAATTTTTCAGGTGTTAAGGTTAATATCCAAGCTGATATTTTCATAACGGCAAATCGCTCTTTAATGGAAATTTTATTTAACAACCTTATTAAAAATGCTTTTATTCATAATATACCAAATGGGTACATCCATTTGTCTTTATCGAAAGAGGAATTTGTAATAGAAAATAGCGGCCCTTCTTTATCGGTTGAACCTTTACAACTTTTAGAACGGTTTAAAAAAGGAAGCGATGAATCAAAAACAACCGGGCTTGGCCTTTCATTAGTCAATCAAATTTGCAAGTTATACGGGTTTAAATTGCTTTATGAGTACAAAGACAAAAGCCATACTCTAAAAGTCATTTTTAAATAAATATAAGTCTTACAAAATCTCTACAAAATCTTCCATTAGCTTTGTTCACACTAAGTCGAATTTCAACTCTTTATGGCATATATCAAAACAATCATCCCATTTGTATTCTTATTATTGTCACGAAGTGGTTGGGGACAATCTAGTATCACGAGCGACAGCTCCTTATCACTTACCAATGCTCTTTCGCTGGCTGAGAAAAATTATCACTTGCTAAAATCTAAATTGTACGAGGTAGAAGCTGCCCAAAAAAATATCGAATTGAGCAAAAATACATTTGTCCCGTCTCTGGATATTTCTTACCAGGCAAACATTGCAACTGCTAATAATATTACCGGGATGTTTTATCCATCCGGTATGATCCCGATGACAGGGCCCGTTTTTAATTCCAACAACTATAACCCTGGATTTGGTACAGCTGCCAGTTTATTACTCAATTGGCAGCCCTTCACTTTTGGTCAGCGTAATGCGCAAATAAATGTTTCGAAGGCTGAAGTAAAAACAAGAATAGCAGATTCAGATAATGAAATTTTTAAACATAAGGTCGATATCATCAGCGCTTATTTGGATGTCCTGCTTACCATGGAACTGGTTAAAGTGAGTACTAAAAATCTTGAGCGGACCAAATTTGATCTGAAACAATCGCGTGTATTAGCAATATCTGGTTTGCGCCCAGGTGTTGACACAGCTTTATTTTTATCTGAACTTTCAAAAGCAAGAATTGATTTACTCAATGCTTCAAAATATTTGCAAACGCAAAAAATAATTCTTTCAGAGCTATTGGTAAGTGATACTTCCTTTATACTTGCAGACACACTATTTTTTAATAAACTACCTGTATTTAGTTTAATAAAAGAAGTATCACTTTTTCAACATCCGTTACTGAAGTTTTCGCAAAGCCAACTGGATTTGAGTAAGTCGAAAGAACTCTTATTAAAAAAAGCTTGGCTCCCGAAATTAGATATCTGGGGAACAACATTTGCCAGGGGTTCTGGTATATATCCCGACGGCACAATAAAGACAGCAGATGGACTGGGATTTAGTAAGTATAATTATGGCGTGGGTGTGCAGATAGCTTTCCCTATTTTGAAATATTCGGAAATCCGGCTACAGCAACAGCAACAAAGTTTTATCAGCAAATCGAATGAAGAATTACTGAATCAAACTTCCTTAGAACTATCAAAGCAACAAGCCATCAGTGATGCAACGCTTCAAAGTGCATTGGATGTGGCTAAAGAAACGCCCACACAATTTCAATCTGCAGAATATGCTTTTAGAGCATTACTGATAAGGTATAACACAGGCCTTGTAAATTTTGCCGATTTGATTCAATCGCAATACAGCCTCGTAAAAGCTGAAACCGATCTTAAGAAATCATATTGGGAGGCGTGGAAAGCTTTGCTATTTAAAACCGCTGTTGCCGGGGATTTGAATCTTTTTTTAAACGAATCGAAATAATACAATGATACGATTAATCATAGGAGCATTACGAAAACCCGTTAGTGTGATGGTAGTCCTGATTGGGATTGTATTTTTTTCTGTTTTAGCGATAAGAAATTCTTCTGTTGACATTTTTCCAAAATTAGGGACACCTACTATATACGTGGCACAAACATATGGTGGCCTTTCGCCACAGCAAATGGAAGGATTCATTACTTCCTATTATGAATATCACTTTTTATATATTACCGGGATCAAATTCGTAGAAAGCAAATCCGTCCAGGGAGTCTCTTTAATCAAATTACAATTTCATGAAGGAACAGATATGGCAAATGCAATGGCAGAAACCATCTCCTATGCAACCCATGCACGGTCTTTTATGCCGCCCGGAACTTTACCACCATTTGTTATGCGCTACGATGCTGGGTCAGTTCCTGTCGGACAGTTGGTATTTAGTAGTGAATCTCGTTCTCTGAATGAAATCCAGGATTTAGCCCTATTCAAAGTGAGGCCTATGTTTGCTTCTTTGCCCGGTGTTTCGGCTCCCCCGCCATTTGGAGGCAATCAACGAACTATTTTAATAAAAGCAGACCCGGAGAGAATGAGAAGTTATAACCTGACAGCGGATGAATTAGTAACTGCTATTGCAAAAAGCAATACCATTTCTCCAGCCGGCAATATTCGCGTGGGAGATATGACCCTCATCACGCCTTCTAATAGTGTAGTGGATAATTTTAAAGAACTCGAAAACACTCCCCTCAAATTGGGTAGTGGCGCATCTATTTACGTACGTGATGTCGCAAATATTGAAAACGGGGCAGATGTTACTACTGGTTATGCGCTGATCAATGGCAAACGCTCAGTGTATATACCTGTAACAAAAAGAGCAGATGCTTCTACCTGGGATGTAGTGCAACGAATTAAAAAAGCGTTGCCCGATATGCAGGCTGCAGTCCCGGCAGACATTAAAGTTTCTTACGAGTTCGATCAATCGGGATACGTTATTAATTCGCTCAAAAGCCTATTATTCGAAGGAGGTCTGGGGGCAATCCTGACAGGAATAATGGTACTCTTATTTTTAGGAGATCGCCGCAGTGCTTTGATCGTTATCCTTACTATTCCGCTTGCCTTACTATCAGCAGTTGTATTCCTATACCTGGCAGGGCAAACTATTAATATAATGACATTAGGAGGGCTTGCTTTAGCAGTCGGGATATTAGTAGATGAAGCTACTGTAACGGTTGAAAATATTCATCATCATTTGGAGATTGGCAAAACAAAAGCCAGGGCGGTGGCGGATGCTTCTAAAGAAATTGCGTTGCCAAAATTATTGATATTATTTAGTGTCCTTGCTGTATTTGTACCTTCTTTATTTATGACTGGTAACCCAAAGGCTATGTTCCTGCCACTTTCACTGGCGGTGGGGTTTGCTATGATCGCTTCTTTCTTTTTATCGCAAACATTTGTTCCGGTAATGACGAACTGGCTGCTTAAAAATGAGTTTCATTCAAATAACAAACGGTTTGAAAGATTTAAAAAGGGATTTGCAAATCTCTCTAATCGGTTATCAGGGATCGGGAAAGCGCTAGTGCCAATTTATTTGGTAGCCATGATCGCTTTTGCATTTTTGATGTATAAGTCCATCGGCACGGAAATTTTCCCTAAAGTAGATGCCGGACAATTACAAATGAGATTGAGAATGCCCACCGGCACCAGGATTGAACGGACAGAGCAAGCAACAAAAGATGTATTAAATATAATTGATAGCGTTGCAGGAAAAGGCAATGTAGATATTACTTCTTCTTTTGTAGGATTACAGCCGCCTACTTACGCAATTAATTCAATTTTTTTGTGGACAAGCGGGCCACATGAATCTGTGATGAAAATAAACCTCAAGAAAAATGCAGTTAAACTTGAAGATTTCAAAGAACAATTGCGAAATCAAATCAAGAAATACAATTCATCTATTTTTATTTCATTTGAACCCGCAGACCTTGTTGACCAGGTAATGAGTTTGGGTACAAACACACCGATTGAAATCGCAGTACAAGCAAGGAACCTCGCGCAGGGTAGAGAATTTGGAGAAAAATTAATGAAGGAGTTGCAAAAAATTTCCTACTTGCGGGATATTCAATTTGGCATTCCACTGGATTATCCCAGTTTGCAAATCAATTATGACAGAGTGAGAACAGGACAAATGGGTTTGACTGTTGATGACGCTACTAAATCAGTCGTAGCGGGAACTTCATCTAGTCGTCTTACTACACCTGTTTACTGGTTAGATAATGCTTCCGGCAATGCCTACCAGGTGCAGGTTGAGTATCCACAATTTAAAATGAATAGCCCTGAGCAGGTAGAACAGATCCCCGTTTATTCAGCAAATGGCAAAACAATTTATTTGAGAGATATAGCAGACTGGAAAAAAATAAATACGGTGGGAGAATATGATCGCCTGAACCAGCAACGCTTTATTACCGTTACCGCCAATCTTTATAAGCAAAACCTCGGGAATGCAATTAAAGATGTAAATAAAGCTATCAGCAATATTGGCGAATTGCCGCAGGGGATGAAAATTTACTTACGTGGCCAGTCCGAGCTGTTAGATCAAACATTGAGTGAATTATCACTAGGGTTTTTGTTGGCTATTGTCGTGATCTTTCTTTTATTAGCTGCCAATTTCCAATCTTATAGAGCATCACTTGCTGTTGTCTCGATAATCCCTGCTGTTATTACCGGTTCATTTCTTCTGTTGCTAATAACGCGCAATACATTAAATATCCAATCTTTCATGGGGAGCATTATGGCTATCGGAGTTGCTGTTGCCAATGCCATTTTACTGGTTACAAATGCGGAATCATTACGCAAGAAAAATGAGCGGGTTAATAATATAGGTTTGGAAGCTGCAGCGAATCGTTTGAGGCCAATCCTGATGACAAGCCTGGCAATGATAGCGGGAATGATCCCGATGGCAATTGGATTTGGAGAAGGAGGACAACAAACAGCTCCTTTAGGTATCGCAGTTATTGGTGGATTGATATTTTCAACCATCTCCACCTTACTCATTTTGCCAATGGCATATAATAGATTATCGGGAAGAAAAAAATTCGTAAGTGCGTCGCTTGACCCGGATGATAAGTCGAGCAAATTTTTTGATCAATAATTAAACACTCTAATCAAGATAAAATGAGAGCGATCTTAATAATGTTATTTCCTCTTTTGATATTTGCTTCCTGCAATGATCAACCACAACAACAAACCTCTGCAAAAGGGATTGACAAAGTTGATACTGTAAAAGCATTTGTTCTCCAATCAGGTAAAATAGAAAAACAGGCTATGCTGCCCGGAGAATTATTGCCATACGAGCAAGTAGAGATTCATCCAAAAGTGATTGGCTATATCAAAGAGATGAAATGTGATATAGGATCAGTTGTAAAGAGGGGGCAAGTTCTGACAATCATTGATGCCCCGGAAATAGGGTCGAGGCTGGAAGAAGCAGCCGGAAAAATGCAGGCAGCTAAAGCAAAATATGAAGCAAGCAAAGATACCTATAACCGTGTACTGGAAGCTTCTAAATCGGATGGTGTTATTGCCCCCAATGAATTAGAACGCGCAAAGAATCAAATGTTAGCTGACAGCGCAGATTATGCTGCATCAACCTATTCCTCCAAATCAAGCAAACAGATAGGAAATTACCTTGTCATTGTTGCCCCGTTTAACGGAGTAATAACTGAGCGAAACGTAAATGAGGGCGCTTATGTAGGTGCTGCCAATGAAAAGCCGATTCTAAAAATAGAAGATAATTCCAGGTTGCGATTGCGAGTCCCAATACCTGAATCATTAACTGGAGTGCAGTTAAAAGATAATAAAATTCATTTTTCTACGAAGGCAAATCCAAACCAGATATTTGAAGGAATATTGGTTCGTAAATCAGGAAGCATTGATGCAGCTACACGGACTGAGATTTGGGAATTTGAATTTAAAAACGATAAGGGTGTAGTTAAACCAGGAGCTTTCGCAGATGTAAAACTGGACGTAAATCGTAATCAACCTTCTTTGCTCGTTCCATTTCCTGCCGTAGTAACTACTTTGGAAAAGAAATTTGTTATCAGGGTTAATAACGGAACAACCGAATGGGTGGATGTTTCCCAGGGATTGAATTTAACTGACAAAATAGAAATCTTCGGAAAATTAAATGAAGGAGATACGCTTGTATCAAAAGGGAATGAGGAATTGAAACCAGGCACAAAAGTGGCAGTTAAATTTTCTAATTAATTATGATTTTTTCTCATGACAAAACAAAAGAGAAGAAATAAAAATATGAGCAAGTCAAATAAAAAGAGAAATGCTGTAATCATATCAATAGCATTTCTATTCACAAGCTTTTCAAGCTGCAAAGGACAGGTTGAATTCGGGGCGAATCTTTTACACTTGGATAAAACAATCACTTTGCCGGATGTAAAAGGGCGAATCGATCACATGGAGGTTAATCTAAAAGACCAGGTGCTGTATGTTGCAGCATTAGGCAATAATACATTAGAAACAGTCGACTTGCGAAATGGAAAAATCATTCACAGCATCAAAGGTCTTGATGAACCACAAGGCATTGGTTATAGCCCTCAGACAAAAGAAATCTTTATTGCAAATGGTGGTAGTGGCGATTGCTATTTCTACAATGCGCAGGATTTTGAAAAAGTAGCAACTATACACTTGGCGTCTGATGCGGATGATGTGAGATATGATTCCGTTGAAAAGAAAATTTATGTAGGCTACGGTGAAGGAGGGATTGCAGTTATTGATGCAGGAACGCATAAGCAAATAGGCGATGTTAAATTACCCGCCCACCCGGAGTCTTTTCAACTTGATAAAAAATTGAATCTCCTTTTTGTGAATTTGCCCAATGCGAATATGGTGGGTGTAATTGATTTAAAGCAATTGAAATTAATTGATAAATGGGAGAGAAATTCTCCAACTGCTAATTTCCAGATGGCTTTAGATACCATTCAACATCGTGTATTTGTTGGGTACCGCCATCCGGCCACACTTATAGTTCTGGACGGTAAAACGGGAAAGGAAATCAGCTCTAATAAAATGGTTGGCGATGCAGACGATTTGTATTATGACAAAGAAACGGCAGAAGTTTTAGTTAGTGGTGGAGATGGCCATATAAGCATATTCCAGCAGCAAGGCAAGGATATATTCAAACAAATCGCAAATATTCAAACAAGCAACGGCGCAAGGACATCACTGTTTATAGCCCAGTTAAAAATTTTTGTCGTTGCAGCCCGAGCTACATCCAGTAAGCCCGCAAGTATTCTTGTTTATAAAATAATTCAATAACCTTCCAATGAAATGGATAACAAGAGAACGGCCTAAAATTGATAGGATAGCCTGCCCCTGGCTAATTAAAAAGTTTGTAGATAAAGATGCTGAATTTTTTTACGTTCCTAACGAAACAGTTTTTGATAAAGCAAAAGAATTGGATGCCATTCCTTATGATATACCAGGAGCAGAATATTCCCATTACGGTGAAGAATGTACCTTCGACTATATCATCAAAAAACATCAGCTTACTGATCAGGCTTTGCTTCAGCTTGCTTTAATTATTCGGGGGGCAGATACTGATCGTTTTGAATTAACGCCGCAATCAGCTGGTCTGTGGGCAATATCCGCAGGTCTTTCGAATAATTACAGCAATGACCAGGAGATGCTGCAAATCGGGATGAAAATATATGATGCCTTGTATAGTTGGGCAAAATATGTGCAGGATGAAAGGCATGCATGGAATCCAAAACTTTGAACTAAAAAATTAGAGGAAGTCATTTAGAAATCCATTTCCGAATTTCTTTCAAAATTTCATTAATATTCTTATCTGGATAACGCTTTTTGTAAAATTCCGTAAACTTCAAAAGCGAATAATGGGAAAAGCACTAAAGAAGTTATCTCAGTTGTATATATTGTATCATAGAGGAACAGCATCAGAAAAGAGACGAATTGTGAGTTCGATTTATCTTGAAAAATTGATTTTTGACAGCTTAAATTATCGAACTCCCCGGCTCAATGAGATTATTTGGAGGAAAATTATCCGGTACTGTTCTATATAATTTGCGTAATGCTCGTTATCATAGTTATAATTTCGATCTGGTTCTTTATTGAATCGCTTCAATAGACTTGTCAGGCAATAATAACGCTCTTGTTGATTAAGTTGATCCCTATTGAGAATTTGGAAATTGTTCAAAACCGGACAGGAGAGTATCAAAACTGAACGACTTTGTTTATTTTCCTTTCTCACTCATCTGTAAATCAACACTCATCAAATTGGCATTCCTCTTGATCGTTTTTTTCGCCAATTAATAATAGCGTTTATGTTTAGAAACTATTTGCAATCCGCCTGGAGAAGTCTGTTGAAAAATAAAGTAACCAATGCCATAAATATTTTCGGCTTATCCGTCGGCATGACCGCAGCCGTCCTGATTTTGCTTTGGGTACAAAATGAAATGAGCTTCGATAGAGATAACCTTGACGCAGATAAAATTTACCGGCTCACAGAAAGTGTCAACAAAAACCAATGGATATGGGAAGGCACACCATTGCTGCTGGCTGATGCCGCCAAAAAAGATATTCCCGAAATTGAAAAAGTCGCGAGAATAAATACAGGTAACTGGCCGGTATTTAATATAAACCACAATCCTGTCTACGAAAAAAATTGCGCCTATGTAGATGATGCATGGTTCAGCATATTTCATTATGATTTTATAGAAGGAAATGCCAGTTCATTCGGTTCCAATTTATTTAGCGTTATCCTGACGAAGTCTGAAGCAAAAAAATATTTTGGTGACCGCAACGCATTAGGTTCAACCATCCTGATAGATTCAATGAATTACCAGGTTAAAGCCATTGTTGCGGACCCTCCCGCTAATTCAAGTTTTCAATACAAAGCCTTTATCCCTCTTGCTGTGTTACTGCTTGATAAGGACCGTCGGACCAATGATGAGTCATGGGGAAATAACAATTACATAACTTTTGTAAAATTAAAATCAGGAACAAACCCTGCATTGGTCAATAAGAAGCTTACTGCTCTCGTCCCGGATAACAAAGATCTAAATATTCAGATCAGTAGCATTTCACTAATGGATATGCATTTTGAAAATGACCTGCAATCATCCAGCTTTATCCTTGGAAGCAAGAATACAGTATATATTTTCAGCGCACTTGCTGTCTTACTTTTGTTAGTGGCCTGCATCAATTACGTAAACCTGACTACGGCTAAAGCATCATTGCGCGCAAAAGAAGTGAGTGTAAGAAAGATGATCGGTGCTCAAAAGCTCCAGTTGTTTTTCCAGTTTATTACAGAATCCTTGCTGATCAGTTTGGTCGCATTGCTCGCGACAATTATATTGGTCCAGGTTTGTTTGCCCATTCTTAATGTGTTAACCGCTAAAAATTTTGTATTGCCATTAACCTCACTAAACATGTGGAAAGTGATCGGTTCTACACTTGCAGTGGCAGTCCTATTTAATAGCGTCTATCCAGCGCTGTTATTGTCGTCTTTTAAACCGCTAAACGTTTTCAAAGGAACAACAGTGCTAAAAGTAAAAGATGTCTATTTTAGAAAGGGACTCGTTGTTTTACAATTCAGCTTTTCTGTAATACTGATAACGGC
>Ga0207059_1175_pt1 | contig 11086 bp, 9 predicted proteins | sample Alteio_BWMinCont_32_FD_153273 | JGI IMG/M metagenome (GOLD analysis project Ga0207059, IMG submission 153273) | Enriched cells from forest soil in Barre Woods Harvard Forest LTER site, Petersham, Massachusetts, United States -... | ecosystem: Environmental > Terrestrial > Soil > Temperate forest >...
TTACACATAGTATAACACAATAACGTCAATTTTATTTTATGAAAAATATTTCAGTCATAGGCGCAGGGACAATGGGCAATGGCATCGCTCATGTATTTGCACAAAATGGTTTTATGGTAAACCTTATTGATGTGAATAAAGAACAATTGGAGAAAGCAATTCATACCATTAGTAAAAACCTCGACAGGCAAATTGCGAAAGGCACACTTACGGAAGAATCAAAAAAAAATACATTGTCAAATATCACTTTGCAAAATGATTTGGCGGCAGGCGTAAGCCATGCATCTCTTGTTATTGAAGCAGCTACTGAAAATGCAGACCTGAAATTGCACATTCCTGTACGTACAGGATCTTGAAATCAGAAATATCCCTTATGTATCCAAACCTTTATTATGCGTTTAAGGATTTGATTGGAGTAGATTGGAAATTCCTTCGGTTTTTTAATTCCTTCGGTTTTTTTGTAGCAATAGCATTTGTGGCTGCCTGGTATGTGTTGCGCATGGAACTCAGGCGCAAAGAATCTCGTGGCCTTTTACAAAGCAGGGAAGAAGTAATTGTGGTTGGCAAACCTGCCAGTTTAGGGGAACTGCTCACAAATTTTATTGTGGGTTTTTTTTTCGGGTATAAATTCATCGGCCTTTTTTTATCAGATAGCCCATTGGCAGCAAACCCGCAGGATTTTATTTTTTCATCAGCCGGCAGTTGGCCCGCTGGTTTGTTATTAGGCCTGCTCCTGGCCGTGTTGAAATGGTGGGAAAAAAATAAACAAAAATTACCTCAGCCTGAAGAAAGAAAAATTAGGATCTGGCCTCATGACAGAGTTGGGGACATTGCTATTTTTGCAGCCGTTTTTGGTTTTGCCGGCGCTAAAATTTTTAACGGGTTTGAAAATTGGAGTGATTTCATAAAAAACCCAATTGAATCATTGATTTCATTTAGCGGGTTAACTTTTTATGGCGGCCTCATCTGCGCGGCACTGGCGATATGGTATTATGCAAAACGCCGCAATATTGCTTTCTGGCCTTTAAATGATGCTGCTGCACCTGCGCTAATGCTTGCATACGCGCTTGGGCGCATTGGCTGCCAGGTTTCCGGCGATGGCGACTGGGGAATAATTAACAGCGCTTATTATACAACTGCCTCACAACATTCATTGCCTGCGGCACCGGATTATTTTAATTCAGCAGTTACAAAAAATAGTGAACTGTATATAAGCCAGTTTGGGTCGCTTAATGTTCCGCATATTTATGCAAAAGGACCTTCCTTTCTCCCAAATTGGCTGTTTGCTTATTCTTATCCGCATAATGTCATTAATGAGGGGATAAAGATCACCGGTTGCAATGAGCAATATTGCAGTTATCTTCCCCTGCCTGTATTTCCCACGCCTTTTTATGAAACTATTATTTGCCTCTTGCTTTTTTGTATTATCTGGTCTGTCCGTAAAAAGTTTACTGTACCCGGAACATTGTTTGCTTTTTATCTTATTCTAAATGGCATTGAAAGATTTTTTATTGAGAAGATCCGTGTCAATACCAAGTATAATATATTTGGTTTTCACCCAACGCAGGCAGAAATAATTTCTTCCTTACTACTTATTACAGGAATCATTTTATTTATTGTCCTTCGTAATAAAAGTAAAAAGTTGCAGGCTGGATAAAAGCTGGCAATAAAACTTACTATTGTTTTTCACAATGCCGCCTGGATCATCATCTGTAATTTTATTTGTCTGAAATTACATAGCCTTTCATCTTTTGATATTTAGTAGTTGAAACTTCTTCAGCTTTCACCATTCCCCTGTTTAATTTTCCATTCATCAACTTAATCTTGATTGCTGTAACCTGATTTCCATTTCAACGTCTTAAGGCTGTTCCTTAAAAAAAGCCAATCATCAGTAAAATTGGCCTTCCAAAACAAAACATTGTTCTATGTAATACAAAGTACTGAATTTTGGATTGTAATATTTAAGAAATAGTACTTAAAATAACATTTATGAAAAAGATCACAGTCCTGCTTGTATCCTTGATCAGCCTTTCCTTTTACTCATTCGCGCAGGAAGCACATGAAAAAACAAAGATAACCGGTTCAGTTACAGATGAAAATCAGAAAAACATTGAGTCAGCCTCAGTTTCTCTTTTGAAAGCTGCTGATTCGACTTCAATCAAGACCGCTGCTTCCAATAAAGCCGGCCGATACCAGTTTGATGGAGTTGGCTATGGCAAATACCTGCTGTCAATATCAGCGGTAGGGCATGCAACTGCTTATTCGGCTTTATTCGAAATTTCTGCCAACAGTACATCAATCGAATTAAAAACGATCTCACTCAAAAATAAATCGGTCGAATTAAAAGAAGTGGCTGTTGTGGGAAGAAAACAATTTATCGAGCAAAAGGCAGATCGTATGATCGTGAACGTTGATGCTTCTCCCGCAAATACAGGTTCTACGGTAATGGATGTGTTAGAAAAATCTCCAGGCGTTACTGTCGACAAAGATGGCAATATCAGTTTAAAAGGCAAACAAGGTGTTATTATTATGATCGATAATAAACCGACTTATTTGAATGCAACACAATTAGCAAATTATTTAAAAAGTTTACCGTCATCGGCAATTGAACAATTAGAAATCATGACCAACCCTTCTGCCAAATATGATGCAGCAGGAAATTCAGGGATCATCAATATCAAAACAAAAAAGAATAAAACAAAAGGATTTAATGGCAGTATAACGTTGACGCATACCCAAGGCGTGTACCCCAAGCCCAGTGGCAGCGCTAATCTTAATTATCGCAATGGTAAGTTTAATGTATTTCTCAATGCTGGTTATTCTCATTGGGAAGGGTTTCAGGATCTTGATATCAATCGTAATTATCTGAATGTATCCGATAAAAAGATCAATTCGATTTTTACTCAGCATACCAATATGAGATTTATAAACCCGGAGATGAATGTCAAATTTGGTGTGGATTATTATTTAAGTAATAAGACAACATTGGGTTTTGTCGCGAGCGGGTTCGCGAATAATGAAAATGATAATTCACATAGCACGATTATGTTGAAAGACCCAAACAACCAGGTGGATTCAATCGTGTATTCGCCGAGCACTAATAAAGCAAAATGGAGAAATGGATCTTTTAATTTGAATTTCAGGCATCAGTTCGATTCTACCGGTACTGAAATAACAGCAGACGCCGATTATATTAAATACAATTCAAATAGCGATCAGTATTTTGATAATATTACCTATGACCCGGATTGGACAAAGAAGAATGAAACTATCCTCACCGGAAATCTTCCTTCAACTATAAATATTTATTCTTTCAAAACTGATTATTCTCACCCATTCAAAAAAGAATTAAAACTTGAAGCCGGCTTAAAAGCAAGTTATGTTTCGACAGATAATAACGCAAATTACTATAATCTTATTGATGCTGTTTCTCTTCCGGATACAACCAAGACCAATCATTTCCAATATCATGAAAATGTAAACGCAGCTTATGTCAACCTAACTAAACAATATAAAAAATGGAATTTCCAGACAGGCTTGCGATTGGAAAATACGAATTATTCCGGCCATCAGTTAGGGAACAAGTACACAGTTAATAATAATGATTCTTCTTTCAGTAAAAGTTATGTCAATCTTTTTCCAACTGTTTATATAAGTTATCAGGCCAGTGAAAAACATCAGTTCTCTGTAAATTATGGCCGAAGGATCGATAGGCCGAATTACGAAGACCTGAATCCATTCTTATTCTTTTTGGATCAATACACCTATCAATCAGGAAACCCATATTTACAACCACAATACAGCGATAACATAGAATTTTCTCATACCTACAAAAGTTTTCTGACTACGACATTAAATTACAGTAACACAAAAAACTTTTTCTCTGAGACTTTTGAGCAATTGGGACATGCGACTATCGTCCGCCATGGAAATATCGGCAGACGCCAAAATGCAGGCTTAGCCATGAGCGCACAAATAACTGTAAGGAAATGGTGGACCGCTATTCTTTATGCAAATGTGAACTATAATAAATTCAGTGGGATGTTATATGGCGAAGATATTAATGTAAGCGCTACTACTTTTTTAGCAAATGTAAATAACCAATTCAGGTTTAATAAAGGATGGGGCGCGGAGCTTTCCGGTTTTTATCGCACGAAAGGTGTTGAAGGGCAGCTTATCATTGAACCGCTTGGCCAGGCATCTGCTGCATTATCCAAACAATTATTAAAAGATAAGGCCAATATAAAATTGAGCATAAGAGACATGTTTTATACACAGCAGGTAAAAGGCTATATCAATTTTCAACAAACAGAAGCAAGTTTTCACAATGTAAGAGATAGCAGACAGGTGAGCATTTCGTTTACGTACCGTTTCGGCAAACAAATTAAAGGGCCACAACCAAGGAGAAATGCAGGCGGCGCCAGCGAAGAATTGAACCGTGTAAAAACTGGCGGCAATAATTGATACAAAAATGTAAAATATCGAATGTAGAATGTAAAAGTTGCAGCATCCAACTTTTACATTCTACATTCGATATTTTATATTTAAAATTTTACATTTCCCATAGTTTTCTACATTTGCGGTACCAATCTTCATTCTATGCCATCCTTTGATATCGTCAGTAAAGTTGATCCGCAAACGCTTGACAATGCAGTAAACGTTACCAAAAAAGAAATTGTGAACCGTTTTGATTTTAAAGATTCGCCGGTACAAATCGATCTCAACAAAAAGGATATGAAAATTGACCTGGAGGCAGAAAGCGATATGAAAATAAAACAGATCACAGATGTGTTGATCAGTCGTTCGATCAAGCAAGGCCTGGATCCTTTGGCATTTGATTTAAATAAAGATGCATACCCGAGTGGCAAAACTGTAAAAAAAGAAGTCCCTGTACGAAACGGGTTGAAGCAGGAAGATGCAAAAAAGCTGGTCAAACTTATCAAAGATTCAAACCTCAAAGTGCAGGTGCAAATTATGGATGACTTAGTGCGGGTGACGGGAAAAAAAATTGACGACCTTCAATCGGTCATCCAGCTTTGCAAAAATGCAAACCTGAATTTCCCGATGCAATATATAAACATGCGCAGCTAAGGAAGCAGCCAATCCATTGTTCCTCATGGGAATATTTCCAATAAGTGCCTAAAATAATTTGGAAACCAAACTGATAAACCCTAATTTTGCGCTTCAAATTTTACTGATACAGCCAGGTTTTGCTGTATCGATTGTGGGATACTGAATTTAAAATCAGAAAGTTATGAAAAAGGGCTTACATCCGGATAGTTACCGGTTTGTTGTTTTTAAGGACATGAGCAATGGATATTCTTTTCTTACCCGTTCCTCATCTCCATCCAGAGAAACTGTAAAATGGGAAGATGGTAAAGAATACCCATTGGTAAAACTCGAAATTTCCAATACTTCTCATCCATTTTTTACTGGTAAAAATGTATTGGTCGATACTGCTGGCCGTATTGACAAATTCAAAAAGCGTTACGAGAAAAAAACAAAATAGATCGCCTGTTTATCGGGATATCAGCTTTGTTTTACAACTATATTTCCCTTTCCGTTTTTCGGGAAGGGAATTTTTTTTGTACGGAGTTTTTAAAAGTTTCATGTATAATGAAAATATATTCTTCAAAAATTTCCATTACCTGCAGCACAGGATAAAATTGTAGTTTTAGTCAATGAATGAAATCGTATTGGAAAATACTTTTGTTGAACAGGATTTGTTTCCGTTTACGCTTACACGTTCCGTTGCGGATATCCGTATAGGGATTTTGACGATCAGGGAAAAATGGGAGAAATTTTTTAATTATTCAATCAGCTTAACGCCCGCATCCGGCAACGCGATAATTCTACCTGCTAATATCATACCTACATATCATTTGGCAACCGCGATCAAAGAAAAAAAAGTAGATCAATACATTTCTGCTGCTAACAAACTGCCGGCAATTCAATATCCCTGGCATATTTTTCAAATGAATGATGCCATGATCAGGGCTGATTTTGAATTGATCACAAAGGGCCGCAAATCAGGACCCATTTCTCCAACCAACAAAACAATTCATGCTGAAAATATTTTCATTGAAGCAGGCGCAAAATTGGAACATTCTTTTTTAAACGCATCTACCGGGCCTATTTATATTGGTAAAAATGCTGAAGTGATGGAAGGCAGTAGCATTCGTGGGCCTTTTGCGTTGTGTGAAAGCTCAATAGTAAAAATGGGGGCCAGAATTTATGGAGCAACTACAATCGGCCCACACAGTATAGTAGGCGGGGAGATCAAAAATTCAGTAATCCTTGGTTATTCGAATAAAGCGCATGATGGTTATCTCGGCGATTCGGTCATTGGTGAATATTGCAACTTAGGCGCTGGCACGTCTAACTCCAACATAAAAAATAATGCTACTGAAGTTGATATTTGGAATGAACATATAAAGAAATTTATACCTGCGGGTTTAAAATGCGGGCTGATGATGGGAGATTATTCGCGTAGCGCTATCAATACTTCTTTCAACACAGGCACTGTTGTTGGGGTTTGTTGTAATGTGTTTGGTACTGGCCTAACGCCAAAATATATCCCAAGTTTTTCATGGGGCTATACGCCATTGATGAATTATCAGTTTGAAAAAGCTTTAACAGATATCAGCAATTGGAAGAAATTAAAAAATCAATCGCTCGATAATGATGAAATAATGACCTTGAAACATATTTTTGAACAAACAATAAACTAAACCGGAATGAGAAAACAAATTGCCGCAGCAAATTGGAAAATGAATTTAACCTACAGGCAAGGCGAACAATTATTGGACGATATCTTGAATGCAAAAATCAGTTTAAAAGATCAACAACTGGTTGTTTTTGCAGTGCCCTTTCCATACCTGATTATGGTGAACAGTGAAATAGCAGACGCGAAAAATTATTTTGTCGCTGCTCAAAATTGTTATACCAAAAAATCTGGTGCGTATACCGGCGAAGTGTCTGCAGAAATGTTGCAATCCATCGGGATTAAATTCTGCGTGTTAGGCCATAGTGAGCGAAGGGAATACTTTGCCGAAAGCAACCAGATGCTCGCAGAAAAAATAAATATCTGCCTGGCTTATGATATCGCGCCTATTTTTTGTTGCGGAGAACCATTATCTATTCGCGAAAGCGGTACTCAAAATAGCTATGTTGAAAAGCAATTAAAAGAATCTTTATTTCATTTATCAACAGAGCAGATCAGGAAGATCATTATTGCCTATGAACCAATATGGGCAATCGGCACAGGGAAAACCGCTACAACAGAGCAAGCCCAGGAAATGCATAGTTACCTCCGTTCGGTCCTGGCTAAGCAATTTGGGGATGATGTGGCGGATGAACTTTCTATTTTATATGGTGGGAGCGTGAAAGCGAACAATGCAAAAGAATTGTTTAGCAGCCCGGATGTAGATGGCGGGCTGGTAGGAGGAGCGTCTTTGATAGCAGGAGATTTTATTGAGATTACCCGGGCCTTAAAGTAATGTATTTGCCCATTTGTCGTTATATAGGGGGTTATCGGATATATATGTCGGGCTACCTCTTATTAGATTAGTTTTGTAATAGCAATCTGGCGAAAAGGCATATAAAAAAGTATTGTTGATGTTAGATACATTGAAAATAGCGGTAAAGAAAATAAACAGGCTCCCAAAATCGCAACTCGCATCCAGGATAAAACTGGGGGTACAAAAATATCTTAGCGAATATCCTTACTATCTAAGTTTGCAAACAGTGAGTGCCTGCAATTTAAAATGCAAGCATTGTTTTATTAATGATTACAATGTCCACATTCACGATGGAATTGTCAAAATAATGAAATTTGATGAATTCGTCCTTTTTGCAGAAAGATTAAAGCCGATGATCCGGAAAGCATCTTTTTTCCAATTTTCGACATTTGAAGCGATCCTAAACAAAAATTTATTTAAAATGATGGATCTGATCCTGGAGATCAATCCAAAGATGCAATTCCCTTTTTTATCTAATACCATGGAGCTTTCTCCCGAAAAAATAAAGCAGCTTGAAAAATATCCGGTTTCTGAAATAAATATTTCGCTTGATGGATATACAAAAAAAACAGTAGAAGATTTCAAAACGGGAGTAATATTTGAAAAGATCATTGAAACTATTAATGCACTTAGCGGATCCAAACTAAAAAATAAAATTGCTGTAACTTTTGTCGCGCATGCAAATAATATCGAGGAATTACCGGGTTATGTTGATTTTGTGAATCGGTTAGGGATCAAACAAATTTATGTAAGCAACATACTTACATTTACGAGCGAATTGGAAAATCTTGCCTTATATAAAAAACAAGGCAATGCACATGCCCAATCCATATTTGATGAAGCTGTGAAAAGAGCAAAGAAAAATAAGCAGACGATAAGCATGCCAAGATTAAAGCCGGATCAGATAGGATGCCAGTCTTGTGAAATATTTTTTGTTGATATCAATGGAAATGTTGCGCCCTGCGATTTCCTGGCTGTCTCAACTCCATTCACATTATGGGAACAAACAATTCAAAACCCTCCTGTACTGTTTGGGAATATTTTGAAAGATGACCCTGTGCAAATATATAGGCGGCCTGACTTTAAAGCATTTCGTACTGCACACCGTTTAGGCAAAAACCTGCCAAAAGAATGCACGCACTGTATCGATGCTTATGGGCTCATGTGTAGCAATCGCATTCATTATAGTTCCTAAATTTATTTTTGTGCATGCTTGCTGCAAAGGTTTTATACAAGAGTTTTTACTGGAAAGCCTTTCAATTTTTTATTTCTTTTTTGATTAATATTGTTTTCGTTCGGATATTTCAATCGGCAGTGACCGCTGAGTTTTATTCTCTCATTTATCTTCTTTCTTTCGCGATAGTTTTTTTTACATTGGGATTAGATATCAGCTTGAATTATTTTATCTCAAAAAAACAACTTTCTCCCGGAAATGCTAGTCGGATAATCATTACCATTGTATTACTTGCCTTATTAATTTGTCTCCCGTTGCTTTATTTCCTTTACCAGCCTGTGCAGTATCCTGATATGTCATCGGGAGATTTTATTTTATTCTCTTTTTTTTATATTGCCGGAGGTTTATTATCTGTATTATCCAGCGCCATTTTTACCGCGTACGATCAAAATTATTTACCAACCATAGTATCCGTTATCGTTGGTTGTGCCGTACTTTTCGTAAGCCTCATTCTTATTACGGTATCAAAAGATACAGCCATTGTAAGAACACTGTTTGTGATTTATTTTATATCTACGTTTTTCCAGGGATTGCTATTATTCGGTTATTCGTATTGGTTATATCACAAACGACAGTTGGTTCAGGCAGTACAAAATATCAGGTTAAAAAAAATAATACAGTTTTCCTTTTTTGCTTTTTTTACAAACCTTATTTTCTTTGCAGGCACAAGGATATGTGTATTTATTATTCCTTATTGGGCCGACCCTGCTGCAGTGGGGAATTATATACAGGCTTTCAAAATAGTAGAGTATATAGAAGTTTTTGTATCATTTATTTATTATCCTTTTATTGCAATTATAGCTACTCGAAATGATGAAAAGACGAAAGAGTATGTGCTGCTTATAGTGCGCATATCAAATACTTTTGTTTTGATAATTTCTATTTTGCTCCTCATATTCGGCCGGTTTTTATTTCCCATTATTTTTGGAGGATCTTTTACTGAAATGTATTCAGTTTTTGTCTGGCTTATCCCGGGCTTATTCGCCGCATGTGCGTCAACTTTTTTTACTGCTTATTATTTTGGCATAGGTAATAGCAAATACAATTTTACGAGCGCATGCATTTTACTGCTTTCTATGTTGATATTATTTTTTCTTTTAGTCAGGGTGTTCGGTATAACAGGCGCAGCCATTGCATTTAGTTCCGCGAGTTTGTTTTCATTAATTTATGATGGTATAATTTTTAAAAGATTTTTTACGTATCGGTTCCGGGAAGTTTTATTTATCCGTAAATCCGACCTGGCTGATATTATAAAGTTTATAAAACAAAATTTGAAATAAGATTTGATTTAATATCAGGCTTTGACAGGCGAATATGCAGCATGCCTGATAAGATTATTCAATGGTTTTTCGACAAACAGGTATAAAATAAGTGAAATGCCATGCATCAAAAAGAAAATAACCACGATATTGATATGCAAGGTCAGAAAGAAGAAGCTGAATAAAAACCCATTATGTATCAGGTAAAATATGTAGGAACTTTTTCCGAGCAGCGTGAAAATATTTGATTCAAGCATTTTTCTTATCCCCGTCTTTTCAGTTAACAGGCCATAGAATAGAATTGCAATCCCAAGAGGTAATATCAGGTTATTGACAAGAGTTTCAAAAAATAAAAACTGTCCCTGCTCTAAAGAATGCCTTCTATTAATTACCAATAAAATAATGCATGTAATTATATATAGGATGCCAACGATTGTCCTGTAACTATATCTCTTTATTATCATTTGTGCCTGATGCGATTTAACATACAAAGCAAGAAATATCCCGGTATAAAATTCAAAACATCTGCCAAAAAATGTATACTCAAAAATAAATGTGAGCGAAGAAAAGAAACCGTGAAATGAAATATTTTTAAAAATATCCCAAAGCAGTATGCCTATTGCAATAAATAGGATCGGCTGATAAAAGAGTTTCATTTTTTTTGAAAAAAAAATGATAAGAGGAAATAAAAAATAGAACATTTCTTCAACCGTAAGACTCCAGCCACCAGGCACGCCGGTAAATTTATATTCGTCAAAAAAGCCCCGGAAAAAAGTCAGGTTTAGGAATAATAATTTGATGCCACAATAGGAAGAACAAATGGCCGGAATAAATGAAAGCACTGTCATTATAAAGTACATGGGATATATCCTGGCAAACCGGTTCACAAAATAGCGTTGCAGCCATTTCCTTTCTAAAATAATAACATCGCTATACCGATAACAGATAAGGAACCCGCTCAAAACAAAAAAGATAGTTACCCCAACATGAAATTCATTAAACGAATCATGGATGAATTGACCAAACCACACTACCTTGAACGGGTTAAAATGGAGTAAAAAAATCATGCTGGC
>Ga0207059_1176_pt1 | contig 11083 bp, 10 predicted proteins | sample Alteio_BWMinCont_32_FD_153273 | JGI IMG/M metagenome (GOLD analysis project Ga0207059, IMG submission 153273) | Enriched cells from forest soil in Barre Woods Harvard Forest LTER site, Petersham, Massachusetts, United States -... | ecosystem: Environmental > Terrestrial > Soil > Temperate forest >...
TTTGGAGGCACTGGATACCTGCTCACCCAGTACTCAAACGTGTGGTTTTTGTTGGCACTCGGGGTTGCGTCGATGAGTGGGCTGGGCGGAGCTTCGATCGTTTTTCTGTTCCTCGCCAAGGTTCTTCTAGCGCACGAAACAATCTTGGATCCGGCCGACTTTGAGATGGGGGGAGTGCTCGGCAAAGTAATTAGTTCGATTCGGGAAGGTGGCACCGGCGAAATCACTTTCTCCCAGGCAGGAACGCGCAAGACTTGTGGCGCTCGGAGTGAGGACGGGGCCGCCATTTCGAAAGGATCGGAGATTGTTATTACGCGCTACGAGCGTGGCATCGCTTATGTGCGACGATGGGAAGAGATAAGTCAGTAGATACACCCAAGCTGTTTTCGGGCCGTTATTCCGTGCAAATTGAGATCGGCAGCGATTTGCAATCTGGGAAACGGAAGGGGAGGAAAAATCATGAATGCTCCGATGATCTGGGTATGGGTAGGGCTGATGGTGCTGGTGGTGCTGGTTTTGATGACGCTTCTCGCGGGCTTGTTTCGCAAGGCTGGTCCGCACGAGGCATTGGTGGTTTATGGATTTCGCGGAACGCGAATCGTGAAGGGCGGCGGCACCGTCGTGTTCCCTATGATTGAAGTCTGCCGAGGATTATCGCTCGAGTTGATGTCTTTCGACGTCGCTCCGCAGCAGGACCTCTACACGAGGCAAGGAGTGGCGGTGACGGTGGAAGCGGTTGCGCAGATCAAGGTTAAGTCTGACCCTGAATCGATTCAAACTGCCGCCGAGCAGTTCCTGACCAAACCGCCCGACCAAAGAGAGGGCCTCATCCGCCTGGTGATGGAAGGACACCTGCGCGGCATTATCGGCCAGCTTACGGTGGAGCAGATCGTGAAGGAGCCGGAAATGGTGGCCGATCGCATGCGATCCACGTGCGCGGATGATATGAACAAAATGGGTCTGGAGGTCATTTCGTTCACCATCAAAGAAGTTCGCGACAAAAACGAATACATCACCAACATGGGAAAGCCTGATGTCGCGCGCATCAAGCGGGATGCCGACGTGGCGTCGGCGGAAGCCGAGCGGGACACGCTGATTAAGCGCTCGGAGGCGCAACGAGCGGCGGCCACCGGCAAAGCGCTGGCTGACCAGGAGCGAGTGCTGGCGGAGACATTGTCGCTCGCCAAGCAAGCCGAAGCGCAGCGAGATCTCGACATTAAGAAGGCGCAGTATCTTGAGATCACCAAGAAACAACAAGCGCAGGCAGACAAAGCCTATGAGATTGAGACCAACGTGATGCAACAGCAGGTGGTAGCAGAGGCGGTGAAGATCCAACAGGCCGAGAAAGAGCAGCAGATCAAGGTGCAGGAGGCGGAGATTTTGCGCCGCGAAAAAGAATTGATCGCCACAGTGCTGAAACAGGCGGAGATCGAACGCAAGCGTATCGAGACCCTGGCCAGTGCCGAACGCCAACGCCTGATGTCGGAGGCCGAAGGGCACGCCTCGTCCATCCGCGCCCAGGGAGAAGCAGAGGCGGAAATCATCTTCAAGAAAGGCGAAGCCGAAGCGAAGGCTATGAACGTCAAAGCCGAAGCCTATCAGGAGTACAACCAGGCGGCCGTAGTGGACAAACTGATCAGCAGCCTTCCCGAGGTGGTGCGTGCCATGGCCGGACCGCTTTCCAATGTGGATAAAATTACCATCGTGTCGACTGGCAACGGTGACGCGGCGGGAGTCCACAAAGTTACCGGCGACATGACAAAAATCGCGGCGCAAGTTCCGGCCCTATTCGAAGCGCTCTCCGGCATGAAGATGTCTGAGCTGCTTTCCAAGGTGCGCCAGATCGGGGACAAGGGGCCGAAGTCCGAAGGAACGCCCGCCACTTCATCGGGCCCGGCGAGTTAGCCAGCCGAAATGGAGTCTTCAACCTGGAGGTTCGAGAAGTATTTGTCGGGAGGTAGAGGATAGAACAGGGACACATTTTAAAGGAGGATTACCATGGCTCTACTTGAGCGCGTTCGAACGCTAGTCCGTGCAAATCTGAATGACCTGATCGACAAGGCGGAGAATCCTGAAAAGATGATCAAGCAATTGATTATCGACATGGAGAACCAGCTTCTCCAGGTGAAGACGCAGGTCGCGATATCAATCGCGGACGAGCATATGCTCGAAAAGAAGCAGAGAGAGCACGAAGATAAGTCGGCCGGATGGATGCACAAAGCGGAGCTGGCTGTCGATAAGAAGCAAGACGATCTTGCGCGCGCCGCGTTGGAACGCCATCAAAGCTACACTCAGATGGCCGAGAGTTTTCGGGAACAAATCGCCGACCAAAAAGTACAAGTTGAAAACCTGAAGTCAGCTCTCAATAAGCTCGACCAGAAGCTTGCTGAGGCCCGGTCCAAGGCCGACCTACTGATTGCGCAACACCGGCGCTCACGGACTTCGAACAAGGCGAGTGACGCGCGCGTTGCCATGAGTGAGGAGTCCAAAAGCGCGGCGTTCGATCGGATGAAACAAAAGATATACCGAGACCAGGCCGTGAGCGAGGCCAAGGCGGAGATGTTTTCCGATAATTTGGACGATCGGTTTAGACAACTCGAGAAGGGCGATGAGATCGAAAAACTATTGACAGAGGTAAAGTCTCGTCGGCACCTGCACGGTTGAGCCGCTGGTAATCGGTAACCATTCTACGCGAAGGTCATGCCCTTGCGACCGCCATCGCATGGGGCTGGTCCGCTCATCCATTCCCGATGAGTGGTTTACCTGAGTGTCGAGCTTTATTACGCAGGCGGGGACGCGAACGACCGCGTGACTGTCGAGCCGATCGGGGCCGGAGGCGCTGATTTAGAGAACATCTCTCCTTTCCTTGACTTCCTCCAGTTCGCGCTATAGATTACCCTGCACACTCATGCAAACCCTGTCCAGATTGCGTTCGCTTCTACCGGGGGCTCAGAGCGTGCGATTCAAGCTTTCGCCGGCTTGAGGCAGATCCTATGTTTATTCTCCTGAGTTTCTCGGCCTTCGGAATTTTCCTGGGGATTGCCGCCTTCGGATTTTTTTTCCTGCTCTTCAGCCTCTTGGCCGGCGACCTCTTTGGGCACGGCGAGTTTGACGCGCATGGCGGAGACGTTCACGGTGACACCCATGGAGTCGGCTTTTTTAGTACGCGCGTGCTCAGTGTTTTCGTGACGGCGTTTGGCGGCTTTGGCGCCATCGGAATTGATCTCGGCTACGGGATTGAGCTCAGTACGGTGCTGGGCCTGGTGGGGGGCATGTTCTTTGGCGGCCTGATTTATCTTTTCGCGAGTTTTCTCTACAACCAACAGGCTTCCAGTGACATTCGCACCAGCGACTTGGTGGGAAGCACGGCGCAAGTAAGTGTGGCCATTCCCCAGGGAGGGTTGGGCCAGGTTCGAGTAAGGATGGGCGAGTCGGTGATCGAAAAAATCGCGCAATCCCAGGACGGCGCGGGAATCCCTGCGAATGCTCTGGTCAAAATTGAATCCATTGTCGGGGAGACGGTGCAAGTGCGGCGCGCCTAGCGGCAGGCGAAATTCCGCGCCCAGCGGCGGGCGAAAGTCGAAATTCGAAAAGCGAAATTCGCCGGCTAAGTCTTAAGTTTCGAGTTTCGAGCTTCCAGTTTCGAGTTCCGCTTTTTCAAGTTGCCGATTGAGGTGGACGAAATGCTTCAACAATTCTTCATACCGTTTGTAGTGATGTTCGTCGTCCTGGCCCTCATTGTGGCCATGGCGTTGTTCAGCAGGAATTACTTGAAAGTTCCGCCCAACGCGGTAGCCGTTCTAAGCGGCCGCAAGCGGAAAACGTCCGACGGCAAGGCCGTGGGCTACCGCATGGTGAAAGGCGGCGCGACGTTTCGCTTTCCCCTGCTCGAACAAGTGGATTACCTCTCCCTTAACGTTTTCACCATCCCGCTCGAAATCAAGCGCGCTTACACGTTGAAGGGCGTCCCGATTTCGGTGAAGGCGGTGGCCAACGTCAAAATTAAAAGCGACGACATGTCCTTGGGCGCAGCGGCGGAACGTTTCCTCGGTATGCCTGCGGACCAGATTCAAAAAGTTATCTTCCAGACTCTGGAAGGCCACCTTCGCGCCATCCTGGGCACGCTGACCGTTGAGGAAGTCAACAGCGAGCGGCAAAGTTTCGCCCAGAAGTTGACCTCGGAAGCAGCGCAGGATTTGGAGCGCATGGGCATCGGCGTTGACGTTCTGACCGTGCAGGAAATCAGCGACGAGGAAGGCTATCTCGACGCGCTGGGCAAAAAACGAACCGCCGAGGTGAAGCGCGACGGAACCATCGGCGAGGCGGAAGCGACACGTGACGCCAAAATTAAATCCGCCGAGGCCATGCAGGAAGGCGAGAAAGCCAAATTCGACGCCGACGGCAATATCGCCGCCGCGCAACGCGACGTCCAGTTAAGGCAGGCGCAATTTTTGTCCGAGGTCGAAACGCAAAAAGCCAAAGCGGCGCAAGCCGGGCCGCTGGCTGAGGCAACAGCCAAGCAAGCGGTAGTAGCGGAGGAAGTGCGCATCGAAAAAGTTCGCACCCAGGAACAGATCGCCGTTCAAGAGCAGGAAGTGGCGCGCAAGCAACAGGAATTGGAGGCCACCATCGTCAGGCCCGCCGAGGCCGCGCGTCAGGCGGCGATTCTGAAAGCGGAAGCGAGCAAGCAATCGGCCATCCTGGAGGCCGAAGGCCAGAAATCCGCGCAGATTGCGCTGGCGGAAGCGCAGCAGGAAAAATTGAAGCAGGAAGGCCTGGGCCGCGCCGCCGCGGTCGAGGCCGAGGGCCGCGCCGAGGCCGCCAAAATTGAAGCCATGGGGTTGGCGCAGGCGCGCGCCATTGAAGCACAGGGCGTGGCGGAAGCGCAGGCCATTTTGAAAAAAGCCGAAGCGTGGAAACAATTCAATGACGCCGCCAAACTTCAGACTATTCTGGAACGCTTGCCCAGCGTCTTGCAAGCGTCGGCGGGTATTTTTGGTGCCGTGGCCGCGCCGCTCGGAAACATCGACAAGGTGGTGGTGATCGAACAAGGGAACAACTCGAACGGCGACGGCACGGGCGGCATCGGCCGCGTGGCCCGCACCGGACCGGCGCTGGTCTTCGGATTGCTCCAGCAGTTGCAGGCCCTGGGCCTGGATATTCCCACCATCATGGCGCAAATCAGCGGCGCGAATGGCGGCGCCGCGGCGAAGCCGGCGAAAACAGTGGTCGACGTCCCGGCTGAATCAAAACCCGCCCCGAAGAAAAGTGACGCGGTAGAAAAGAATTGAGTTATTGGGGAAAAGCGGAAACTGGAAACTAGAAATTGGAAATTCGGGATTCGTTCCTGCACTTTGCTCAGGACAGGCTTTGCGAGTCTCGATCTTCGATCTTCGAATTTCGCGTTGCCAATGGCTCGCTGAAGCGGAGTCCGCCTAGGCGACCCGATCACTCACTCGCCCGATGATTCAATTCTATCAACCGCGAGCGATTGAGAACTGAGAAACCCCCAGATGCCTTCCTACGTCGCAACCTCAACTGTTAATCGGACCGATACTGAGGTGCTGGTTGTCCATTGCAGCGATCACCGTTTCCAAGCCGGGATTCGCGAGTTCCTCAATAAGGGCTTAAATCTTGACGAGCACTATGATCTCCTGATCATGCCCGGTGGGCCGCAGTGTCTTACCTTGCTGGAGTATCTTCCAAAGTTTGCCTGGGCCGGTAGAAAATGGTTTCGCTTCTTGGTAGAGAACCACGAACTCAATCGCCTGATCCTGATTGCGCATCAGGATTGCGGTTGGTACAAGAGTCTGCCATTGCACCTTCATTCCTCCGCCGAGCCTCGCCAGCGGCAGGAAGAAGATCTGCGGCGCGCGCATCGCTCGCTCCGAGCGGATTTCCCCCTCCTCCACATCGAACTCTATTACGCCGGCTGGGACGCGAACGACCGTGTGACCGTCGAGCCGATCGAGGATTGAGCCAGATAATTATTGATTGACGAACCGGGCTGCGCGGCGGTAAGGTGAATTGAACCGGTAGTCGGAATCCCTTGCTCCGCGCGAGGAAAATGCGAACCAGTCGTCGTGGCTTCTCTCTGATTGAACTGTTGATCGTGGTCGCGATCATTCTGATTGTCGCCGCCATCGCCATTCCAGACCTTCTGAAATCGAGGAACGCGGCCAACCAGGCCTCGGCCGTGGGTTCGCTTCGGATCCTCATTTCCGCCGAGGCTTCCTACAATTCAACTTACACCCTGGGGTACAGTTCAACCCTGGCTCAACTGGACGGCAACGCAAACCCGTCGACGAGCGACTCCGCGGGTTTGATTGACAACAATCTGGGTTCCGGCACCAAGAGTGGATATAATTTTTATTACGTCCCCTGCGTCACTCCCGGTGTACCCAACCCGGGCAACCTTGCGCCGGGCCCGTGCCCAGCGAAAATTGACGTATTCCAGGTCAGTGCGAACCCTATCAACGGCGCGGCCAACGGCAATTATTATTTCACCGACACTTCGGGCATCATTCGACAGAATAACGCAACCCCCGCAGGTCCTGCTGATACGCCTATCGCGGGCTGACGATGGGCTGCGCATAGAGAATTTGCGCTACCATCCCGCCTGCCTTTGCACACCAAGAGTCAAATCGGAACGGTTGGGACCGAAATCAATCCCGGATGCGGATTGTGTTAAAGTTATTCGAGTCTCCGCAAAGCGGGGGAAATGTAACATTTCGCATTGAGATTCGTATAGAGAAGTGAAGCGCGCATCTGGCGAAGGCCCGCGGCGCGTCGTGGTAACGATTTCTTTTGGCCTCGTCAAGCGCCAATCTATCCGGCGGGAGTTGATAGAGGCGCCGCGAAAATTCCTTTTTCGGCAGGCCCGGGAAAGTAAAGATGAGCTTCAAGACCTTCGCCGCGGAAGCCCTGGCAGATTACAAGACTACTGGAGCCGTCGCTCCCAGCTCGCGCTATCTCGCCCGCGCCATGCTCGCTCCGCTCACCCTGAAGCCCGGTTGCGTTGTGGTGGAATTAGGCGCCGGGACTGGCGTGATGACGCAAGCCCTGCTCGACAAGCTTCCCGCCCGTTCCACTCTGCTGGCGTTTGAAATCAACAGCCGCTTCCACGACTTCCTTAAAAAGAAAATCTCCGACCAGCGGCTGGTGCTGCTCAAGCGCAGCGCCGAACATCTGAAGGAAGAGCTGCAAAAGCGCGGGCACCAACGAGTGGACGGCGTTGTCTCTTCCCTGGCACTGGGATTCTTTGCAGATCCCGACCGCCGTGCCCTGCTGGAATCTTTTTTACCCTTCATGGACGAGAACAGCGTCTACACCCAATACCAGTACATCCAGGGAATGGAATTGAATGGCAGACGGCTCCGCCGTTTCAGTGTGCGTCCGTTGCTTCGCGAGTATTTCAGTTCGGTTCAGTGCAAAACGATTTGGCGCAATATCCCTCCGGCGTTCGTATTTGCCTGCCGAAAGTAGCGCGAACGCGCGAGCGCGTAGACGCGGCAAGTTCCTCTTGCCGCAGATTGTAAGAACAAAAGTCCGCAGCATGAGAGCGGTGCCGTGGTACCAGCTTGTACGTGGGTGCGACGTTCTAAGCGGGATGCGGAGATAGGGACATCGCTTTGGCAAGAAACCCGGCCAGGTCATTGCGAACAATCTCAGCCTTTCCACCGAGACTGCCTTCCATCTGCCCGCGGACTTTTCTTGCCGCCTCAAGTTCCTGACCTGGCGCCGATTCCAGCAAGTTTTCCGCTTGAAGGAAACAAGCGTATGCGAGCTCCGCGGACTGCCCGCGCCTCCTGAGAAACTGTCCGTAATTGAACCAGTCGGATGCTTCGCCTCTACGGTCGGCTAATGCCCGATCGAGAGCGAGGCCGCGCTGGTATGATTGCGCCGCGGCGGGGATGTCGCCGGTCTTATCCTGCAGGTCTGCTAAACGGGCCAGCAACAGGCTCTGCAGCGGCCTCTCGCCGGCCTTCTCCGCCAGCGTCATCGCAGTCGTGTAGGCCTTAAGGGCAAATCCGGGCTGATTGGTCTGGGAGAGGTCGTCGGCCAATTTGACCCATACGGATATGATCTGCCCAGGCGTCCCGTTCCACTGTTTCGACGGCGCAACCGCCGTGCGGAGAAAAGTTTCATAATGTGGAACGGCATCAGCATGCTGGCCCTCCCGATCGAGCGCCTCGGCCAGAAACAACTGCGCGTTCATTTGACCCGGGTCGATTTGAACCGCCTTCGACCAGGCTCCGGTCGCTTCCTCGCTATGGCCCAGTTGTTGCGCCAGGATGCCGAAGTTGACCAGCGCATCAGGGTCGCGCGGGAAAACGGCGAGCATCTTTTGGTAGTGCTCGTAGGCCTCGTTCAAATGGCCACTCTCGACCAGGGCGCGGCCACGGGCTTGTTGGGGGATCGGATTTTTCGGATTGGCGGCGACGGCGCGCGTGAGCGCCCCCAGCGCGTCGTCGAGGTCTCCCGCCTGCATTTCCACCCGCGCAATTCGCATCTGCAACGAACTGTCGTAAGGATTTAAACCAGCCGCGCGCCGCAAGGACGAAAGATTTCCCTCGTCCGAGACGTACACATAGTGGACCTGATCCAATGCGCCCCACAGCAGCAGTACGATCGCCAGCCCAACTCGAAACGCGTGGGCGGCCGGTGATTTACCCCCCAGCCACCGCGTCGCCGCGATAACACTGGGACCCGCGCAGCTTGTCGCCCTCGAAGCGCGTCCACCCTGGTCGATCAACAGGGCGGCGATTCGCGTGTCACGCAGTTTCCAGATGGCACCGTCCAGAATGAAGTGGTGGATATTGACCAGAGCGGTGAAGATCAGGAAGCTGACCGTAAAGTCAAATCGAAAGACGTAGCTCACCAGCCAGGGCCCGCAGATGAACAGAGCAATGCCGCCCGCGATGAGCGTGACCAGGTAAGTGGACATCCGCCACGTCGTCGCTCCTGAGGCCTTCGCTTCGCGCTGCGCGTAATAGCTCGTAATCCACAAATATTGCGTCGAGTGAAGAACGGCCAGGATGCCGCTGCTGTAGCGCGTCTGAGGAATTTGCAATCCGGAAACCAGACTGAGGAACGTGGGCAGCACGAACCAGAGGAACTGAGAGAACAGAAGGATGAGCGGTGCGAGGATGGCGGTCACTCCGCTGGCTCGAACCAGGCGGACGAAGGCGAGGGCGCCCAGCGCGGCGAACGAAGCGCCCAGAATCAATTCTGCCGGGAAGGCTATCTTGAACGGCAGTCCCAACGAAAGAATCAGCGGGTCGTTGGATGGCCCGGTGTGAAAGCTCACCATCAGCATCGCGTACGAGGCGATGAAGGCATAGCGCAGCAACCGGCGTTCACCCTCCGTCACCCTGGCGCCGCGCCGCCGCAAGAACATCATCAACAGGCCGAAGTTTTGGCCGGCATAGTGCCACGGACTCCAGCAGATATAGAGCGTGAAAATCCAGGGGACGAGACGAAAAGAATAGTGCGCGAGGATGCCGGTCAGCGCCAGCAGGGCCGTGAAGTGCAGGGTGAAGATCCGGTATTTGGCAAAGTCCTCGCGCGTGTGATAGGCGCGGTAGACGGTTGCCATAAAGTGCGGGTAGTTGAAAACCACCGCGAGCAGGTAGAAAGCAACGCCCCAGGCGTGACTATTCGATGCGCCCACGATCGCCGCCAGCAGAAGCAGAGGAGCCGACCAGGCGCCGCACCCCACAATCACGTCGAGCGCGGGCCCGTAGATCCAGGGCTTGGCGGAGGACATGGGTACGGATTCAGGTTTGTCTCTCAAGCGGATCCTATGTGCCAGTCGCTGGCTTTCATGCTGCGATATTCTTCCCGAAGGGGCTCGACGTTCCAGACGCCGATCCATATCCAGCACCCGGGATGCCCTTGCTCACCTTAGCACAAGAATACGAAGCGGTGGCCGCCGGAGACGGATGCGAAACGGCCGAGTGCCTTCGGCAAGTGAGGGGTTCGTCGACGGACGGACCGTCCCCTCCGTGACCATGGCCGACAAAGCAAGAATGTAGGGGCACCCCTCGTGGCTGTCCTGGCGGAAGGCAGGCACGAGGCCTGCCCCCAACTGGGTGATCGGGTTTGCGAGCTGGGAAACTACAAGTCGGCGTAGCGCCGACCTTTAGGTCGGCACCGAACGGCAACCGTAGCATGGGCATCCTGCCCATGGCCCGAAGGTAGCTGCGGTTAATTCGTCTTTGGGATTGCGTGGGTTCGTCATCAAAGGAAAAGCCCTCTGGCATCGACGGCGGCGGTCGTGCCACTCAGGCCGCTGACCAACCTGCTGCGATCGTTCAAATTGCGCGGAGTTCTTCCAGGTGCTGCCGCCGAACCTTGATCTTGCTTTCGTCCTTTCGCGCGGCTGCCAGGTCATAGGCCACCTGCATGCGCAACCACGTTTCCGCCGTGCTTCCAAACGCCTTGGCCAGCCGGATCGCCATCTCCGGGCTGATGGCGGCTTTGCCGTTCACCACGTTGTTGAGGGCCTGCCGGGTGACTCCAAGGACCTTGGCGCCTTCCGTCACGGATAGCCCCAGCGGTTCAAGGCAATCATGCCGGACGATGCGACCGGGATGCACGGGGTTTTTCATGGGCATGGCAGTTTTACTCCTTTCCTAGTGGGTGTCGATCAGTTTAACGTCAAAGGCATCCGTTCCTTCAAAACGGAAAACGATGCGCCAGTTAGCCCGCACCGCCGCGGACCACAACCCCTTCAAATCACCTTTGAGTGGATGTAGGCGATAACGGGGAATATCCAGAGCTTGCGGCGTGGTGGCGCTGTCGAGAACCATGAGGATTCGTTCAACGGTCTCCAACAGGTCAGGCCGTATCCCACTCCGGTCGCCGCGCTCATAAAGCCGCTTCAGGCCCCGGTGCTTGAAGCTCCGAATCATCAGGGTACACCGTAAAGTGCAACTTGTCACTTGTCAAGCGTGGATTCGTCCGGACTTGTAGAGCAAGGCTCGCTCTCCAGTCCGTCAGCCGACGGCCGGACTTTCCACCGCGCCGTGATTTTGCCGGCGCAGCCCGCGAGAATGCTGAAGCGCGGATGCTCTTCGAT
>Ga0207059_1177_pt1 | contig 10691 bp, 7 predicted proteins | sample Alteio_BWMinCont_32_FD_153273 | JGI IMG/M metagenome (GOLD analysis project Ga0207059, IMG submission 153273) | Enriched cells from forest soil in Barre Woods Harvard Forest LTER site, Petersham, Massachusetts, United States -... | ecosystem: Environmental > Terrestrial > Soil > Temperate forest >...
TCGAAGATGGCCGTTCGCAAAGTGATATCCGGCAGGGCGTAACATTGGAAGTTTTTGGCGAAGGATGGAGCATGGGCCCACTCAATGCCAATATGAAAAAAGATATGCAAAGTGATCAGCCGCTGATTAAATATAAAGTCGACTGGACTACGCTAAAAGAATATCTTGAATTCCTGGAAAAAAAAGGCGTGTCTTGCAATATCGCTTCATTTGTTGGCGCAACAACCGTGCGCATGTATGTAGTTGGTGAAGACAATCGCGCTCCTACTCCCGCCGAACTGGATAGCATGCGGCTATTAGTAAGGCAGGCAATGGAAGATGGCGCCATGGGCGTTGGTTCATCACTCATTTATCCTCCTGCATTTTTTGCAAAAACCGATGAGTTGATCGCGCTAAATAAAGAAGTTTCAAAATATGGAGGTTCTTATATCAGTCATATGCGCAGCGAAGGAAATAAATTATATGAAGGTGTGGAAGAATTGATCACAATTGCAAAAGAAGCGAATGTACATGCGGAAATTTATCACCTGAAAGCAGCGGGCAAAAATAACTGGGGCAAAATGGACAGTGTGATCCGCAGAGTGGAACGGGCAAGAAAAGAAGGATTGGATATCACAGCGAATATGTATACCTATACTGCCGGTGCTACCGGGCTTACCGCATCTTTCCCTCCTACTTTACAAGATGGCGGTTTCGGGAAATTATGGAAGCGTTTACAGGATCCCGTTATAAGAAAGCAAATGAAAAAAGCCATGAACGAAAATGCCAATGATTGGGAAAATTTATATTATGGCGCTGGCAGCGCGGATAAAGTATTGATGCTCGGGTTCAGGACTGACTCTTTAAGAAAATTTCTTGGCAAAACATTAGCACAGATCGCTGCAATAAGAGGTAAGCCTGTAGAGGAAACAGCTATGGATTTAATCGTGCAGGATAGCAGCCGTGTGGATGTTGCATATTTTTTAATGAGTGAAGACAATATAAAAAAACAAATCGCATTGCCATGGGTAAGTTTTGGATCGGACGAAGCGTCCTATGCGCCAGAAGGTTTATTTCTGAAAGTTCATCCGCACCCGAGGGCGTATGGAAATTTTATCCGCGTGATCGGCCATTATGTAAATGATGAAAAACTGATATCGCTCCCCGCAGCCATCCATCAATTAGCAAAATTACCAGCCGATAATCTTAAATTAAAAAAGAGAGGAGAATTAAAAGCAGGCAATTATGCCGATATCGTAATTTTCGATCCCGCAAATGTAAAAGACCATGCTACATACGACGACCCGCAGCAATATGCAACAGGCATGATTGATGTTTTTGTAAATGGGACGCTGGTATTAAAAGATGGCCAACATACAGGCGCAAAACCGGGAAGAGCGGTTTATGGGCCGGGGAAGAAATGAAATTGGGACCGGGATTTAAGACGATTTTTCTGATTAGATTGATTATTCAGTCAAATCAGAAAAATCGTCTAAAATCCCGGTTCAGACAAATTCACTCACATGCAAATCACAAAAACAGAAATATATAAACTCAGCATTCCCATGCATCCCTTTACTATTGCAACGGGGACGATGGATTATGCACAGAATATATTCATCAGGGTACATACCGACTCGAATCTTTATGGAGTTGGCGAATGTTCTGCTTTCCCAGTGATTGTTGGGGAAACACAAGCCACCTGTTTTGAAATGGCAAAAGATTTTGCGGCGATATGGAAAAATAAAAATGCTTTGCAAATTGAAAGCCGCATGAATGAGTTGCATAGCTATACAGCGTTTAATTCGACTATCAAAAGCGCATTTGATATGGCCTTGTACGATCTCGCGGCAAAGCAGGCTGCTGAACCATTATATAAATTTTTGAAAGGGAAGAAAAAAGAAATTGAAACCGATCTTACCATCGGTATCGATTCACCGGAGAATATGGCGAATACAGCTATCGCATTTAAAAAAAATGGCGTTCGGATGATTAAAATTAAATTAGGGAAAGATGCAAAAGAAGATATAGAACGAACCAGGAAGATCCGCGCGGCTGTTGGCAACGAAATGATATTGCGCATCGATACAAACCAGGGATGGGATTTTGACAGCGCTGTTTATGCATTACAGGAAATGGGGAAATACAATATCCAATTTTGTGAACAGCCTATGCGGCATTGGGATGATGAGAAATTACCGGCTTTAAAAAAACTTTCCCCAATTAAAATCATGGCCGATGAAAGTGTTTTCGATCATCACGACGCAGAAAGATTGATAAAAAATAATGCCTGCGATTATGTCAATATAAAGTTCTCAAAATCCGGGGGCATACTGGAAGCAAAAAAAATAAATGATGTATGCGAAAAAAATAATATCCCGTGCATGATGGGCGGCATGTTGGAAAGCCGTGTAGCGCTGACTGCCTTTACTCATTTTGCACTGGCACACGATAATATTATTTTTCACGATATGGATACCTGTTTATTAGGCCATAAACAAGACCCTGTCACCGGTGGTGTGCGTTACAAAGGATATTTCCTTGAAATCCCCGATGGGCCTGGCATTGCAGCGGATGTAGATAATAATTTTTTGGAACAGTGTGAAAAAACAATCATATAACTTCTGGTTTGTTCTGATTAAATTCATATCAAATAATCTAAACGAGGAATAAATCAGGAATAAATCAGAACAAATCAGCATAAATCAGAAGTCCATGAAGACGCCCAAAGACTCCCATATCATCATGACAGAATTGGTTTTACCCAATGATACCAATGTGCACGGCAACCTCATGGGCGGCCGGCTAATGTATTGGATGGATATTGCTGCTGCATTATCGGCAGGCAAACATTGCAATGCGCCGGTAGTCACGGCATCGGTTGATAATATCTCATTTGAAAACCCGATCAAGCTGGGCAATGTCGTTCATATTGAAGCCAAGTTGAGCCGCTCATTCACCTCATCGATGGAAGTTCATCTTCAAGTATGGGGAGAAGATCTCCACCAGCAATATAAATACAAAAGCAACGAAGCCTATTACACATTTGTAGCGCTTGACCCTAACCGTAAGCCGAGGCCTGTACCACAGTTAGTGCCTGAAACAGATGAGGAGAAAAAAATATTCGAAGGCGCCTTGCGCAGAAGGCAATTACGATTGATCCTCGGCGGCAAAATGAAACCCCAGGACGCAGAAGAACTCCGGGCATTATTTACAAAGCCGTGAATCTGAAATCAATAAGGCAATTGGCAATAAGCAATAGACAATAAGCAATAAACAATTGGCAATTGGCAATCGTTGCTTTTTCGTATTGCTTATGGCTTATTGTCTATTGCTTATTGTCTATTGCTTATTGCTCATTACCTATTGCCTTACCCCAATGATGTGCGCCTTTCATCATATATTCCCGGCTTTGTTCAATAGCATCCATTATTTGTTTTAGTATTTCTTCAGCAGAGGCGTCATAATCAATTTGCATGGGTTCTTTAAAGCGGACGGTCAATAATGTATTTTTCTTTTTAAATTTTAATCCTTTTTTATTGAATGCCCTCCAGAAACCGTTGATGACAACAGGAACAACAATAGGTTTATTTAGCTTGATAATATATCCTGTGCCCTTTCTTCCCGGGGCAAATGGTTTTGTAGTTCCTTGTGGGAAAGTAATGATCCAGTTTTCGTTTAATGCGCGTGCAATTTTTCTTGTGTCGGATGTGTCGAGGCCTTTGCGTGTTTCCTTACTTCCTGGTGCCCAGGTACGCTTCACCGTTAGTGCGCCTGCAATGGTAAAAAGCCGGCTGATCCAACTACCTTTCATCGTTTCGGCAGCAGCGACATAATATACATTGGTGAATGGGTTCAATAGATAATAAGGCAGGCCCAACCTGTCCTCTTTTCCCCATTTCACCGCGCAAAAAATATGCAGGAAGGTAATTACATCAGCAAAATAGGTTTGATGGTTGCTGACAAATAACACATTTGATTTTGGGAGATTGCGCAAATGTTCGGTGCCGGAAATTTTTAGCTTATTGACAATCACCAGTCCGGGATATGAAAAAAAACCTACCACCACATACAGCAGCTTACGTATAAAACGAATATTTTTCAACCGGTCAGTAAATGAACTCATGATTCATTGGTTGCACATAATCACTTTCGAAAATACGGAATTGTTTTTAGGTGTCCTACACTTAGGTGTAGGACACCTATGGGAGCAGGGGTCTCAGGGGTCAAGGCACAAGGCACAAGCGGCTTACAACCCTTGTGCCTTGTACCTTGCCTCTTGTCCCTTATTTTCGCTGCGCGAAAACTAAACAATATGCAATTAAACACGGTTATTTTTGATATGGATGGATTGCTGATCGATTCAGAACCTTATTGGCAGGAAGCAGCGATTGAAACATTGCAGGATTTTAATGTTGCCCTCACAGTCGAACAATATCATTTCACCACAGGCCTGCGCACAAAAGAATGGATCGAATATTGGTTTGATTATTTTCATATCGATATGCGTTTTGCCGAAGAAGTAGGAACAACAATTGTCAACAAAGCAATAGAAAAAATCAAAGAGCATGGCAAACCCATGCCCGGCGTTGATTATATCCTTTCCTTTTTTCAGCAAAGAAATTTTCGTATCGGGCTGGCCACTTCTTCTCCTCTTCGGCTGATCGATGTTGTGGTTGAAAAACTCGAGATACAAAATTTTTTTCAAGCCTATTCTTCTGCTGAAACACTTCCTTTCAGCAAACCGCATCCGCATGTATATATGAATTGCGCAGATCAATTGCACGCTTCCCCATTACATTGCCTTTGTTTCGAAGATTCGTTTAATGGGCTGATCGCGGCAAAAGCAGCCAGGATGAAATGCGTCATTATACCCGAACCTAACTTATATGCCCAACCGAAATGGGGAGCTGCTGATATAAAGTTGCATTCGTTGAATGAATTTGATAGAACCATGATTAGCGTGATGGAGAAGGATTAATAGGAATAAGAATAAGAAATTGAGTAAGATTAAATTGAAAGAACATTATTTACAGAAAAATTATAAAATAAAAAACCGGGCGATTTTGACGCCCGGTTTGCTTATACTTTTACTTTTTTCCTAATAATCCTTCCTCATCACGCTAATCACGGTTCTATTGCTCTGTATCACCTTTCTCTTCCTGCTTCAACTTCTCTTTTATTTCCGCCAAAGCACCAAGATCACCCAGGGTTGGCTTTTCAACCTTGTTCTGAATATTCTTTACAGCCTTCCGTGTTTTATCAGCATCCACTTTTGCTTCTTTCTTCGCAGCTTCTTTTTCTTCCGCTTTTGATTGTTCCCATATACGCGTATGCGATAATACAATCCGTTTTTCATTGCGATCAAATTCGATCACCATAAACTGCGATGTTTCATCTGCACCAATCTGCTTACCATCTTCTTTTGAAAGATGACGGTTAGGAGCAAATCCTTCCAACCCATAAGGCAACTGTACCAGTGCACCTTTATCATCTTTGCGGATCACTGTCCCTTCATGAATAGTCCCAACTGCAAATGTTTGCTCCAATGCATTCCAGGGATCTTCCTCGAGTTGCTTATGGCCCAATTGTAATTTGCGGTTTTCTTTATCAATGCCAAGGATCAATACTTCGATGTGCTGGCCAACTTTTGTATATTCTGATGGGTGATTAAAACGTTTCAACCAGCTCAGGTCACTGATATGGATCATGCCACCAATACCGGGAGACAACTCAACAAATACACCATAAGGAGTGATATTTTTCACCAAACCCGTATGCTTGCTGCCTTGGGGGAATTTAGTTTCGATCGTGCTCCATGGATCTTCGCTGAGTTGTTTAATAGACAAGCTCATTTTGCGCGCAGCTTTATCAAGCGTAACAATCCTTGCCTGGTGCTCATCACCAAGTTTGAAAAATTCTTTCGCATTGATCGGCGTATTAGCCCATGTAATTTCACTGACGTGGACTAATCCTTCAACGCCTGGCATAATTTCCAGGAATGCACCATAATCTTCGATATTCACCACTTTGCCTTTCACGATCTCGCCTTCTTTAATATTTTCAGGCAATACATCCCATGGATGCGGAGTGAGTTGCTTTAAACCAAGGCTGATACGTTTTTTTCCATCATCAAAATCCAATACTACTACTTGCAATTTTTGATCAAGCTTCAGCACTTCGCTCGGATGGCTGATACGGCCCCAACTGATATCCGTGATATACAGCAAACCATCCAATCCACCCAAATCCATAAATGCGCCAAAGTCTGTTATGTTCTTGATAGTACCTTCCAGCACCTGTCCTTTTTCAAGCTTGCTCATGATCTCTGCACGTTGTGCTTCGATATCGCTTTCAATAAGCGCCTTATGTGATACTACGGCATTCTTGATTGCTTCGTTGATCTTAACTACTTTAAATTCCATCGTCTTGCCAACAAACTGATCGTAATCCGTCACAGGTTTTACATCGATCTGTGAACCCGGCAAGAATGTTTCCATACCAAACACATCAACGATAAGGCCGCCTTTAGTTTTACTGGTGACCGTGCCCGTTACTACCTCACCGGTTTTGTGGACTTCTACAATTTTTTCCCATGCGCGGGTGATGCGTGCTTGTTTGCGGCTAAGATGAAGATGGCCTTCGCGATCTTCTTTTTCAACTACCATCACTTCAATTTCATCGCCGGTTTTTAAAGTTGGGGCATCACGAAATTCATTTAATGAAACGAGCCCATCGCTTTTAAACCCGATGTTCACTACGACATCCGTTTTGGTCAAGCCAACTACTAAACCTTTGACCAATTCACCATCTGTGATCGATACGAAAGTGTTATCATACACTTTATCGTATTTCTCCTTCTCTTCTTTGTTGTACGCAGCAACATTTCTTTTGTCGATGCTCCAATCAAAATCATCATGCGGACTAGAAGGTTTCTCAGGCTGATTTTGCACAGGTGAATTTGTTGTCGCTGTAGCCTCTGCAGTTGCAGTCGACTCCTGTACTTCAGCGTTTGGGTTAACAATATTGTTTTCTGACATAAAAATAAATACCCCGATTGTTTTTATTTCGGGGTTGCAAAGATACAAAAAATTATTAAAGCGAATAATCCGAGGATGAAAGTTTTCTTTTGTGAGCCCAGCCCTAAATCCCTGATTTGGCTGCCGTTGCGTCGCACTCGTCAACAGTTGTAACTCCGGTCTGGCGGATCCTCCGCATGACAAGCATCCGCTCATCCCACCCACTAATTGGAGTTGTCCGTCCTCTAATCATTCGCTAAACATAACCACAAACACATACAATATAAACTCACTAATATCATTCCTCCTTCTCCTGTTCTGCCGGCATATTTATTTTCTCCAAATACTTCATCACCGCCTTAATTTCAACATAAGAAAAATTATCTCCCAACATCTCTTTTATCGGCGAAAGAAAATTGCCGCCATGATCATGGATTGCTTTTTTTATCGTATCAATCTTTTCTTCAGGCACAAGCTCCCCAATTGCAATCTCACCAGTAGGTATAAACGAAACCAGGTGGCTCTCAATAGTGATCGGCGATAGCCCGCGCAATGTTGCTATTTCAGAAATCGTTTTATTCTCTCTAAACAAGTGAAGGCTCATCCGGTTCGTGTCCCCTTTTTTAGCTTTGGTTTTAATTTCTTTTTCTTTCCGCCGCTCTTCTTTTTTTATATGTTCATCTGGCTTCACTTCATCAATAGTTATTACTTCGGGTTGCTCCATTTGTAAAATATCATTCATGTCCACTCCGTTCATAAGACCGGTTGCAATATGCACAGCATGCTGCAACTGCTCTTTCTTTCGATGCAAAATCATTTCAATATCCCGTAATTCTTTTACATATTTTTTTACCTTCTGCTTGATTTTGGTTTCATTGATATGCTGATGCATGGATTCAATCGATTGATCAAGCAGTTGAATAAAATAATCAGCCGCTGCGCTGATGCGTTGTTGTAAGTTCACATATTTGTCCTGCTCGGCAGCTTGTAATAGTTGCTCCAACTGCTTGGCAAATTTTATGCTTACATCATGTTGCTGACGTATAAGAGCCAACAAATTTTTTGCCCATACGATCGCTGCATGTTTATCGGGGATCTGCCTGTCATCATAATCATCATAATGTTCACGAAAAGTCTCAATAAGTTTTTCCCAGTTGAATGCCTGGCGGACGGACCTGATAACAAAAATTTTTTGTTCTTCTTTTAAATGATCCAATAATAAATCTTCCGCCATTTCCGATTGCGCAAATTCCAATACGCGCTGATCGGTATGGATACTGCCTGGGTCAATCCGTGAATATAAAATCATTCCTTCCATCGCCGTTAGCCTGCTCAATGCTACATATACCTGGCCCGGCGCGAATGAAGCACCTGCATCAATAATCGCTTTCGTAAATGTAAGGCCCTGGCTTTTATGGATAGTTATTGCCCATGCAAGCCGTATTGGGTATTGCGTAAATGTGCCTATTGTTTCTTCTTCAATATTCCCCTCTGCTTTATTAAATTGATATCGGATATTTTTCCAGGTTTCTTTTTCCAGTAATAATTCTTCATTCTCGCCGGGAAATTTTATAAATATTTCTTCTTCGCTGATGCTGCTGATATTCCCGATTTTCCCATTGAAATAACGCCTGTTCTCTCCCTTATCATTTTTAATGAACATGATTTGTGCGCCTTCTTTCAGGTATAATTTTTTTTCTGCAGGGAAAGCTTTCTCATCAAAATCTCCTTTGACTTCTCCTTCAAATGAAAAAAGTTTATTAGCCAGCTTATTTAGTTCCTGCTGGTTGATATGGTCTGCGCGCGCGTTATGTGTGGTGAGCGTAATAAAACTTTCATGATCAGATGGGTCAAAATCAGGATAGTAATGCTGGTGCAGGTTTTCGAGATCATTCGCAGTGACCTGGTTGTTGCGGATATTATTGAGGATATCGATAAAGTGCGCATCATTTTGCCGGTAAATTTTTTTCAATTCAAGATAAACCGGTGGAGCCTGTTTCAATACTTGTGCATCAAAAAAGAAAGGGCTTTTATAATATTGGCGCAAAATTTCCCATTCGGTTTTATTTACAACGGGCGGCAATTGAAAAAGATCACCGATATATAAAAGCTGAACGCCGCCAAAAGGCAAATGTTGCTGCTGCCTGAAATGTCGCAATATGCTGTCGATTGCATCCATCATATCCGCTCTTACCATACTCACTTCATCGATGATTAATAAATCAAGCTCGCGCAATAATTCGCGCTTAGCATGATTGAAGCGAATATTTTTGATCAGCTTATGTTCATTCATAATACCATTCGGGTCGCCCCATCCATCATCCATCGTAGGGATAAATGGGCCGAATGGCAATTGAAAAAAAGAATGCATGGTAACGCCACCCGCATTTATTGCTGCCACACCGGTTGGCGCGACAACAGCCATTTTTTTAAAATTATTTTCTTTGATGTATTTCAGAAATGTGGTTTTCCCGGTACCGGCTTTACCGGTAAGAAAAATATGCTGGTTGGTTTGATTCACAAACCGCAACGCGAGTTGAAAAAAAGGATTAGATGAGTCTGTTAAAGACATATTAGCAATATACGACGATAGCTGTCCTACACCTAAGTGTAGGGCAGCTTATTAAAAAATCTTTTTCACAAGTTCATCATCCAGGGCCTGGCAAGCATCCCGGTAAAATGTTTCTTGTTGAATATTCAGGAGGGCAAATGCAAGTTTTTTATTACAAAAGCCATCGATATGATCATTCGCGTATTCGTTAAACGAAGAGTATTCCCATTCTTCCATAAACGATACAAGCTTTGCCTGCACCGGGTTTTGATGTATGTAATTAAATGCGGTGCTGGCGTATTCAAAAGTATTTATTTCCCTTGCTTTTGTTTTTTGCTGAAAACGGCTGCCGGTAAAATCCATTTCTACATTAATTGCTTTTGTGTAGCTGCTCAATAATTGTTTAATGCCTTGTGAAAATTGTTGCCGTTCAAAACTGCCATCTTTAATTATCGGAACCGATTTGGCGTTGGCATTAATCAGGAAATGAAAACGATTTGGCATCAGGCACCAGGCAAGGATATCACAATAAGGGTAAATATTCTTTTGCATCAATTTCATAAAATGAATATAATGCTCTTCGCCGAAAAAAACTTGTTGCTTATTATTACCACGATTATACACATGGTAAAGATTATCTTCAATTAACTGCATATACTAAAGCTGTAGGACAGCATTAGCAAAATAAAAATAGTAATCGGGTTGTAAAAAGGGGAAATAACGGTAAAAAAAGAAGACTATACCCTAAGCTATCCTACAGTGTAGGACAGCTTAGCTTTCTGAAAAAAGAAATTGATTCGCTTTTTCGGCAGCTTCGATGATGCTGAAATCAGAAAGTATATCGGCTTTATTTTTTTGCACGCATATATCATGCTCGAAATGGACGGAGGGTTGGTGATCGGTAGTGCGCACTGTCCATCCATCATCTTCTGTATACACATCTTTTTTGCCGAGGTTGATCATGGGCTCAATGGCTAATATCAATCCTTCTCTCATTTTTGCGCCGGTGCCGCGTTTGCCGTAGTTTGGCACCTGCGGCTCTTCGTGCATGCTTTTGCCCAAGCCATGCCCGACTAATTCTCTCACTACTCCATATCCATATTTTTTTTCTGTATGTTCCTGTATCGCATGAGAAATATCGC
>Ga0207059_1122_pt2 | contig 10576 bp, 9 predicted proteins | sample Alteio_BWMinCont_32_FD_153273 | JGI IMG/M metagenome (GOLD analysis project Ga0207059, IMG submission 153273) | Enriched cells from forest soil in Barre Woods Harvard Forest LTER site, Petersham, Massachusetts, United States -... | ecosystem: Environmental > Terrestrial > Soil > Temperate forest >...
ATTTCGCGGACAGGACGTGATCGCCGTCGATTTCGGTCCGAGCCCGGATTACAAGCCAAGGAAGACCATGGACACCTTCATTCACCAGATGGCGGGGGTGATCTGGATCGACGAACACGCTCGCGACGTCGCGCGCCTGGAAGCGCATTTCAGCGCCAATGTCAGGATCGGCGGCGGGGTGGTGGCGTCGCTCGATAAAGGATCGAGTTTCGTGTTTGAACAGGCGAGGGTCAACAACGAGGTCTGGCTGCCTACCTACGACGAGTTCCACTTCGGCGGACGCTTGCTGCTCCTGAAACTAAGAGCGAACCAGATCGATCGCTACACGGATTACAAAAAGTTCCACGCGGACTCGACCTTCGTCCCCGACCCGAATTGATGACTTTTGACGACTATATGCCGATAGCCGTCCGACGTTGACTCGGATGCTGGGGCAGGTGGCGCAAAAAGGTCGTGAATAAGGACCCATGGATGAGGCTTCGCATGAAATTCGAGGCGTTGGATTCGGAAGCGAAAGCGGACGTAGTCTAATTAGGGCGTGTTCACACTATTAAGACATTGAGTTGGTAAAATGCTTTCAAAACGTCACATCCACATGCTGCGCTTCTGCTGGGCTATTCTCGCCTGCCTCGTTCTTCACGGTTCCCTGAATGCGCAAGCCCCTCACGCCCCAACCACAAACGATTTGCAGGGTCTGAAGACAACCGGCTACATGCAACTGTCGCCGGTGGGTGACAAACTCGTCTATACCGTGGGCGGTTCTGTCAGCGGGCAGCTCTGGTTGATTTCCACGCGCAGCGCGGCAGCACCAAAGCTCCTTGCGGCGGGGAGCATCCCGACATGGTCGCCCGACGGCAAAAGTCTAGCTTACTATTCAAGCGAATCCGGCTCCCAACAATTGTGGATGATGGACATTCAATCTGCGCATGCAGAGCAAATCACCAACGTCGACGGAGGCATCAACCCCGATCCGAGCACTCGTGTTGTCGGCTGGATCGGCGATCCGCTGCGCTTTAGCTGGTCTCCCGACGGCCACAGGCTGGTGTTCGGCTCCCGTTTACAAGTAATCGGCGGAGAATCGGCGATCGCTTCCACGCCGAAGGCTGAAGATGTTAAGCCCGGCACTCCTCTAATCCTCACGAACAAGACTCCCGCAGCGTGGACGCTGAGCGGAATATTCGCCAGCGCTTTCGGTCCGCCCGCGCCTATGCTCGGCCCGGACAAGCCTGCAGCATTGCCGCGCATGATGGTCAGCCAACTCTTTGTTGTCGACATCGCGACTAAATCTGTGCGGCAACTCACCAGTGACGCTTCCGTTTACTTCAATCCCGCATGGTCGCCCGACGGCCGCACCATAGCGTGCGCATCAAGCGACGGACATAGTCCTTACACTGGCCCCACCAATATCTATGCCCTCGATCCGTCAACGGGCAAGAAGTCGGCGCTCACAACCGGCACCGGCGACAAGCGCCTTCCGCGATGGTCGCCTGACGGAAAGCGGATCGCGTACACAGGTGGCGAACACTTCGGTATGCAATCCGTATTTGTGATCACGGCCACGGGGGGAGCGCCAGTCAATGTGGGTGCCAAAGTGGATCGCTACATCACCGAGTTCGAATGGCTTCCGGACAGCAAGTCTCTGGCAATGATCGATTGGGACGGCACGAACTGGCCAGTAGTTAGCGTTTCCGTTGCGGACGGTTCGGTAGTAAGCCTTACTGGCAGCACAGCCGCCATGCGCCAATACCTTTCTGTTGCCCGCGATGGCGGCTTTGTGTGGGGACATAACGACGGCTCCAGCTACGGAGTGATTCTCGCACAGTCGCGCGGTGGCATTGCCCCTTCCGTGCTGGTGGATATGAATCCGCAGATTCGTGGCTGGGGACTGGGATCACAAGAAGTTGTTCGCTGGAAAAATGGCCGCGGCGACGAACTTGAGGGGGTGCTCATCAAGCCGGTCGGCTTCAAAGCTGGTCAAAGATATCCGCTTATTGTGGATGGCTACCCTGCCCAGCCAAATGGCTTTAAAAGCAGCCTCATGATGGGGAACCAGATCTGGGCGGCAAAAGGGTATGCGGTGTTCTGGCCCAACGCGCGTGCGCCTCACGTATGGATGAACGCTTATCGCGACCAGGCCTTCACGCAGGCCGGAAAGGGACCTGAAGGTTGGGACGTGACCGTTGACGACACCCTTTCCGGAGTGGATGAGCTGGTTCGCCAGGGCATTGTGGATCCGGACCGAATGGGACTGCAGGGATTCAGCAATGGCGGCGGCGTGGTCAATTATCTGGTTACCCGGACCAATCGCTTCAAGTGCGCCGTTTCCGTCGCTGGCGTATATCCCGATTGGCTACTCCCTACGTTCCTTCACACGGATGCAACAATTCCGACGTTCGAAGGGGGAACCAGTCCGTGGGATGATCCCGCGGCATACGTAAAGCTGTCGGCGGTCTTCCATCTGAAGGCCGTCACCACGCCCATGCTGCTTGCAGCAGGAGATAACGACGGCGATTTCCTGCTGGGAATGATTGAGCTTTATAACAGTTTGCGTTCACTTGGGAAAGACGTCACATTTTTACGATATCCGGGTATGGGCCATGGGTTCTCAGGACCGGCGCTTCAGGATTTTTGGGAGCGGGAAAACGCCTTTCTCGATCACTACCTTAAACCAGAGTCGAGCACGAGATGAACAGATTCGATGTGAGGATCGCGCTCGTGCTGCTGTTCTCCGTATGTGCAACGGGGGCCGACCTTGCGCAGCTGCACCAACTCGAAGAAGCCAAGCGCACCTTCGACCTGCGCAGGGCTCTCGAATCCACTGCAAGCAACGACGAAGCGCTTTTCTATCGCGCGATAGTCGCCGCCAGATTTGGCCAGGACGCCGTCGCCGTTGAGCAATTGCACCGTTTCCTTAATATGCGCCCGGACCCCGAGATGGAACGGAAGGCGCACGAGGAACTCGCTTCCGTTCTGGTCAGAGGGTCGCGCTACTGCGAAGCGGCGTCAGAATATACCGCGGCGCTGCGGCTGACGCCCGTGAGCGACGCCGGGCGGTTCGAGTCCGAAGAAATACGAGCTTTCTGCGAATCGCTGCGCGATACTCCCCCGCAAAGCGTCGAATTTGAAAAGGACGTGCCTGTGAAGGCCCGACTGCTGGATGCGTGGGTTGTGCCGGTTAACGTAAACGGCAAAACTGCTGAGTGGATTTTCGACACCGGCGCCAGTATTTCCGTCGTGACTGAATCCGAGGCGGTGCGAATCGGTCTGTCTGCCCACGACTCATCCGTTATCGCCCCCGGGTCCACCGGGAAGAAAAACTCGGTGCGGATGGCAGTCGCTCAGGACGTGCGCTTCGGGGCGGCCCATCTGCGAAGCGTGGTGTTTATGGTTATTGCGGACAATGCCCTGCCGCGTCAGGCCCCCCGCGGTATTTTAGGCTTTCCTGTGATTCGTGCGCTGGGAAGTGTGAGCATCTCCGCCAAAGGTTTGGTCCGGATAGACCCCAGCTCCGCTATGGCTCCGGGTGAGCCAAGTCTCTTCTTCGACGGCCTGACTCCCATAGTCGAGGTCCGCCACGGCAGCCGTGCGCTGCAAATGGTGCTGGACACCGGGGCGCGTGAAAGTGCTCTTTATCCAGCGTCCAGAATTGCGCTGAGTCCGGAAGAACGCGCGCGCCTGCGCAAGAAGAAAGTGAGATCAACCGGTGTGGGCGAAACCGTCGTGCGCACGGTGGACATCGCGCCGAAGCTCCGTCTGGAGCTTCCTGGCAAAGCTGTGGATTTGAGTAACATCAGCCTGCAGTCACAACAACCCGCGGAGTTCCCCTTTGAAGACGGGAGGATTGGGATGGACGCGCTGGGCGGTGGTTTCACACTGGATTTCAGGGCTATGCAGCTGCGGCTAGCCGAGAGCGGAACGCGTTGACGCCAAGTTACTTAAGCCTGGCCTAAGCTATTCGACGCTTGCTGTTCCACTCCATTCCAGCGAACGAATAACCGCGCGATTACCAGAACGCCCGCTTCAGTGCCAATCACAAGAGCATCGAGATCGGCAAGCGCTTCGCCCACCAATTCCTCATTCACGAACGGACCGTAAGCCTCGGCGGTATCAAAAAGGGTCACGCCACGACCCACTACCGTGCGGATGAAGGTAATCATCTCCTCTTTATCGGGCGGCGTGCCGTAGTTGGCGCTCATACCCATGCAGCCGAGCCCCAGAGCGGAGTCTTCGAGTCCGCTATTTCCCAATTTGCGTGTTTGCATGATTTCACCCTCCGAACCGTTTCTCTCTTCTTCAGGTTAGGATCGAACGCCCCGGAGGCGGTATCCTGATCCTCCGGTTTTATTGCCTATTCCTCTCTACGGGACAAGAAATGATTGAGATCGACTGATCTCGCCGCTATTCTGTTGATGAAGGGATAGCGGAACCACTCAATGAAAAACCCCATAAAAACTGCATCTCCGTCACCTGGCCGGGCACGCGAGTTGCGCTCCGAACTGGCCTCCAGGATTGCCGCGTACATGGGCTCGTCAGAGAATCGAGCAACAGACATTCCCGGCGTTACTCTCCACCGACGCACTGCGCCGACCGCTCCGTGTTCGGCAACCTACGAGCCCGGAGTGACCATGATCGCCCAGGGACAAAAGCGAGTCGACCTTGGACGAACCACGTTTACCTACGGCGAGTCTCGATACCTGCTGACGTCCCTTGATTTGCCGGTCGTCAGCCAGATCACCGAGGCAAGTGAGGAGGTGCCATGTCTCGCGATGTCGTTAAAGCTCGAAATGCCGATCATCCGTGAGCTTCTCAGCCGGGAAGAGATTCACGTAGTGGACGCCTCACCTGACAGTCCTGCCATGGCGACCGGTGAAGCTACGGTGGAATTCCTCGGTGGCTGCTGCCGGCTTCTGGACCTGCTCGACACTCCGCAGGACATTCCTTTTTCTGGGCGGCCTGATTCAACGCGAACTCATCTACCGAATCCTCCGGGGGCCCGAGGGCGCGCGCCTTCGAGCGATTGCAACGCTGGGAGATCAGAGCCACCGTACAGCAAAGGCGATCGCGTGGATCAGGGCGAACTACGCGAAGCCGCTACGCGTGGAAGATCTCGCACAAGTCGCGGGTATGGGCCTGTCTACACTGCACAACCATTTCCGGGCGCTGACAGCCATGAGCCCTCTTCAGTATCAGAAGCAGCTCCGGTTGCAATCAGCGCGGGGACGCATGCTGGTCGATGGTCTGGACGCCGCCAGTGCGGCATTTGAGGTCGGATACGAAAGTGCCAGCCAATTCAATCGCGAATACAGCCGTTTGTTCGGCCAACCACCGATGCGGGATATTCGGATCTTGCGCTCGCCCAGCGCTCCACCGTTGGAGTCTGTCATTAATCGGTAAAGGGCTGTACGCCGTATTGCGAGCGCTTCGATGAATCGCCGCTGAGACCGGGTAGGGGAGAGATGACCTGTGCCTGAAGAGCGCTCCTCACCAACTCGGCTCGAATTGGCTCTAATAACGGGAATTCAGCTGCTGCCCGAATCGCGGGGTTTACATCGCGAATTCAGACCCCAGGCCAAATAATCTGTTGCATCATTCACTTGGCCTGGCTTAGCATCGTGGTAGATGCCCACGCCACTCAGTTCATCGCAGCGCGCGTCAGGCATCGCCCTTCCCCTCGTTCTTCTGGCCCTTAGCAGCCCCTCAGACACTGGCTCGATTTAGCTTCGAGACAGTCCTGACGGGGCGAATCCGATACAACCGGCGCTTTCGCGCCTTATCACTCCAGATTCAAAAAGGATGTTGTTTATGCAACCTGAGAAGGTATACGTATTTGATACAACCTTGCGCGATGGCGAACAGGCGGCGGGAACGCGCCTCGGACGCCGCGAGAAGTTGAGCATCGCCAGGCAACTGTCCCGATTAAGGGTGGACATTATCGAGGCGGGCTATCCCAACTCCTCGCCGGAAGACTTCGCCGCAGTGGAAGACATCGCGCGCGAGATTCAGGATGTTACGATCTGCGCCCTGTCCCGCGCGGTGCCCGACGACATTCATTCGTGCGGCAAGGCTTTGGCGCGAGCAAAGCGGCCGCGAATCCATACCGGGATTGGCGCGTCCGATATTCACATCATGGGCAAGTTCCGCGATGACAAGTACGGGCGGACTCTCGCCGAAAAGAGAATTGCAATCCTGAAGATGGCAGTTGAGGCAGTTAAACTCGCGAAAAGCTACACCGATGACGTCGAGTTCTACGCGGAGGATGCCGGACGCTCCGATCAGGCCTTTTTATTTGAGATGCTCGAAGCGGCGATCGACGCCGGGGCCACGGTGCTGAATATTCCGGACACGACCGGCTACACGGTTCCGGAACAGTATGGCGCGTTGATCCGCGATATCCGCGCCAAAGTACGCAATGCCGACCGCGTGACCATCAGCGTGCATTGCCATGATGACCTCGGCCTCGCGGTGGCGAACGCGCTCGCGGGCCTTCAGAACGGCGCGCGGCAAGTGGAGGCCACGATAAACGGAATCGGCGAGCGGGCGGGCAACACGTCGCTCGAAGAGACCGTCATGGCGATCCGCACACGAGCGGACTACTTCAATCTTCGGACCGATATCAACGCGCGCGAATTCAGCCGGACGAGCCTGATGGTTTCGGAGTTGTTGGGAATTCCGGTTCCGCCGAACAAGGCGATCATCGGCGCCAACGCTTTCTCCCATAGTTCGGGTATCCATGTCGACGGCTTTCTGAAGGACCGGCAGACATACGAAATCATGCGGCCTGAAGACGTAGGTTTGCGGGAGAGTCGCGTCGTGCTTACGGCGCGCACAGGACGAGCCGGTCTGCGCGACAGGATGGAAAAACTTGGATTTACATTGTCGCCCGAGGAACTGAATCAGACATATACGCGTTTTCTTTCGATCGCGGACAAGAAACAGGAAGTATTCGACGAGGACCTGATGGCGATGGTGCATGAAGAGTTGCTGCCAGCCTCGGACCATTGCCAACTCGAATACCTGCATGTGAGCGGCGGCACTTCATCGGTGCCGACGGCTTCGGTGAGACTCATGCTTCAGGGCGAGTCCCGCGAGGCGACGAGCACGGGAGACGGGCCTATAGACGCCGTGTACAAGGCGCTCTCGGCGATTACTCACAGTTCGGTGAAGCTTCTCAAGTATGAGATTCGATCGGTAACAAGCGGCACGGAAGCGCTGGGCGAAGCAACTGTTCATCTTCAACAGGGCGAAGTGAAAATTGTGGGCCGCGGCGCGTCGACGGACATTATCGAAGCGAGTGCCAAGGCTTATGTAGACGGCGTGAACAAGCTCGCCCGCGTTTCAGCCGCAATTGCGTAGACGCTCCCGTTCATGCTGTTTGCCGGTTCGCAACCGCTGCGAGGCTCCGAGTGGCGATCTCGAATTCGCGCATTTTGAATTTTTGAACCTTGCCGCTGAGAGTCATCGGGAAGGCGTCGACGAAACGGATGTGCTCCGGCACTTTATAGTAGGCCAGCCGGGCGCGGCAGAAGGCGCGGATTTCCTCTTCGTCGGCAGCAACGCCTGCTTTGAGCCGAATCCACGCTACCACAATCTCGCCGAGTCGGTCGTCCGGGATGCCGATCACCCGTGCGTCGGCGATCGCGGCGTGAGCATATAGAAATTCCTCGATTTCGCGCGGGTAAATGTTTTCCCCCCCGCGGATGATCATGTCGCGCGCGCGGCCGGTGATCTTGAAGCAGCCATCCGGACGCATGACCGCGAAATCACCGGTATGAAGCCAGCCATCAGCGTCTACGGCCTGAGCGGTGGCTTCGGGCTCGCCATCGTATCCTTTCATGACCATGTAACCGCGGGCCAGCAATTCCCCTTGCTCACCAACAGGCAGCGTCTCGCCTTCTGAAGATACGATCCGCACTTCGGTTTCGGGCAGCGCGCAACCGACAGTTGTGCATCGAGTTTCCAGGTCGTCATCCACATGTGAACTCGTGATGCCGGGCGAGGCCTCTGTCTGGCCGTAGACGACCAGCATGTGGCGGCAATGCATCGTGTCGATAACGCGCCGCATGATTTCGATCGGGCAGGGAGCGCCGGCCATAATTCCGGTGCGCAGCGAAGTTAACTGAAAACGAGCAAATCCGGGATGTTGGAGTTCGGCGATAAACATCGTCGGGACGCCGTAGATGACGGTTACCCGTTCGGTGTCGATAGCCTCAAGCGTGGCAAGCGGATCGAACGTGGCGGCCGGGAAGATGCAGGCTGCGCCGGAAACAGCCGCTGTCATCGTGCCAATGACGCACCCAAAGCAGTGGAACATCGGCACGGGAACGCACACGCGGTCTTCCTCGGTGACGCGCATGCACTCGGCGAAGAAGCGAGCGTTGTTCACCAGGTTCACGTGTGTAAGGAGCACGCCCTTGGGTTGGCCTGTCGTGCCCGAGGTGTATTGGATGTTTGCCGGCTCATCGGGGTCTGGCTTGACAGTGATGCCGTCCGGATTACGCAGAAATTTTCCCCACTGCGGGGAATCGAGATAGATGACGTGCTCCAGGGGAAGCGTCTGCCCGGCGCGGGATTCTTCCAGAATGGATTTGTAGTTCGAATGGCGTCCCTGCGTGTGGAGAAAAAGTGCCCGCATCCTGGATTTGCGCAACACAAAGGACAACTCGTGCGAGCGGTTGGCTGGATTCACGTTTACCAGGACAACACCAGCCAGCGCGCACCCGAATTGAAGAATCGGCCACTCGGCGCAGTTGGTTGCCCACACTCCGACGCGGTCGCCGGGAAGCAATCCGTGCGCCCGCAGGCCGGCCGCGACGCGCTGCGCCTCATGCGCGTATTCCGCCCAGTTGAGCCGAATGTTCTGGTGGACACTGATGAGGGCGACGCGATCGGCAAATCGATTCGCAGTTTCAAGAAAAGCTTCCCCTATCGTTTTTCGGACGACAGTACCCTTTGGACCTCGGGTATAACTCTGCATCGCTCCTCCTATGATGTTTTGTCTACTACAACCTGGTTCTGGTCTTTTGTAAGACGAAGAAACTGCGCTGCATCTGGTTCCCGGCGGAGCTGTCCGTCGTGAACAATCCGGGTGCGGAACGGAGCTGAGGAGTCAGGGGCGCGGCGGTTTGAGCCGCGGCGCAGCGAACCCTTGACGCCGAGCACCGTTCTGCTATTGCGAACCCCATGACGGACGGCGCAGCGGGAATCAGATGCCTGGATTCCCGGTGGTGGGTTCCAGAGTGTTTTCATGACGCCTCCGCCAGGACGAAGTTGGGGAAGTCTTCGAACACCCACTTGTTCTTCAGCGTCCGGTAAATGATGCCCAGAAACTTGCGCGCCAGTGCGATGATCGCCTTGCCGGCTCCCCGCCGCGCCTTCACCTGTTCATAGAACCGTTTCAGATAGGAGCTGTAATTGGCGGCGATCAGCGCCGACTGCACCAGCGCTGTCCGCCCCAGCTTCGTGCCGTGTTTGTGAATCCGCCCGCTGCGCTCGGTTTCATTCGAGTTCGACACCCTCGGCACGATCCCGAAGTAACTGGCCAGCCGCCCCTCGTCCGCGAAGTCGTTTACATCGCCGATCACGCTCAGCAGAATCGCGCCGGTGACTTGGCCGATTCCCTTGATGCTCGATAGTCCCTTGTGACCTTCCAGCTTCGAGCCCGCTTCGCCGATCGTCTTCTCCAGCTCCGCGATGCTCTGGTTCAGGCTGCGAATCTGTGCGACAATCACCCGCAACTCGACGCGCACGATCTCATCGAAGGGCAGTTCCAGCACTTCCGCCAGCTTCTTCCCGCTGGACAACGCTTCCTTCGCCAGATTCAGTCCCCGCGCGCTCAGGATATTGTTGACTTTGTTCTTCAGCGCGCTGCGCTGTTTCACCAGCGTGTCGCGCGTCTGGGTGAGCGATGCCAGCTGCGCCAGTTCCTTATCCTTCATGCGCACCTCCGGCAGCAGATTCTTCGACAGATACAACGACAACAGCCGCGCGTCGTTGGCATCCGTCTTCTTCACCGACCGGCTGATGACCCGGAACTGATTGGTATCCACGACCACCACGCGCGCCACCTGCGGCGCCACTGCATCGTGAAACAGCCGCGTGTTGCCCGTGATTTCCACGGCCACTTCGTCGGTCGGCCGCAGCTTTTTTACAAACCGCGCCAGATCCTCCAGCGCCCACTCCGTCAGGTACGTCCGCTCGTTTTCCAGCCGTATGCAGCAGGTAAACCGGTTGCGGTGCAAATCGATGCCGATATATCGCTTCTCCATTTCGCTCTCCTGGTTGGTTATTCTTCCAGGTCGAGCAGACTGACTTTGCCGCGGTCACCACACTCCTATCCGAGGTCGCCAGGCGCCTCACGATGACGTCCAATCCACAGGTCTGACCAATCTCCTTTACGGGGTCGATGCCCCAACAAACCGATCCAGCCTGTGACCTGTCTGCTCCGGAAGTTTCCTCCCGGAGCTTACCGCCGATCTTCGGGTGATAAGACATTCATCTCATCTCCTTTCCATGCCGACGGTAGCATCAGGCTGGCACTGGCCGACCAATTATTGTATGTTCAAACCTTGCAGTTAAC
>Ga0207059_1178_pt1 | contig 10473 bp, 10 predicted proteins | sample Alteio_BWMinCont_32_FD_153273 | JGI IMG/M metagenome (GOLD analysis project Ga0207059, IMG submission 153273) | Enriched cells from forest soil in Barre Woods Harvard Forest LTER site, Petersham, Massachusetts, United States -... | ecosystem: Environmental > Terrestrial > Soil > Temperate forest >...
CCGCCGCGCACAGCCAGGGAAGCCGCCCTCTATGACGTCACAGGATATTGGGTTGCGGTTGTAACTGAGGACTGGCGCTATCGCATGGTCACCGGGATCAAGGGCGATTCCGCCGGGGTGTTGTTGAACCCGGCCGGAAGGCAGATTGCCGCCGCATGGGATCCCGCGAAAGACGAGGCGGCCGGCGAGCAATGCCGCGGTTATGGCGCTCCCGCCATCATGAGTGTGCCAGGCCGGCTTCATATTTCGTGGCGGGATGACCAGACTTTGCTGATCGAAACCGACAACGGCCAGCAGAAGCGTCTGCTGCATTTCGATTCGAAGGAGAGCCCGGGCGGCGACTGGCAGGGATACTCGAAGGCTATGTGGGAGATTGTTCCGGCGGGCAGAGGCGAAATGCCGATCGGCTCACTCAAAGTCCGGACGACGAAATTGCGTCCCGGATATGTCCGCAAGAACGGCGTTCCATACAGCGCGAGTACTACCCTGACCGAGTATCTGGACCGCGTTAATGAACCGGATGGAACAGCGTATCTGGTCGTAACCACCACCGTGGAGGACCCGATGTATATGGCCCAGCCGTTCCAGACGGCGTCCCATTTCAGAAAGCAACCGGACGGCGCTGGATGGAAGCCGCGGCCCTGCACGGTTAAATAGGCGGTCCTATGAAGAGATTTGCAATTATCGCGATCGCTCTCTTATTGCTGGTGGCTGCTCTCGCATTCGCACAGGGGTTAGACTTCTCCGGACATACAGGCCTGCCGGCCGGGATCGACCTCTCAGGAAGCTGGTACCCGCTGGCATTCCAGGACTCAGGACTTATTACGGCCTCTGGTGCGCTGACCGAATATGGGGGCATACCGCTCAACGAAGCGGGGCGTCTTTATGCACTCGCGTGGAATCCCTCCCGCATACAAGGTCGGCAGCACCAATGCATGGGGTATGTCCCGCCTTATACTTATAACCAGCCCGGCAACCTTCGCTTCTGGGAAGAGCGAGATCCTTTCACGCAGCGTCTTCTGGCTATTAAGAACTACTGGCAAATCGCCGAAGGAACCCGCACCATCTGGATGGACGATCGTTCGCATCCGCCTGCATATGCGCAGCACACCTGGGGCGGATTCGCGACCGGAAAATATGAAGGAAACGCGCTGACCGTTGACACTACGCACCTCAAGCGCGGGTGGATTCGGGCTAACGGACTGCCGCAGAGTGATGAGGCCACGCTGGTGGAGCATTTCATTCGGCATGGCGATCGGATTACTTACCTCTCTGTCGTGAAAGACCCGGTATATCTGGACGAGCCTTTCAGCCGCACTTATACGCTCGGGCGCAGCATCAAGGAGCCCGACGCCTGGCAGTATGACTGCGACGACGGGGAACAGATCCTGGGACGCAGCGAGGACCAGGTCGAAAGCTACTTTTGGGGGAAACATCCCTTCGCGCGGGAATTCGCCGAAAAGAACCAAATTCCTTTTCTCGGAACGCTCGGCGGACCAGTGACCATGTATGAGGAACTGCTCGACAAACTGAATGATCCGAAGGGCGCCGAGGCGGCCGCTATCGCCGAACTGAAACCTTCCACCGGCCCTGCACAGAACAGCCGCGCTCCAGACCCAACGCCCCAAGACGGTGAGATCCATGTCCTGCCGGTGCAGGGCAAGGTTTCCATGCTGCTGGGCGACGGAGGCAATATTGCAGTCCAGGTGGGCGACGAAGGACCCATGGTGGTGAATTCCGGAGCCGGGGCAATCACGGATAAGATCATCGCGGCGATAAAGAAGCTGAGCGATAACCCAATTCAACTCATAGTCAATACCGGATTTCAGCCCGACTTTACGGGCGGCAACGTGAAGTTGCGCGCGGCCGGACTCGACCCCAGCGTGCAGGGTTCATTCTTTTCGGGGCAGTTCGTGGATGCCGGAAAAGGCGCCACGATTATCGGCCACCAGAATGTCCAGAACCATCTCATGGCGCTGAAGGCTGCATCGGAAGGCTGGCCCAGCGACACCTTCGTGCAATCGCGCCGCCGCAAGTTTCACAATGGAGAAGCGATCGAAATATTCCATATGCCCAATGCCGTAACGGATGCGGACAGCATCGTGCATTTCCGCCGCTCCGACGTGATTGTGACCGGCGACATCTTCAATCTTGTAATCTATCCTCACATCGACGTCAAAAATGGCGGCAGTATTCAGGGTGAACTGAACGCCTTGAATTTCATCCTGGACCGCACTGTTTACAAGCATGACGAGGAGGACGGCACGATGATCATTGCCGGACATGGCCGTGTGTGCGACGAATGGGAGCTTTCCGAGTACCGCGATATGCTCGTGATCATCCGCGATCGCGTGCAGGAACTCATCCGCGGCGGTGCAACACTGCAGCAGGTACAGGCTGGGCGCGTAACCGCAGATTACGACACTCGCTATGGCGCCACATCCGGTCCCTGGACCACACCGATGTTCGTCGAAGCCGTATATACCAGTCTGAAGAACCCGCCCGCTGCTCCGGCATTAAAGTAACCCGAACCTTATGGACCTTGGCGGCCTGGACCTGAATCTGCTCGTCGCGCTGGACGCGCTGTTTGCAGAGAAAAACGTGTCCCGCGCGGGTGAGCGGTTGCATCTCAGCCAGTCTGCTACCAGCGGCGCGCTAGCACGCCTGCGTGACGTGTTTCACGACCCGCTGCTCGTGCCTGTAGGCCGCCGGATGGTTATGACGCCGGTTGCTGAAGCTTTGGTCGAGCCGGTGCGAAATCTTCTCCTGCAAGCCGAAGCCATTCTCAACAATGACCCGGTCTTCGATCCAGGCTCTTCCACACGTAAGTTTCGGATTCTCATGTCCGACTATGTCGAGACGGTGTTACTGGCGGAAGCGTTGCCGCGGATCGAGCAGTTCGCGCCCAGCATCCGGTTCGAGTTCATTTCCAACGTTGAGGGTGGCTTCGACGCGCTGGACCGTGGCGAGATCGATCTATCGATCTCGCCCTCTGTCAGGCTTTCGAAGGAGCACCCTTCTGAGCCGTTGTTCGAAGACGAGTTCACCTGCGTCGTGTGGTCTGGAAACAGGCTGGTGAAATCGGCAGTTTCGCTGGGCGAATACCTCAACCTGGGGCATGTTGTGGTCCGCTTCGGCAAGAATCAGGAATTGACCACCTTCGATGAATGGTTCCTCGAAAGGTATGGACATGAGAGGCGTGTTGAGATTGTGACAACCGCTTTCAACATGGTTCCACACCTTCTGGTTGGTACTTCGAGAATCGCAACGCTCCATCGTCGCCTGGCATTGTCTTACCAGCGTTATTTGCCCCTCAGAGTAATCAAGCCGCCCTTCGACATCCCCGTGCTTCAGGAATCGATGCAATGGCACAAATCCCGCGACCGTGATCCTGGCACATCGTGGCTTCGTTCGTTACTGAAGAGCGTAGTGCCACAAACGGCGGCTGCAGAAATTGCAACAACCAAACCTCGGACGAAGGTCGCCAACCTGCGGAGCTACCATTTGTAGTGCATCCCCGCCCTGTCCGCTCCGCACCCAACCTCGCGGCCGGCGCACGGGATTGGAAGCCACAACAGCAGCGGAACCGAGGCCACCAGTTTGGCGCGCCGAGGGGTTTAACCTCGATTGGTTAAATTCGCCGAATCTGCGTACACGCTTTCTGACAGTGCTCGCCGATGAACCGTGTAGTTGAAAATGATGCCAAGTACCAGCGCCGCCATTTTCAGAAGGAATGCCGGGTTCAGATAATACTTATCTGGATCCTTTGAGAAGTGCAGGCCGGACACAACCGCGACTATCAACCCTCCGAGAGCTCACGATTCGAACGCGCGCGCGATTCGGGCGGGAGATTGCTTCAGAAGAATGAAACCAGGCAGACTGAAATCCACCGGCGCGATCATACGGATTGCCACTGCGAATCCTGCGATGTGACAACATACGAGCACGGCAAAAGCGTTTGGCGAAGTGTTTGAGAGGACTGTCGATAAACATGGACGTGTGCAATGCGGGTTTCGCACGTGATCGGGTGTCGCCACACGCGGGATCAGTGGTGTCTTCCTGAAAAGCTTACCGATGCATAGCGATCATTTAACTCCGCTTATCACCCAAACAGATACCAGAGGTCGAAACAAACGATTTTACAGATCTTTCGTGGGGACATATATTGACCCTCAGCGCGGAGCGTTTGCTGCTTGCCCGAACGTACCCGCTTATTCCACCGACTGGGGTCCTGAAAGGGCACATGAAAGCTCTTATCTGCATTTTAGTGGTGTGTTGCGGCACCGCCTTCGCACAGGAAGTTTCTCAGATCAGTGGCACGTTACGGATCAGAGCGGCGCCGTTATTCCCAATGTTCAGGTTGTCCATGACGAGGTGGATGGTGTCAACCTGGGGGTATTGGACGGCTAACTCAACATGTTTCTTTGATGATTCGTCCGCCGACAATGCCGCCGAACTGATTTCGTTTCAGGCCATCGCCGCCAGCGGAAAAGAAGTCCCTGGCGTTGAGATCCGAATTCCGGAAGAATTCGAAAAGATCGCCATGAAAGGCATTGGTCCCTGACTTTGTGACAGCATCAACCACTGCGGCGGAATGGCCCCCGCTGGCTGCCTCCTGCGCGCCTGTGGAAAGCCTGAACTCCTGCAGCGCATCCGGAAAAGGCAGCGGCATGCTGGTGTTGACGTGGGGAGCGCCGTCCAGGTTGTATTGGACGCTGCACCTCATCCCGCCCGCCACAGAAACGCTGGGTCCCGTATTCATCGTGTAGGTGGGTTGTGAGGATGACGTAGTTACAGCCAGGCCGGCCAGCGGGATCAGATCGGTAGCCTGTCTGCCATTCAATGGCAGATCGAGAATCTTTTGACTGTCAACAACGGTGGTGCCAACGCCGGCCGTCCGCGTTTCGACCTCGCTCGCCGTGGCCTCGACGACAACTCTGTCCGAGACATCGCCGATTCGCATATCGATCGGGATCTCAGGATTGGTCCCAACCTGGAGTACAATACCAGGGCGGGGAAAGGTCTGAAAGCCCATCTTCATCGCTTCCATGCTGTAGGGCCGAGGGGTAGATTCGGAATGATATAGAAGCCTTTGCTGCTACTGCGTCGGTCCGGGTGATCCGGTCTTTTGCAGACTCGACGTACACCACTCTTCAAGGGCGGCCCTGGAACTAAACAGTGGTAGCGTCGCCGATACTCTGAGCCACTTCGATTGAAGACGGCTTCTCCCAAAACCGGAATTGCGGCTGGGTTCATTCGTGGGATGGCTGCTCTTTGTCTAATACGACGTCCCGCAGTCGTCGGGATTTCATCTTTCTTTTATGGTTCCGAGGGCCGTCAACGCGCGATCGCGGGCAGCTTGGTGATCGACGATAGGGAGCGGATATGTTCTCCCAAGATCGATACCAGCCTCTTTAAGCATTGACGCCGGTGCTTTCCACGGTTTGTGTATCCATTTGTCAGGCAGCCCCGCCAGTTCGGGAACCCAGCGCCGGACATACTCGCCGGCTGGATCGAACTTCTCCCCCTGAACGACCGGATTGAAGATTCTGAAGTAGGGAACTGCGTCAGCGCCACAGCCCGCGACCCACTGCCATCCCAACGTGTTGTTGGCGAGGTCCGCATCCACCAGTGTGTCCCAGAACCAAGCCGCACCCTCCTGCCAGCCAATCAACAAGTGCTTGACTAGAAATGAAGCGGCTACCATTCTCACCCGGTTGTGCATCCATCCGGTGTGCCACAGCTCACGCATTCCCGCATCAACGAGCGGATAACCGGTCTTTCCTTGCATCCAGGCCCGTAGCGCGCGCGGATCGGTCTTCCACGGGAATGCCGCGAACTCCGTCTGAAGCGGCTGCTGCGGGGATTCGGGATGATGATACAGTAGCTGATAAGCGAATTCGCGCCAGCCAATCTGCCGAAGATAGGTCTCGCGCGCGCCGCGACTGTCGACGGCCTCGTCGTTCATCATGCGAAGGACCGCGCGCCAAGCCTGTCCGGGACTGATTTCACCGAAGTGCAGGTGCGGCGAAAGCTGGGATGTCCCAGCGACGCCAGGCTTATCTCGGCCGGCCGGATATTCTTGAATGGCTTCGTTCTGAAAGCGCTTCAGTTGTCTCCTGGCTCCGGATTCCCCGGGCTGCCAGGTCTCACAAAGGCCCCCTGTCCAATCGACTGTGGGTTCGAGCTTCAGTTCTGAAAGCTCCAATGATTGTGGCCAGTTTTCAGGCGCGCGGAGCTTCCCTGGTGCGTCTTTCGAAGGAGGCGCTACGGGCTTTGTAAGACAGGCTCGCCAGAACGCAGTAAAGACGCGAAAGGGATGCCCGCTACCATTTTGAATCGTCCACGGTTCAAACAGCAGATTGCCTTTGAAGCTCTCCGTGCCGATACCGTGCTGTCGAAGCTGCGACTTCAAATCGGCATCTCGGACAACGGCGGCTGGCTCGTAACGGCGATTCCAAAATACGGTGGATGCGCCCGAGTCGGCCAACAGATCATTCAGTGCTTTGCCCGTTGGCCCTCGGCGAATGATCAGGCGCGAGCGGCGCTTTTCGAGGTCCGCACCCAGAGCGGCAAGCGAGCGGCGCAGCCACCATTGCGAGGCAGCGCCCGGCCGCCAGGCACCTTCCTCCTCTGGCGCCCAGATAAACACCGGAATCACTGGACTGCCCCGATCGACGGCGGCGGCCAGGGCGGGATTGTCCGATAAGCGCAGATCCTGCCGGAACCAAACTAAAGTTGGGGCTTCGTTCAGGCGTCTTGCTTTAGCAGTCCCCGAGGGAGCCGCGCGGGGTCCTGCGATCTCAACGGCCATAAAGCGGACTCAGGTTTGGATGGACTCTTCTCCACAATTCTCGCACCAAAGTTACGAGAACGGCAGAGAGGATGGTGAGAGCTAACCTTCCCAACGCCGGCCATGCAGGAAGTGCGTGCATCGTGACGACCCACAAAGTGCGAACCGCGTGCCCCACGCCTTCCCGGATCGGCGCCGTGACGTTACCGAGCGAAATGATCGAAGCTTCCACGGCGAATCGCGACTGATAAGTGAAGCCGAACAGCAGCAGTGTTACGTGGCCAGAAGCGTCTTTCGGCAGAATCGCTTCTCGCCCGCTGAGATACTCGCAGGTGGGCGTATGATTCGCCTCATCCTGTCCATCGCACTCGTGGCTGCCATGGCTTCTTTATCATCTGCAGTTGCTGGCCCATTTCAAGATGGCCCGGCATCAACTCGCTTGCAGCCAGCACTTCGCCTTCCCCTTTATGTTTCCACGGCTCGCCGGGGAGGATCGCAGCGTTGGCATTCTTGATGAGCATCAACTGCACGGCGCTGATGTGGCGTTCTCGGAAGGCGCCTTCGCAAAAGGCCAGATAGTAGTCACACATCCGGCAGAATGCTTCGTCGAAGCCCAGGGCGCGCACTTCTTCGATCGATTCGTGGAATCGCCGCCGCCACTCCGCCAGCGTGTAGGCATAGTGCAGCCCGATGTCCTCGACGTTATATAACGAAAGCCGCGTCGAACGCACGAGTGAGTTGAGAATCTGCCGAACTGATGCCAACTGTGCGCCCGGGAAATACGCCGTTGAATCCAGTCGCTCTGCTTGCTGTAAGCATCGAAGCGGTGTTCGCTCATTGTGATGACCTGCATCGCCATGCAGCCATCCGTCGTCAACAGCCGGTCACAGGTCGAAAAGAAAGCGTCGTAGTAGTCCAACCCCACGGCTTCGAACATCTCAATGCTGACCAGCTTGTTGAACGAGCCCTGCAGATTCCGATAGTCCTCCAGCAGCAGTTTGATCCGGGCTCCCGCTTCTCCGGCGCCGTCGAATAGCTGCCGGGCTTCGTCATGCTGCTCCCGACTGATGGTCGTGGTGGTGACGCGGCATCCGTAGTTCCTGGAAGCGATACATGCATGGTCTTCGGGCAGCGATAGTACAGGGAGTTTACCGAGGATTGCAGGTTCTTCCGCCACAGCCAGTAGTTGCGGCTCTCTCCGAAAGTGCTGTTCACCTCGGCCGGGATCGTATCGACGTGCCCGCTCCGGTCATAGCAGAAGTAAAACGAAATCGGATTGAAGCAATAGCCCAGATAGCGCAAGTGCGTCAGCAGAAAGATCGGGCCGTCCGGCAACGGGACATTATGCGCGCGGGCGTCTTGCGCCACGCGCTCACGCGAGGAGAGCCGGGGGTCCCCAAAATGGTCCTCCTCAAAGCTCAGCAGGCTCACCTGATGAGCCATGTCAAGCAACTGAAAGCCAGTCCGATAGCCATCCATACGCCCACGGCGAATCAGCAACACTACGACGTCCCGGCGAAGTTCTTTGCGTCAGTCCTGGGCAGCCATCGCCAATACAGTTGCTGCAATTGGCAAGAGGGCGATTCGCTCGACGCAGCGGAGCGCCGAATGCTGGACCTCACCGCAGAGCGCGCACAGATCGAAAACGGACATTCCATCCTCGATCTCGGGTGCGGATGGGGCGCGTTCTCGCTGTACGCGGCGGCACGGTTCCCCGACAGCACCGTCGTGGGCCTGTCGAACTCGCACTCCCAGCGCCAGTACATCGAGAACCAGGCTCTCGAGCGGGGTCTTACCAACCTCCGCATCGTCACCGCCGACATCAATAATTTCGAAGCCGGTCAGCGGTTTGACCGCATCGTTTCCGTCGAAATGATGGAGCACGTGCGGAACTATCAGCGCCTGCTTCACAAAGTTGCTTCGTGGATCAATCCCGATGGCTTGTTGTTCGTCCACATATTTACCCATCGTCGATTCGCGTACCCATTCGAAGTCCGTGACTCGAGCGACTGGATGGCGCAGCACTTTTTCACCGGCGGCCAGATGCCCACCAACGACCTGCTGCTCTATTCCCAGAACGATACTAAGATCCGCAACCACTGGGTAGTGAACGGCCAACACTACCAGAAGACCGCCCAGGCGTGGCTCGTCAACATGGACCGGCGCCGAGACGAATTGCTGAAATTGTTTTCCAGCGTCCATGGCAGGAACGAGGCGTTGAAGTGGTTCGTACGCTGGCGCATCTTCTTCATGGCCTGCATTGAACTGTGGGGCTACCGGGCCGGACGTGAGTGGATCGTTTCTCACTACCTGTTCGAGCCCGCGCAGGGTCCGGGTAGCACAGGCGACCAACAAACATTAGCCTCAAGTTTCATACGTTGCGACGAGACCAGTGGATTGCGCGTCCGATCGACGAGGTGTTCGCGTTCTTCGCCGACGCCCGCAATCTGGAGGAGATCACTCCGCCCTGGCTCGCCTTCCGGATTATGGCGATGGATTCAGGCCCCGTTTCGGAGGGTACCGAGATTCGTTACCGTCTGCGGCATTACATCGGGATCGCCTTACCGACCACCACCGCTTCCTTCTGCGGCAGGCGCTTCGCCATCTCGATTTTCTGGATCTGGAAATCGATACTCTTAACAGCGAGATCCATTCGCGGCTCAGGACCCAACGGTTCCGCGAACAACACTCCTTGCTGCAATCCATTCCCGGCATCAAGGAAGAAGCCTCCGCGACAATTCTTGCCGAAATTGGCCAGAATATGAACCAATTCCCTTCGGACGCGCACCTGGCGTCATGGGCCGGACTTTGTCCCGGTAACCACGAAAGTGCCGGCATACGCAAAACCGGCGGCACAAATCGCGGCAATAACTGGCTTCGCAGCGTTCTGACTCAGTGCGCCTGGGCCGCATCCAAAAAGAAAAATTCGATGCTCCGATCTCTCTACTCTCGTCTCAGTCCGCGCTGCGGAACAAAGCGCGCTCTCGTCGCGCTCGGCCACCGCTTGCTTCGAATCATTTACCACGTCCTTCTGCATTCCCAACCGTACCGGGAATCGGGTCCGCGTCTACCAGCATGACGGGAGAAAAGAATTTTCGGAACAACGACATAACAATTGCCTTGCCCGTTGACAATCGGTCGGGGGCCGCGATAGACTCCTCGGCTGTAAGAATTGGGGGGGGCTATGTGCCGCTATTCGGTTGCGATCCTGTTGTTCGCGCTCTCTACCTGTATGTTTTCTCAGAGTGATCGAGGTACTATCACCGGCACGATCGCCGACCCTACCGGAGACGCAGTTGCCAATGCGGCGATTGAAGCCAGGAACGTCGACAGCGGAGCTATGTACCCGGTTGCAAGTTCGGCTACCGGCAATTACACCATTGGTGAGTTGCCGGAGGGAGCCTATGAGCTGACCGTCGCCGCACCCGGGTTCAAGAAGTACGTGCGCGCCGGCTTGACGGTGCAGGTGGCGCAGACCATTCGCATCGACGTCGCGCTTGAGGTCGGAAGCACCTCGGATTCGGTTACCGTGACAGCCGAGTCTCCATTGCTCAAAACGGAAAGCGGCGAAATGAGCCAAAACGTCGCCACGGAACGGATGGATAACCTTCCTCTCCTGCCCACGGGGGCGGCCGCCGGCAACTCGGGCATTCGGAATCCGTACGCCGTCATCGCGTTGC
>Ga0207059_1180_pt1 | contig 10447 bp, 10 predicted proteins | sample Alteio_BWMinCont_32_FD_153273 | JGI IMG/M metagenome (GOLD analysis project Ga0207059, IMG submission 153273) | Enriched cells from forest soil in Barre Woods Harvard Forest LTER site, Petersham, Massachusetts, United States -... | ecosystem: Environmental > Terrestrial > Soil > Temperate forest >...
AAAAAAGATAAAGAGCAGGAAATAAAAGATTATGTTGCGGAAGTAAAGAAAAATATTGGCGATAAGTATTTATAATATTTCTATTGATATAAAACTATTTGCGTCTAATGACCTGCTGTTATCAGGATAAAAAACCCTTGAATCATCTTTCTAAACACCTACTAATATTCTAAATTTAATCGAATATTGATTTTTAAATACAATAGCCGGGATCAGCTATCACAACAATATGTTTTCCTATCCGCTAAATAATATACTTTTCCTCGACATAGAAACTGTTCCGCAATATCCGGGCTTTGATCAATTGCCTGATGAATGGAAAATGCTATGGGAGCGTAAAGCAGCCTATCTTATCAAGGATAAAGAAAAAGATAACCCTGCATCGGTTTATAATGCCGCAGGGATTTATGCGGAATTTGGAAAAATTGTTTGCATAAGTTGCGGTGTCATCTCACGCCACGGTGATGAAAAAAAATTATTGTTGAAGTCTTTTTATGGCGATGATGAAAAATTGATCCTCCAACAATTCTGTGATATGGTAAGCAAATGGGGAATGGGGCCTGATAAATACCTTTGCGCACATAATGGCAAAGAATTCGATTTCCCGTATTTGTGCCGCCGGCTTATTATTAATGGCCTGGCAATCCCATCCATCCTGGACTTAAGTGGTAAGAAAAAATGGGAGGTCCCACATCTCGATACCATGGAGCTTTGGAAATTCGGCGATTACAAGAATTATACTTCTCTAAATTTACTTGCACATACATTGAATATACCTACTCCAAAAGATGATATTGACGGGAGCATGGTCAATGAAGTTTACTGGCAACAACAGGATTTACCTCGCATTGTAGATTATTGCCAGAAAGATGTATTTACAGTTGCCCAGGTTTACCTGTGTTTACAGGGAGAATCATTAATCCCGCGAGAAAATATTGATATCAAATAATAAAAATTACTCCTGGCCTAAAGAGCATTACTATACAATTTTTTATGTAGGCGATCAGGTAATTTTACAGTCTTTATAATTAAAATCAAATTATATCAATATGGAACGGATTAATTTTTCTTCCGGAGCAAAATGGGAAGAAATTGTCGGATATAGCCGGGCGGTAAAAATGGGAAATACAATAGAAATAACGGGCACAGTAGCAGTTGATGATAACGATAACCTCGTTGGAGAAAATAACGCCTACGAGCAAACGAAATTTATTATTAAAAAAATCGAGAAGGTATTACAACGTGCGGGCGCTTCACTGAAAGATGTCGTGCGCACACGCATGTTCGTTACAGATATTTCGCGCTGGCAGGAATATGGGAAAGCACATGGGGAATTTTTTAAAGATATCCGGCCGTGCACGTCAATGATCGAGATAAAGGGTTTGATAGAGCCAGGATATATGATCGAAATAGAAGCTACAGCGATTTTATAAATAAAACCTCCGGGGTTCAGTGAACCCCGGAGGTTTTATTTATAAAAATTTACTCGCCGCCCGGTTTTGCGCCAGGCACTCTCTTTGCCAGCCACTTGATTTGCCCGTTATGATTCGATTCATGTTCGCAAACATGAAACCATTTGCAATAATTATTGGTTGGCATATTAGAAAAAAACTTAGGATCTACTTTCATCAACCATTGATCATCCCGTTTGCGAAATTCTGCCAATGTTTTTTCTCTTACCTCGGTTAGCATATCCGTATAAAATTTCAAATCATGGCCTTTAATCGATTTTCTTGCCGGCTCTCCAAGATCCATGGCAACTGACCATTTCTTTTTATCATTTTCACTGTAATCTTCAAGACCCTGGAAAGTATTTCCCTGATAAAGAGATTCAGTAGCGGCAAGATGCATCAACAAAGCGCCGATAGTATTTGAATTGGCATCAAATAAAAAATCCAATTGTTGTTGGTTTAATTTTTCAACACTGCTTAACACTACCATCCGCATCCAGGTCATCATGGATACAAGCGTCCCAATTTGCGGAGAATAACCTTCTTTAGGCCCAATGATATTAATATCACTGTCAGCAGTTTTTTGCGAGAACCCGGCCTGTGGCAATAATGCCAGCCCGGCTAATCCTGTCGCAGCCGTAACAGTAGTTGCAATAAAATTTCTGCGACTTGGATAGATTGCATTTTTTTCCATAAAATAAAATTTAAGTTTTAAAATGATGGCCTTCGAAAATTTTATTTTGACCTTAGCAGTTTTTACAATATTTCATTCCAAGTATTCTTATCCTTCAATAAAATTTCTCTTAAAAGACGAATTTGCGGCATTCCATTATCCAAAATCAGGTCATGAAATTTCTGTAATGAATATCCCTGGCCTTCCTGCTTTTGATAGTCCGAACGCAATTTGAGGATCTGCAATTTGCCAAGCGTATAAAAACAATATCCAGGATCAAAAGTGCCTCGAAGTGCTTCCTGCCTCGATGGCTTATCTCCCTGGTACCAATTATCCATAAAAAACTTTGTTCCTTCATCAACAGAAATGCCCTGGCAATGCGTTTTAACGGACACGCACAAACGACATAAACGAAGCAATGCATCCCCCGATTGGGCTAAACGATGTTTGGCCGCTTTAATAGGATCACCGGTATTTCCATAACCTTCATCAACCATCATTTTTTCCGTATAATGCGCCCAGCCCTCAACATACGCATAACTCGCAAAAATTTTCTCAATCTTGGTAGCTGATGAAGCATTCAGATGAAGAAATTGAGTATAGTGGCCGGGATAGACTTCATGAATAGAAACATTATCCGTTGTATAATAATCAAATTGAGCAAGCCAGTCTTCTTTTTGTTTTGCCGTCCACTTCGGGTCCACTGGTGTTATATAATAATAAGCCTCTGTGGCTTTCTTTTCAAAAGGGCCGGGAGTATCCATTGAAGCGGTGCTGGTTGATCGGGCATATTGTGGCGTTTCTTCTACTTTTACCCGCACTTCGGATGGCATAGTCACTATTTTTTTATCGATAAGAAACTGCCGTATAGATTCCAAATTCTTCCTGGCTTCTGGGATTAAGCTGTCTGCAACAGGATGTTCTTTTTGTATATCATGGTACACATCGACCGGTTTTTTATTTGGGTTGATAATTTTAGCAGCAGCATTAAATACATCCTGTTCTTTTTTTAGTTCTTCCATACCGATCTCCAAGACTTTTTCCGGTGTGAGCGAAATAAGTTCACCATTTTGTATCATCTTTTGATATTTCTCTCTGCCAAGCGCATAATGCGTGTGCGCTTTTGGAAGTTTTTCTTTTTGCAGGTAAGCGACAAATGATTTTATTTCATCAATAGCTTTCTTATTGCCAGCTTTAAATGTAGCCATCAATGTATCATTCTTCACATCTTTCAAAGCGACAAGTAAATCATTTGATAAAAAATCAGCCGAGCCTTGCGCTACCTGGATAGCAGTTTCGATATATGGTTTTGCGAGTGAATCTTCCAAGTTTGCTTTTGCGGCAGCAAAAATTTCAGTTGCATGACTTTCAATTCCAATAATTGACTTGATACGATCTTCCAAAGGAGCAAAGTTCCTTTTGATATAAATATTTATATCGATTGCGCCTGCATACTGCATCGGGTTTTTTTTGTATGCCTGCATTTCTTCAAAATTAAAAATCTCATTTTTAAGGCCGCATTGCAGGATGCGATAATCATAAAACATTTTTGAGCTCAATGAAGCCGTATCGACAGCAGTAAGTTGCTGATCGAACATTTTTAATCTTGCAAGTTCGCCATCAATCGATGCCTTACTGAAGTCGGTCATCTTGCCATCATACTCATGAAAGCCTAAAGCCACTCCCTGTTGCGGCCTCCATGCCAGATATGCCGTTACAAAATCATCAGAAAGTTTTTGAAATGTAGTATCCCCAGATCCTTCTTTGGTAGTTGGAGGATTTTGATTACAACTAGTCAAAAAGATTGTGATAACCGCAATAAAAAGAAGCAAATTTTTCATATCAATGGTAGTGTTGGTTTTGTTTCTGCATAACTAATATGTCAGGCCGAATTTATTATAAAGATTCTTAAACAATTATTCTAAATCCTTCTAAATTTACTTTTTATTTCTTTACACATTCTCAATTTGCAGATAAATTCTAAACTTCCGGATGTTGGCACCACTATTTTTACAGTGATGAGTTCACTGGCCGCCGAATTAAAAGCAATTAATCTTGGCCAGGGATTTCCGGATTTCCCAATGAATGAGGAATTAATTGCGTTGGTCAGTGAAGCGATGAAAAATGGGTTCAACCAATATGTTCCGATGCAAGGCTATATGCCTTTGCGGGAAGTAATTGCAGAAAAAAATTATTTTTTATATAATGCCTCTATTAATCCGGACACACAAATCACTGTAACACCCGGCGGCACATATGCTATTTATACTGCACTGACAACCGTTTTGCAGCCGGGCGATGAAGTCATTGTGTTTGAACCGGCTTACGATAGCTATATCCCAAATATTGTTATAAACGGCGCTATCCCGGTTCTTATCAATCTTAAATTTCCGGAGTATAAAATTGATTGGGATGAAGTGCGACAAAAAATCACGCCGAAAACACGAATGATCATGCTCAATTCGCCGCATAACCCAACTGGGACAATTTTGCATGCAGAAGATATTAAACAGTTGCGGTCGATTGTTGCCGATAGCAATATATTTATTTTATCTGATGAAGTTTATGAACACCTGATCTTTGATAATTTTTTACATCAATCCATTATTCGTTATCCGGATTTAATGGAAAGAAGTTTTGTGTGTTTTTCCTTCGGCAAAGTTTATCACTGTACAGGATGGAAATTGGGTTATTGCATTTCGACGCCCAGCCTGATGAAAGAGTTTAGGAAAGTTCATCAATTCAATTGTTTTAGTTGTCATTCCCCATCGCAGGTTGGTTTATCAGGATTTTTAAAAAATAAAGAATCATATCTTTCCCTTGGAAAATTCATGCAGGAAAAAAGAGATTATTTTCAGCAATTGATGGCCGAAACAAAATTTATTGCCTTACCAAGTTATGGGAGCTATTTCCAGGTTTACCGGTACGATCATATCAGCGATGAGGCCGATACCGATTTCGCTATACGGATTACCAAAGAATATGGCGTGGCCGCGATACCGGTTTCGGTTTTTTATAAATCGGGGAAAGATGATAAAGTAGTCCGCTTTTGTTTTGCGAAGAAAAAAGAAACATTGGAAGAAGCCGTGAACAGGTTAATAAAAATCGTTTAGCAGATCAGGCATGGCTAATTGCCGATTCACGGAACATACTCTTTTTACTTTTCAGATATTTGTTATGGATAATTTCGCTCATCGGTTTTTCATACACTTTACTTTCCAGCCATGAAATAATATCCAGGTAAACAAAAGATCTTGTTTCAAATCTATTTTTTTCCAGGTGCTTGATATTATATAAAAATTGTTCCAGCTCCGGTTTAAATTTACGTGGAGATATTTTAAAAGATTTTCGTAGGAAACGGAACATCTCTTCTTCCACTACAGTAAGATTTTTCATCTTAGCCATGAAACGGTAAACTGATTTAATCAACGATTCCATAATTTCATAATTGCCCAATTCATAATGCGCAATTAAATGCAGGAGCCTGGCATAACATTGTAAGTCGTATCGAAGATCTACATGATCGTGAATGATTTTTTGCAAATAATCTATTGAACGTTCATAATTGCCGCTACCAAAAAACAGGTTCGCTATTTTATAATTAAAAACGAGGATACGATGATGGTCGATATACAATGCGTATTCATTTAATTTCTCATCGAGATAGGGAACCAGCGAAAGCCCTTCTTTAAAAGTACCAAGCATCAGGTGCTGATTAATTTTTGCGCCATTAATATAAATGAATGTATGGATGCGGAAATTATCATGATGCTTGGCTACTGCTGTTTCTGCATACGCTTCAAAATTTCGAAGCACGATTTTAAATTTATTATAATAGCGAAGGTCGAAAAGTGAATTGAGCAGGTTATGCATGCCTTTTACATAGTGGCCGGTTTCAACTGCGATCATCTGCGGCTCCTTATCAAAAATATCAATCCATTTCTGGCTATATCGGTAGTACATTAAAAAATCCTGGCGAATAAACGCATACCAGCAATAACTTTGATATAGATATAATTTTTCATAAAAATCGGTTAGCTCCCTGGCGTTTGGCGGCACATTATTTTTAAAAAATTCTTTTATTCTTTCTTCATCCTGTTCATTGCGTGCATGGCCATTCTGTACATACCATCTATATAACAACAAAGCAAGATTAGATAATTTTGTAACTCTGTCTATATGATCGCTGATCTCTGTAGCCTCTTCGGTCAAAGCCTGCGTTTTTTCAAGCGAGCTGCGCGTGATATGAAGTGTTTCGATTTTTTTTTCAAGAGAAATGAGTTGCGCCAAAAAATTGAACTTATTATTCGCTTTAGCTATCTCTTTGGCTTTTTCAAGAATTTTAAGGCTTTGCAATTTCAGTCCTTTATTATAGAGAAGGCGGGCATTATCGATCAGCTCACTCAACTGCAGGTCTGTATTTTCAGTGGTTTTTAGCAGGCGTAGGCTAGCCAGTAGCTGTTTATATAAATGCGTTTTTAAATTGGCCAATTGTGGTTTTGTCACAAAAGGCAATTTTTTCAATAATATTTTTTCGTCGTATTCCTGTAATTTATCTAAGGCATCGAATAGCTGGACAATTTTAAGATCTTCCTTGGCCGAACTCCTTTTTATATAAAGTTTAAAATGCCTTTTCTCTGACTTTTCCAGTGATCGGACTAATTGAAACAATATATCTGCGGAACGGTTGGCCATCATAAAGAAATTTTGCTGAAACCCAGTACCAGTAAAGGTTTTAGAATTTACCGGCCCTTTTTGGCATAATTAAATCAACAGTAAGTTGTTTTGAAAGGTACATGGACAGATCATATTTTTGTTCCAGCAATTGAGCTAATGAATAAGTTGATATGGCAGGCAATCGTTAAGCAGTAATCGTTAGAGGCTCAAAAAAGAATACAAAGGTATTCGTTTAAACAAGAATTCTACATTTTTTCATATGGCAAGCAATCGTTAGAGGTCAGCTGTTTCTACAGTGGACCTTTTTTTTTGAACTATGCGAAGATATAAATAAGAAGTAAAACTTAAAACTATCAGCGCTTTTTTTTAAAATATTCAACCACCCCTCAGTTCATTATTTATTTTTCTACCTGCTCATCAACCATTTACAAATTGCTTTAGGTTAATATAAAATGAAGGCGAACTTAAAAGTTCTTTATAAATATTTGGTTTGCTTATTTCTTATCGTATATTTGCGATATAAGATTAATGGGTTTCAAAATAAATTCAGGCGCATGGCAATTCATAAAAAAGAAGAATTTTCACAACACGAGCAAGACCTGGCAATTTTTGCAAAAGCATTTTCTCACCCTGCCCGCATAGCTATCCTTAAAGTGCTGGCTGATCACAATGAATGTATTTGCGGTGAAATCGTAGATGTTCTTCCATTAGCGCAATCCACCATATCCCAGCATTTGAAAGAACTTAAAATTGCCGGGTTGATTAAGGGAACTATTGATGGCCCACGTAGTTGCTATTGTATCAACTGGAAGGCCTTTGAAAAATTTACGACCGAATTTAACAGCTTATTTAATTCACTAAAAATTAAAAACGATAAAGCTTGTTGCGATTAATTATTTATTCACGTTAAAAAATAAAATCATGAACAACGAACAAATCAACAATGATCCAGGTTGCTGTGAACCCACAGCCGAATGTTGCAGCACGATTTCTGATTGGGGCTGTTGTTAGTAATTTAGCCGGTGATTAACTAATCACCGGCTTTTTCAAAATAATTTATATGACAATCCAGGCATTGCTACCAATCCATTGGGAATCTATAAAAAAAATTTATGAAGAAGGTATTGCAACAGGGCATGCGACTTTCCAGGCAAGCGCGCCCGACTGGAAAGAATGGGATAGTACACATATCGTTAATTGCAGGTTAATAGCCATTGATAATGATACAATACTTGGATGGGCCGCTCTTACTGCCGTTTCAGGAAGATGTGTATATGCAGGCGTTGCTGAAGTAAGTATCTATGTAAGTGAACAGGCAAGAGGAAAAGGGATTGGCAAAAAATTATTACAGGCATTGATAAAAGAAAGTGAGCAAAATAATTTCTGGACGCTGCAGGCGGGAATTTTTCCTGAAAATAAAGCAAGCATAAAAATTCATGAAGATTGTGGTTTTAATATGATTGGAACAAGAAAAAAAATTGGGAAGATGAATAATGTATGGCGGGATACTTTATTAATGGAAAGAAGAAGTGATAAAGTAGGAATTGATTAAGCATAGCATTCATAAAATCATGCAATAATTTTATGAAAAAGAAAATCCTTTTTGTTTGTGTAGAGAATAGTAACCGCAGCCAGATGAGTGAAGCGTTTGCAAAAATGTTTGGGGGCAATAATATTGAAGCTTATAGCGCAGGAAGCAAACCCAGCGGCATCGTGAACCCTAAAGCGATTGCAGCTATGAAAGAATTAGGATATGATCTTACTGCGCATCAATCAAAATCATTAAAAGAAGTAGAACAATATGCGCCATTTGATTTAGTCGTTACGATGGGCTGTGGTGATGCATGTCCGTGGATGCCTGCTAAAAAATTTATCGACTGGCAAATTCCCGACCCAAAATTTTTGCAACCGGATGAATTCAATTCTGTGAGAGACCATATAGAAAAAATGGTCAGGGAATTATTGTTAACATTGTAAAAACAAATTGCATGCAGCATATTGATACGATTGTTTTTGATCTTGGTGGTGTTTTAGTTGACTGGAACCCCGATTATGTTTATCGGGAAATTTTTCCAGATGAAAAAGAAAGGAAATGGTTCTATCAAAATATTTGCACACCTGATTGGAATGAGGAACAGGATGCGGGAAGAAGTTTACAGGAAGCAACAGAATTGCTGGTAGCCAAATTCCCGGAACATGAAGATAATATCAGGATTTATTATAAAAGATGGGAGGAAATGCTTGGCGGCCCGATACCCGATACGGTGGAAATACTCAGGCATTTAAAATTCAATACGGATAAAAAATTATATGCGCTGACCAACTGGAGCCATGAAACTTTTCCGGTTGCTTTGCAGAAATATGATTTTCTGCATTGGTTTGATGGCCGTATTGTTTCGGGTGAAGAAAAAACAAGAAAACCTTTTGTGGATATTTATAAAAAACTCATCGACCGGTTTAACATCGATCCTTCGAAAGCTATTTATGTAGATGATAACGAACGAAATCTTTTTCCAGCAAAAGCATTAGGCTTTACCAGCATACATTTTAAAAATCCTCAACAATTCAAAAAAGCATTATTGGAATCAGGCATTGAATTAGGATAATGCTTTAACTAAATTCTCAACGTAATTTATTTTAATAACTGGTAAGCGATCAGGCTCATTACATACGCTAACCCTGTCATATATACGAGTTGTATAAGCGGCCATTTCCAGCTATGTGTTTCGCGGCGCACGACTGCAAGGGTACTCATGCATTGCATGGCAAATGCATAAAAGAGCATGAGCGATACGCCTGTGGCAAGCGTATATACTTTGGACCCATCGGCACGAGTAGCTGATTCCATGCGCTGACGTAAAGTCTGTCGGTCTGCGTCCTTCCCTCCTTCAACACTATATAAAGTTGCCATGGTCCCAACAAAAACTTCTCTTGCCGCAAAAGATGTGATTAATGCAATACCAATTTTCCAATCATATCCCAGGGGCAAAATAACTGGCTCGATAACTTTACCGAGTATGCCCGCATAAGAATTTTCCAATAGGGCAGCATTTTTTTCTTTATTCAAAACTGCCTTATCGATGGTATGCTGCTGCTCCAATGCCGCATAATGTTGTTGCAGCGCAGCCATTCGTTTTGAAGGGCCGAAAGAACTTAGTGCCCATAAAATCACACTGATTACAATAATCACTTTTCCCGCGTCCTTAACAAATATCTTTGCCTTGCCGATCATGGTGACTATAATATTATTCCAACGCGGCGCCCTGTATACCGGTAATTCCAGTATAAAAAAACTTTTTTCTTTCAGACGGATAAATTTTTTCGCTACCCACGAAACGATAAGAGCCATTACGAGCCCAAGCAAATACAAGCCCATCATCACCAGTCCCTGCAAACTCATAAAACCCAGCACATGGTTTTTGGGAATAACCAATGCAATAAGTATGGTATAAACTGGCAAGCGGGCGCTGCAACTCATTAGCGGGGTAACCAGTATCGTTAGTAATCTTTCTTTATGGTTTTCAATATTGCGGGCGCTCATAATCGCGGGAACAGCGCAGGCAAAACCACTGATCATTGGCATTACGCTTTTACCGTTCAATCCTACTTTGCGCATAAGCTTATCCGTTAAAAAACTTATTCGGGC
>Ga0207059_1181_pt1 | contig 10428 bp, 10 predicted proteins | sample Alteio_BWMinCont_32_FD_153273 | JGI IMG/M metagenome (GOLD analysis project Ga0207059, IMG submission 153273) | Enriched cells from forest soil in Barre Woods Harvard Forest LTER site, Petersham, Massachusetts, United States -... | ecosystem: Environmental > Terrestrial > Soil > Temperate forest >...
TCAACCATGCCGCGCGCCAGTGTGAGCTGGGAGCGTAGGTGCTGTGAGGGAAACGTTGCGTGAGATCCTCGTACTCGGCAATCGCCTGCGGCGCGTTCTTCTTCAGCAGATACATGTTGCCGCCGGAGTAGAGCGCCTCTTCCAGCCAGCGGCTCGTTGGATACTTCTCCTCAATTTGTTTCACCAGCGCGTCATGCTCGCCTGTCTCGCCGTCGCTGCGCGCCAGCTCCGATGACAGGTACATTTTCAGCGCCGCGCTATCGTCGCCGGTCACCGGCAGACGCGACACATCTGTCCGCGAGAGCTTCTTCAGACGCAGATCGCACACGGCTGCGTAGATCTCCAGCGCATCGCGGTCGGCCTGCGTCAGCTGCTTCTCATTCTTTTGGAGCGCGCGATACTCCTCAGCGGCCACCGCATACTGCTTGGCATTGAACATCGCATCCGCATGCTGCTTGCGCTCCGCAGGAGCCAGCGGCGCATTCATCGCAGCGAGTTGCGTCTTCGCACTCGCGGCCTCAGGACTCAGCGGGTCGCCGAGATATATCTGCCGGTAGAGAGCCAACGCCTGCGCCGCATTTCCGCCGGTCTGGTACGCCTTGCCCAGTGCCAGCCTGAAATCTGAACGTCCTGCCGCCGGCGTGTTCTGCAATGGTGTCAGCACACGCAGTGCGTTCCCAGCATCGTGCAGGTCGAGATACGCTCCAGACTCCAGCAGTGGCGCATTCGGGATGAACAAGCTGCCGGGGTGTTTGTCAGCGAAGTGCTCCAGCAGCGTGACTGCATCCTGCGGCCGATTGCCCTCTACAGCTGCCTGCGCCGCGAGAAAATCTGCATAATCGCTCAACGCCTGTCCTCGTGCCTGTGCGGTACGAAACGCCGTCTCCGCATCGGTGAAGCGATGGTCAAGCGAGTAAGCGTGCCCCAGCGACAGATAGGCCGCCGCCGCAGCCTCGCCACTGTGTGAGCCGGCATACGACGCAACTCCTGCATAAGCCGCTGCATTGCGCGTGGAAACCAACTGCTGCGCCATCGGTCGCAGCTGTGCCGACTCTGTGAAGGCGCTGGTCAGCCGCCTGCTCTCCGGCGTGGGCAGAATCGCCCCATGATGCGTCGTAGTGTGAGTGGCCGGTTTGCTTTTATTCGTTGTAGCGGTGGAACTCGTCGCAGCGGGATGCGCCGGTTTCCTGGGCGGAGTGGTAGGCGTCGACGTCTGCGCCCATACAACCGGCGCCAGTGTCAGCCCGAGCCATATCGCCCCTTTCAGGCTCAGCCGTGCCGCCGCTCTGCGTTTCATCTCCATCTATTGACTGTAAGATGCTTAAGCCCGTGCGGACGCCCTTCTCCGCCCGCCTGAACCAGCCGAGATAACCACGTCTGCGCTTTAGTACACTGGATACAGACCGCATGGCTCCCACCACCTCCATTGCCGACGATCTGCTCAACCAGCCCGTACCGGCCGTCGTAGCCGACGCTCCCCACCCCGACCTTGCGCTCGTAGCTCGCGCCAAGGCCGGCGACTCTGCCGCCTTTGAGCAACTCATCAAGCAGTACGAGCGCCAGATCTTCCGCACCGCACTGCATATCACCCAGAACCGCGAAGACGCCGAAGACATCACCCAGGACGTCTTTTTCAAGGCCTTTCAGAAGCTCAATCAGTTCCAGGGCAACTCCAAGTTTTCTACCTGGTTAGTGCGTATTGCCGTCAATGAAAGCCTGATGCGCCTGCGCAAGCGCAAGACTGCCCGCACCGTCTCCATGGACCAGGATGTTGAGACCGAGGAGGGGGCCATCCCCCGCGATTTCGCAGAATGGCGGCCAAACCCCGAGCAAAACTACAATCAGGCCGAACTGGCCGAGATTCTGCGGAAAACAATCGCAGGTTTGCCCCCAGGTTTTCGAACCGTTTTCACCCTGCGGGACATCGAAAACTTGTCGACCGAAGAAACCGCCGAGGCCCTCGGGCTGAGCGTTCCGGCTGTCAAGTCCCGTCTGCTGCGTGCGCGCTTGCAACTGCGCGAACGTCTCAGTCGGTATTTCCGCAAAGGCAACGAGGGCTCCAAGTGAACTGCACCGAATTTCTGGCGAAACTAACCGACTATTTTGATGGCCAGATCGACCCCGACCTGCTCGCCGAGGTGAAGCAGCACCTCTGCACCTGCCACCACTGCGAGGTCGTCGTCGACACAACACGCAAGACAATCGATATCTATCGCGGCCACGAGCATTATGATCTGCCAGAAGACGTCTCTACCCGCCTACGCACCGCGATCATGGAACGCTGCAAAGCCTGCGGTAAGCCCGAAGCCGCTACTAAAACTTCTGCCAAGCGGCGGCACACCTGACGTCATCACGATCGAGTGCAATGAAAAAGGCGCCCCACTCTGAGGCGCCTTTCGCACATTTGAATCTTCGAAAATTTTACTTGACGACCTGTTGGAACAGCGGCGAGGTCAGCAGGCCTGCAAACTGCGAGTCGGAAGAAGAGTAGTCCACCGTCAGCGTTCCCGAGCTCGAATCCACTGTCGTTTCGTCCAGCGCGGACTTCTCCAGCGGCGAGCCGCCGGTCTTCTTCATCATCACCACGCCCTTCATCACCGTGGCTGCCAGCGCTGCGGTCGTGGTATCGCTCATCACAACGGTCATGTTGAACTTCACACCATTGCCGAAGTCCAGCGTGTAGCGCGCGCTGCGCATGCGATTCTTCACCGTGCCGAAGTCGGCCAGCTGCGACGCATCGCCCAGCACACTCTGCATCATGGTCTGCGTTCCCTTCTGGTCGAGCAGACTCCAGACGGGGCGCGCATCCACAATTGCCATGTCATTCATCATTTCGCCGTTCTGCAGGAAGTTCGGCTGCAGGCCGTCGCGCGCATCCAGGGCTTCCTTCACTGCTTCGCGGTCGCCAAAAACCATTGTCGTCTGGTTCAGGAACGCCACACTCATGCCTGCCGAACCCATCGGCCACACCTGAGTATTGCGGACCATCACTGGCTTGGTCTTCTGCTTGGCAAAGTTCGCCATGATCGACTGGTTCTGGAACTGGCCCTGCGCCACACCGATAATGCGTGTGCCCGAGCCCGCGCGGAATGCCGCGAAAGCCAGTGTTTCGCAGTCCTGATCCACCTTCAGACCACTGGTCTTCAAGGCTGTCTCCAGCCTCTTCAGCTCAGGCGGAAGCACGCGGTCCTTCAACTGCATCGCTGCCGGCGAGTTCTGCATCGCCTTGTAGTCCACCACAATGATCTGCTGTACATCCTTGGGGATGGACGCGCGCGCGTCGCCGCTCAACTGCGAGGCATTCGCTGCCGTGGTCCCAAGTCCTGCCATCGCCACCGCGGCCAATGCCGCAACTGCCGTTCCAAACCGCATATTCTTCCAGGTCTTCACTGTATTTTGCTCCCGAGATTGTGGCGCCTGTCCGGGGTCCCCGGCGGCATTCTTTACTGGCTGGGTGGCGCGCCACCCCAACCCCATTCTTTCGTGCTTTGGGCGTTCTCGCAAGACTACCATCCACCCACGTCCGTAACCGGTTTTAAGGCCATTCCAGAGGCCGCCGCAGCCTTCGCTCCAGCACCTTCTCTTCCGGGTCGAACTGTAGTGTTTGACGCACCCAATCGGCATTTGGCTCATAGGCCGCCTCAGGGATCAGGCCAATCACTTCGCCCTCGGCAATCTCAGCCCCGTGCCGCGCGGCAATCTCCTTAACCGCCGCGTGAACCTTGGTCATGGGAGTCCGCTCAAAGTCCGTGATGTTCATGCTCACCTGCGCGCGACCGTTTACCAGAACCCCCATGGCCTTTACGCCAAACAGGCCGCCATTGGCCGCACGAATCTCCTTGGCAACTGCCCTCGCCAACCCTACATCTGCCCCTTCTCCCAGGTAGATGTTATAGGCAATCAAGAACTTACGAGCACCCACCGCGCTGGCCCCGGCGGTCGAATGCAGCTCCGGGCCGCCCACATCGGGCCGACGTGTCGTATCGCGAACTGACTCTCGCAGCAAACCCTCAAACTGCCCCCGGCGCACGCTTTCCAAGTTCACGCGGTCTGGCCGCGCCGCCGCCGCCTCATAGAAATACACTGGGATGCCCAGCCGCCGCCACAGCTCCATCCCCGCTTGCCGGGCCAGCATCACGCATTGGACTAGAGAAATGCCTGAGACCGGCACAAACGGGATTACGTCCGCCGCGCCGATGCGTGGGTGCTCGCCCTTCTGTTTGGTCAGGTCAATCAACTCGGCAGCGGCAGCGGCGCCGCGCACGGCGGCCTCCACCACGGCCTCCGGTGAACCGGCAATTGTCACTACGCTGCGGTTGTGGTCGGCATCCAGAGACCAGTCCAGCAGGTGTACCCCGTCCACGCGCATGGCACGCACGATCTCTTGAACCTTGCCGCGGTCTTCTCCTTCAGAGAAGTTCGGCACACACTCGACAATCGGTCCCTCAGCCATCTGCTCTTCTGCTTCTACTACCTTCGCGCAGTTTACGTTGTCCTTTTGCAAACTTTGCGTTAAGTCTTTCTTTACTAATCACTACTCATTCGCCTCTTCACTTCCACCACGTATAGCCAACGGAGAACTGTACACCCGTATTCACGCCGGGGTTCTTGTCGCCCAGGCTGGAGCTGGAGATGTGAACAGCGTTCGCGCTGAAATCAACTGAGTGTTTAGGCTTGAAGAAGTAATGCGTGCCAATCCCGAACTGTGGATCGAAGTTCCACACGCTGGTGTCGGCGCTCGGGCCCGTCTGTGTGGGGTCGGCGACATTCAGCGAGCCGATCCCCGGATACTTTCGCGTTGTGTAGATCACGCCGCCCGCACCCTGCAACCACGGCATCCATTTTTTGCCGCTGGTGAAATTCCAACGAAAGATCGCCGGTGTAATGCTGACGCCACGGTATGTTCCTCCACTGGTCGTCGGCCCCTTGCACTGGCTGGCGAGCGTCGCTCCCGCAGGGCAGTTCAGCTTCTGAAACGTCGGCGTGAACGACGTCCAAATCGGAAACACTTCTACAGCAGCTTCAAAGTCGCCCTTCAGCATGCCATGGCCCACCTCCGGCGTCAGCACCTTGCCCAGGTGCACGCCCGCGAGTAGAAACTTGAAGCTGGTTCGGTCTTCAAGGCCCATCCCACCCTGAACAAGAACGCCATACTCCCAACCTTCACCAGCCATAAAGCCTACCGGCCTCAAAATAATGAGCTGCGGTTTGCCCGCAACGAAGGTGACCATAGCCGACTTCATCGGCACATATTTCTGCATCGCGATGGAGACATCATAGGTGCCTGCGTCGCCGTCGAAGGAGAACATGCCGTTGGCATCGGTGCTCTCGTGAGCAACCTCATGGTTGCCGATCTTCACGCTCACATCAGCGCCAACAAGGCTTGCCCCGTCGCGATTCTGCAGATGCCCCGTGAGTTTGGTCGTCTGTGCGCAAGCCACTGCGGAAAGCAGGCTAAGCACCAATCCAATCGAACGCTTCACCATCACCCTCACAATCGAAAGCCGCCATAAGATGGCGGCTCTCGCATCTCATCTCTCGAATCTACTCTAAGCAGGAACCGACTCTTCATCCATATCGAAGTTCGAGTACACATTCTGCGTGTCGTCGAGATCTTCAATCACATCCAGCAGCCGGACCATCGCCGCAGCCTGCGCGCCTTCCAGCTTCTGGTAGGTCGAGGCAATCATCGTCACCTCGGCATGCTCGGGGGTAATCTTCGCGGCCTTCAGCGCTTCCACAACCGCTTCGTATTCCTTCGGTCCGGTGATAACTTCCCAGTTCTCGCCCTGGTCGCTCAGGTCTTCCGCGCCCGCGTCCAGCACGATCTCCGTCAGCTTGTCTTCGTCAATCGCCGACTTCGCAACCACGATGACACCCTTCTTCGAGAACATATAACCCACCGAGCCGGTCTCACCCAGATTGCCGCCGTTTTTCGAGAATGCGTGACGAATCTCGCTCACCGCGCGATTGCGATTGTCGGTCATGGTCTGCACAATCACCGCCACTCCGCCTGGGCCATAGCCCTCAAACTGGATCTCTTCGTAGCTCGCGCCTTCGAGCTCGCCCGTGCCCTTCTGAATCGCACGCTTGATGTTGTCAGCCGGCATGTTCTCGGCCTTGGCCGCGGCAATCGCCGTGCGCAGACGAGGGTTGCCGTCCGGGTCTCCGCCGCCGCCCTTGGCGGCGATGGTGATTTCGCGAATCAGCCGCGTGAAGATCTTGCCGCGCTTGGCATCAAGCGCGCCCTTTTTGTGCTTAATTGTTGCCCATTTTGAGTGGCCGGACATGATGAAAACCTCTACTGCTGTTCAGAATCGTCGCATGCAATCAGCCGCCAATAGCGGCATCTAAATGCATCTCGCGTCCAGAAATTGTAGCACTCCGGCTGTATCCTAAACAGTCTCCGAGCCCATCAGGTCGTCTATCGACTCACGCCGCCTCACCAGCCGCGCGTTGCCCGTTTCCACCATCACCTCGGCCGGCCGCACCCGCGTGTTGTAGTTCGACGCCAGGCTCATCCCGTAGGCTCCAGCATCCAGCAGAGCGACCAGTTCGCCGACCTTCACTTCGGGCATCTCGCGGTCACGCGCGAAGAAGTCGCCACTCTCACACACCGGCCCCACAATGTCCGCAACCTGAGACGCACGACCAGACTGAATCACCGGAACAATCTCATGGTGCGCCTGGTAGAGCGCCGGACGGATCAGATCATTCATCGCCGCATCCGTGATCACAAATTTCTTCGCGCCATTTTGTTTTATATAGAGCACGCGCGTGAGCAGCGCTCCTGCCTGCGCCACGAGAAATCTTCCCGGCTCCAGCAACAGCTTTGCATTCAGCCCCTGCATCACGTGGCTGAGCGCCTTGGCATATTCCGCAACTCGTGCCTCCGGATCGAAGGCTGCGCTGCCGTACTCCACGCCAAAGCCGCCTCCGGCATCGACAAACTCGATCTTCATTCCATCGGCGCGCAGCTCTTCCACTAACAGACGCACACGCTGCAGTGATTCGGCAAAAGGTTCAACGGCGCGAATCTGCGACCCAATATGCACGCTCACACCCGCCGGCTCGATCCCCGACATCTTCATGGCGTGCGCATAAACGGCTTGCGCCTGCTCGATCGCAATGCCGAACTTGTGCTCCCGCAGCCCGGTCGAAATATAAGGATGCGTCTCCGCAAACACGTCCGGGTTCACACGCAGCGCGATCTTCGCTGTCTTGTTGAGCGCTTGCGCGCGCGCCGCCAGCAATTCGAGTTCGGCTTTGCTCTCCACATTGAAGAGCAGGATGCCGGCATTCAGCGCTGCATCCATCTCCCATACCTGTTTGCCTACGCCGGAAAACACCACGCGCCCCAGGGCTTCAGGTGCAGCACGGCGCACCCGCTCCAACTCACCGCCGGAGACGATGTCGAACCCGCAACCCATTCCGCCGAGCAGCTTCAGAATTGCCAGCGAAGAGTTCGCCTTCACCGCATAGCAGATCGTGTGGTCAACACCAGCGAACGCCGTCTGCAACATCCGCGCACGCGCAGCAATCGCATCCGCCGAGTAGACATACAGTGGTGTGCCGAACTCCTCCGCCAACGCGGTCATGTCCGCACCGGCGCAGGTCAGCCGCCCGTCTTCATACACAAACGGACGCGGTGAGGCTACGCGCAAATTCTTTTCAGGAGTCTTCGCAGTCACTTCTCTATCGTAATCGCCGTAACTGCTTCACGCATCTCTAGGAGGTCGAGACCGTCTGGCCTGCATTCGTTGCATCCGGCGGAGTCTGCGGCTGCGGCACAAAATACGGCCCCTCCGGCATCACGACCCACGCAACCACATAGACCAGGACCGGCACTCCGCAACATAGCACCGCCGCCACCAGCAGCAGACGCACAACCACCACGTCCCAGCCGAAGTGCTGGGCAAACCCGGCGCACACGCCGGCGATCACCCGCCCAAACTGCGGCCTCACCAGCGGAGGCATCGCTGCATAGGGAGGCGGCACTGGCGGCGCATACGAAGACGCCACAGCCTGTCCGCAGTTGCTGCAGAATCTCGCATCCGCATTGACAGTATTGCCACACACCGAACAGTTCATTGCATCCTCCTATGAATCACACTCATTCATACGCCGGATTGAACGAAAAGGTTCCGTATCACTTCCCTATAAACGGAGTCTTCATGTACCGTCTAGCGGCGTCAGCCTGAGTCTGGTCGCCGCCCGGCGCTGCCGCCATCTGGTACAGCTTTACCGCCTGCGCGCGGTCATGCAGCAGGTCGAACATCTCGCCCGCGTTCAACTGCGCGCGCTTGCGCAGCCAGTCGCTACAGTTGGGTTGCTCGGCCGCCTGCAAAAAGCTGTTCGCCGCATCCTGGATCTGGTTGTAGCCGCGCTCGGTATCGCCCAACCCGAACCACGCAAGCTGCAGCCTGGGGTCCACAAAATAACCCGGCTTGGCCGCATCTGCCAGCACCTTCTTGTATTCGGCAATTGCCTCCAGGCCGTGCCCTTCGTCCTTCAGCAGGTTCGCCACCTCCAGGCGAAAGAGGTAATCGTGGGGATATTGCTCGGCGAGCCCGCGCTCCACCTGCAGCGCCTCCGGGTAGCGTCCGTCATGCCGCAGAAAGAGGCTCAGCGCCGTCTTCGATTCCACGCTGGTCACCACGCCGTGCGCGGCGGCCTCGCGCAGGTCCGCGAGCCCCTGCTCCTTATTGCCGCCCACGCCCATTACGCCAACGATGATCCGGACCCAGCGCGGCAGGCTGGCTACCGCAAACAGTTGCAGACCCACCGCCATTTTGGCGTCCGCATACTGCGGGTCGAGCTTCAATACCTGCTCGCTGTCATTGCGCGCGCCATAGCCCTGCCGTGCCGCCGCAGAAAACGAGTGCTCTGCGAGAGTGATAAAAGCGGCATGCATTCCCTTCGCATATCCACGTGCGAAGTACGCGTTCTTATCGTTCGGGTTCGCCGCGATGTTCGCATCGCACATTGCGATCACCTTGGCCGTCAGGTCTTCAATCTGCCTGTGGACGCCCTCCGTCACCGGAACATCGCGCTTGTTGCTCAGAAAACTGTCGTGCGCGTAGTAGGTGGTATCGAGCAGGTCCTGATGGTAGAGCTCACGGAAGACCGTCGTCATCAGGATGTAGTCCCAGGCCATCGGATCTTGCGGATGCTGCTGCACCACCTGGTTGAAAATCTTCAGCGCGCCATCAAAGTCCAGATAATAGAAGCGCTCATAGGCCTGCCGCACCTGCGGGTCGAGGTTCAGCGGATCGGTATGCGCGACCGCCTGCGCGACCGCACTGCCTACTGCCAACGCCATACCCACCACAGCCAGCCAGCCCCAGCGTTTCACCGGTCTCAACCTCCACTCCATGCCGCACGCGCTCGCATTTACACTATATTGGACGCGCCGGTGGAGTTCCGCCCTCCGCCGCATAGCTTTTACGCACCGACTTTTTCCCATGGACGCTTCCCTCTTCATTCCCGCGCTCCTGCTCCTCATCGCTTGTGGCGCCTACATCTTTTGGCCGCAGCGGCGCACCGCTCCGCCGGTGGAAAAATCCCGCCTGGATTACCTGCGTGAGCGCCGTGATGTGATCTACGAAAACCTCCGCGACCTCAACTTCGAATTCCGAGCAGGCAAATACCCCGAGGACGACTACCTTCGCCAACGCGCGTCGCTGGAAACGGAAGCCGCCGGCGTGCTCACTGAGATGGATTCGCTCGGCGTGTAAGTCTCTGCCACCGGCCCCACGTCGTATCCGTGTGACGTATTCTTGATAGGTGCCCGGATATATGCCCTCCCTTCTTCGCCGTCTCGCCGTGTTCGCGCTGCCTCTAACCGCCGCTGCGGCGTTCGCTGCTGCTCCCATCACCGGCATCGTCACCAACAAGACCACCGGCAAACCCGCCGTTGGAGACGAGATCACTCTCCTCCGCCTCGCGCAGGGCATGCAGGAATCCAGCCACACCAAGACCGACGCACGCGGCCACTACAAGCTCGACGTCCCTGAAGATGGCATGCACGTTATCCGCGTCACGCATGACAAGGCAACCTACTTTCACGCGGTGCAGCCTGGCTCCAATACCGCGGACATCGACGTCTACGACTCCGCACCCGCCGTTGAAGGCGTCACCAATGCCGTCCTCGAGTACCATCTCGAAGCCGCCAACGGCGAGTTGCACGTCGTCGAAGTCCTGCAGGTGATTAACAAATCCACGCCCGCGCGTACCCAGTTCGGCCCGGACGGCTTCCAGTTTTATCTTCCGCCCAACGCGGTCATCACTCGCACCGGTGCCATCACCGATCAGGGCATGCCCATCCAGACGCCGGCGGTTCCGGTCGGCGACCCTGACCACTACAAGTTTCTCTTTCCCATCCGCCCCGGCGAAACCCAGTTCGGCATCATCTTTACGCTGCCCTAT
>Ga0207059_1182_pt1 | contig 10414 bp, 9 predicted proteins | sample Alteio_BWMinCont_32_FD_153273 | JGI IMG/M metagenome (GOLD analysis project Ga0207059, IMG submission 153273) | Enriched cells from forest soil in Barre Woods Harvard Forest LTER site, Petersham, Massachusetts, United States -... | ecosystem: Environmental > Terrestrial > Soil > Temperate forest >...
CAGCGATTGGGTTTATTATATTTACCGGTTTTTTAGCCGGGAGTTATCCTGCATTCTTCTTATCCTCATTTCAACCGGTGAAAGTGTTGAAGGGCACATTTAAAAAAGCAAATGCATTGGTCACTCCACGAAAAGTGCTGGTGGTATTACAATTCACTTTTGCCATAATATTGATTATTTGCACCATCATTGTGAAACAACAAATCGATTATGCAAAAGACAGGCAATCGGGTTATGACCGGAGTAACCTGATCTATATTTATCTTAGTGACGATATCGAAAAAAATTTAGCGCTTCTTAAATATGACTTGTTTCAAAAAGGCGCAGCCATTTCAGTCACAAAAACCAGCGCACCGCTTACCGACAGTTGGAGCGATGGCTGGGGACAGGAATGGGAAGGAAAGGATCCTAATGACAAAACAGATTTCAGGCGATATAAAGAAGATGGGAGCCTGGGCAAAACTGCAGGCCTTACATTTATTGCGGGCCGCGATATCGATCTTCAAAAATATCCCACCGATTCGCTGGCGATGATATTGAATGAGTCGTCATGGAAAGTGATGAAATTTAAAAACCCGATCGGCCAACTCGTAAAAGATAATGGGCAGCAATGGCACGTGATCGGTGTGATAAAAGATTTTATTTTGGAATCTCCGTACGAGCCAACAAAGCCCATGCTTATTTATGGGCCGAAGAGCTGGTTCAATATTATCCAGATTAAACTAAATGATAAAAACAGCACTGAAAAAAATTTGCAAATAACCGCAGCGATTATAAAAAAATATGATCCTGACTATGTTTTCTCCTACAAATTTGTTGATGAAGATTATGCCGCGAAATTTGCAGATGAAAAACGCACCAGCACATTATCTGGTTTGTTTGCAGGCCTCACTATTTTTATTTCATGCCTGGGTTTGTTTGGGCTCGCCACCTACATGGCTGAAGCAAGGATAAAAGAAATTGGTGTGCGGAAAGTGCTTGGCGCTTCAATAAGCAATATCACTGCATTACTCTCGAAAGATTTTGTGCAACTGTTATTTTTTTAGCAAAAGAAAAAGGATATATCCCCAATTTTGATTCTAGTAAAAAGCCATCTAAATAAGTATTACAAGGATTACAATTTAGTATTCAATCATTATTATTGATATCACTGCATTACTCTCGAAAGATTTTGTGCAACTGGTAATCATCTCCATCATCATCGCATCACCCATTGCATGGTTCGCCATGCATAAATGGCTGGAAGGATATAGCTACCGGATTAATATCAGTTTGTTTGTATTTGTATCGGCGGGATTATTGGCCATAATCATTGCATTGCTGACAGTAAGTTTCCAGGCGATAAAAGCGGCAATGGCGAATCCGGTGAAGAGTTTGAGGACGGAGTAGGGGGTGAGCGATGAAAATTGTGTTTGGAAATAGTTCGGCTACTGATAGGATATATTTTCTGTTTGAACACTTTTACTTTTGATTCAATAGAAGCAAGGCTGGCATTAGGTTTCAACATTACGTAAGTTCGTGTGCTATTGTTTCCCCAGTTGTTATCATCCCCGCCATTTTTTCGCAAATAACTCCAGGGCAGCAAATATTCAAAATCAAAACGCGTATTATTGGGGAGATCTTTCGCAATACCTGTTACCGTGAAAATATCTTTTTTATTAATCGTCACAGTCTTCCCCATCGCTTCTTCTTTTCCAAAAAGCCTGATCGCAAATTTTTCAGTGATCACGATCGAATACGTTTCCTTTAATGCCGTTTTGGGATCACCTTTGGTCAAAGGGAAACTGAACATCTGCAAAAAATTCGAATCAACCTGGTTACCGAAAGCGAGTAGTCTTTTATCACCGATACTAAACAAAGCGCCATTAGTCCATTGCACACGCGTTGCCTGTTCCACTTCGGGCAAGTCTTTTTCCAGTGTGCGCGCAAGAATTTTCGGCGTGGTACTCCAACACATGAGTTTGCCGTCGATAATTGCCCGGTTCCATGCTTCATAAATCCTGTCTTTCTTTTCATGAAACTGGTCCTGGCTCACTTCATTTTGTATCCATAACAAAATGATGATGGCACTCGCCATGCCGATGGCAAGACCGATGATATTGATTGCCGAGAATCCTTTGCTGCGCCAGAGATTTCTGAATGCGACTTTTAAGAAGTTTTTAAGCATGCCGGTTTATTTTGATTTTATTGCATGGCAATAAAGTCGCTGGGAACGAGAAGAATGTTGCTTATTAGAAATAATTTATTTGAAATGATGGATTCGGATATGAAATTTTTACGTTGATAAAAGAGGACATCGACCTGAAATCTTTTCGCGGATTAGCTAAATGTATCAAAACCGTACAAAGGCTGTATCGGAAATGTAACAAATTTGTATGTGCGTACGTCATAGTATCTGCATATCAATTAAATATATTCAGGCATAGCGATTGAAATCTTAAATCATTTATGATCACTGTCAAACAATTCGCCGAAATGGTCGGGGCACCGGTATGCCGCAAATTAATTTTTCTTTCCATGCAACAATCAGGCATATTACATCATCCTTTCCTTTAATAAGCAATCCTATATGTTAAAAAATTACTTCAAAATCGCGTGGAGAAATCTTATAAAAAATAAAGTCTATTCCATTATCAATATTGCCGGGTTAGCTACGGGCATGGCTGTTGCCATGATTATAGGGTTATGGATTTATGATGAAGTGACTGCCAACACGCATTTTAAAAATTATGACGACCTCTACCAGGTCATGATGCACCAAACCTTTGATGGCTTCCGTGGCACACAGCAGGCGCTCCCGTACTCGGTGGGCGAAGAATTGAAAAATAAATATCCTGATTTCAAAGGCGTCGCTATGTGCGATTGGGGACAACCCCATTCGCTGATTTATGGAGAAAAAAAAATAAGCAAGACCGGCCATTTTATCGGCGAAGAAGCCGTGAATATGTTTTCATTAAAGATATTGGAAGGCGATAAAAACCCGTTGCACGAGCCATATTCCATTGTGCTGACAAACGAAACAGCCAATATACTTTTTGGCAATCAAAACCCGATTGGCAAAATGGTGAAACTGGATAATGAAACAAATTTAAAAGTGACTGCCGTTGTTGAAAAGCAACCAAAAAACAGTTCGCTCAGTTTTGATTATTTGATCCCATTTCAATTGCAGGAAACAATTTATACCTGGGTCAAACAATTCCACAAAGAACATTGGGGAAATAATTCGTGGCAGGCATTTGTCCAACTGAATGATCACAGCACTGCTAATGCCACGAATGCCAAAATAAAAAATGTCGTGATCGCCCATTTCACTGATGAGAATACCTTAAAGCATATCAAACCCGAAGTATTTATTCATCCTATGTCGAAATGGAGATTGTACAGCGACTTTGAAAATGGCAAGAACACCGGAGGTTTTATTAAGTACGTACGGATGTTCGGCATTTTAGGTTTTATCGTTTTGTTGATCGCCTGTATCAACTTTATGAATTTAAGCACGGCGCGTTCTGAAAAAAGAGCAAAGGAAGTTGGTGTGCGGAAGGCAGTTGGTTCGGGCCGCAAACAACTCATCAGCCAGTTTTTAAGCGAGTCGTTATTGATTTCTGCTCTTGCATTTTTATTTGCGCTGGGAATTGTGCTTATCTCTCTGCCTTATTTCAACCAGCTCACAGATAAAGCCATGAGCCTTCAAATGGCCAACCCACTGTTTTGGTTAATCATGATATTATTCACTGTCATCACCGGTTTGCTCGCGGGGAGTTATCCTGCATTTTATCTTTCTTCTTTTAATCCCGTTCGCGTATTGAAGGGAAATTTAAAAGCGGGCAAAAGCAGCTCTCTGCCTCGCAAAATATTAGTGGTGCTGCAGTTTGCGAGCTCGGTAGTGTTGATGATCGGGACGATTGTGGTCAACCAGCAAATACAATTTGGAAAAAACCAACCGATTGGTTTTAATAATAAAGGGTTGATCACGGTTAACTGGTCCGATGACATAGCAAAAAATTTTGATGTCATACGGGATGAATTGTTGAGCACAGGCGCAGTGGCTTCGATTAGCCAAAGCAATTCGCCCCCATCGGACATATACAGCAACAACAATGGATGGGAATGGAAAGGCAGCGCACCGGTCGAAAAAACAGTGGTATTCTCCACCATCGCCACTACTTACGACTATACAAAGACGTTAGGGATCAAATTGCTCGAAGGAAGAGATTTTTCGAGGGATTTTGCAGATTCAAATGGCGTTATTTTAAACCAGTCTGCGGTGAAGCGTATGCGGTTAAAACATCCCGTTGGAGAAATGTTGAAATGGAATGACAAACCAATGGTCGTGTTGGGCGTGATCCCTGACATACAAATGGAATCCCCTTATCGAGCAATTTCTCCACTCACGATTATATTTAGTAAAGGTTGGGTAGGTTATGTAGACATCCGCATCAACCCGAATGTGCCGGCATCAAAGGCCATTGATTTAATGAAACCGATTTTTGAAAAATACAATCCTTCCACTCCATTCGAATATCAATTTGTCGACGAACAATATGCAAGAAAATTCAACTACGAAAAGCTGGTGGGCAATCTTGCAGCAATTATAGCCGTGCTGGCGATTTTTATTTCATGCCTTGGTCTTTTCGGGCTGGCTTCTTTTACCGCAGAGCAGCGTGTGAAAGAAATAGGAGTGCGGAAAGTGCTTGGGGCAAGTATTTTCAATTTGTGGCAATTGCTTTCCAAAGATTTTGTAGTGCTGGTTTTGATCTCCTGTGCCATTGCTATACCTATCGCTTGGTATTATATGAATGAATGGCTAAAAACTTATCAATATAAAACAACGATTCGAGCAGGGATTTTTGTTTTGGTGCTGGTGATAGCTATGGCAATAACATTAATAACGGTAAGCTTCCAGGCAATCAAAGCGGCGATGGCAAACCCGGCGAAGAGTTTAAGGACGGAGTAGATGAAATAGTTTCTATGCTAATTATTTTCGGCGGGGAGTAACAATGACGAAAAAGATTTTTCTTTTTATATTGTGTAGCGGATTGCACAGAATCATGATATACAAAAATGAAAAGTCAAAAGCAACGAATCGATATCATCAATGAAATACTGGAAGAATCTATCCTCGCATTTCCGGTATCTTCTTTTATCATCAGCCTTTACCAGCGATACCAAAGAATGGGCAGCCTTAGTAAAAAACAATTGCAAGGCCTGTATGATAAAGCTTCCAAGATCAATGGGCTTTCCCCTGGAAAACTGGCTACGCTAGAGGCCATCATCAAGCGGATGCCTACAAGATATAAGTCGGAAAAACCAGAATTAAAACCGTTATTTAATAAAGATGTTATAACAGGGAAACTGATCGATGATATTCTCTCAAAATATCCCGCTCATAAAAGTGTACTGTTCCTCAAAGCGAAATACGATAATAATGAACCGCTATCCAATACGGAGCTGGGGGATTTGCAACGGTTCAAAAAAATAGCAGGTATTGAGTAATCAAAATATTAGGGCCGAACAGAAACATTATAAAAAAATAAAAACTGCAATTAAATTATATGCAGTTTTTATTTTTTCAGTTTATATCGATTTCAAAAATTCACTTCCCATATCTTTCTATGATCAATTCCTGCATCTCGATCCACTTTAAATTTTCAATGAAATTCCCTCTCGGCAAAAGCCCTTTAAGTGCATACGTTTGAAACATGGCAAAGCAGCTAAATACAATCACAAACGCACATAAAAGATTTATTATTGAAACCGGCGTATTGGTCAGAGCAGCAATTTTGCTGTTGAATAGAACTGCAAGCACAGCAAGAAAAAGTATAATGCTTATAACAATCATTTTTCTTCCTCTTCTCTTCGCGCTTTTTTGGAGAGCTTCTTTAAATGCAATATGCCGCTGTTCAATATCCTTGTATAACCATTCTAAACTCAATTTATTTTCATGAAAGATCTCAAAAGTTTTGCCATGCTCGTTTGCGAGATCCAAATCTTTGATCATTTCTTCTGGTAATATCAATTGGAATTTCTCCAATTCCTTATTAAATAGTATTTGCATATTTTTGAAAGTAATAGTAAAATTAACTCAAATGTAATTGATGAGGTTCTTGTCGCTAAAATAATTTGAAAACATTCTAAACCTGCCGTCTTCTTACCTCATCAATATATTTATCCCAATCCGGTTCAATTTTTGCGCCAGCAGCAATCAAAGCCTCGATAATCGCAAGATCCTGAGGCCTTGGCTCGTTGAAAGCGGCCCAAAGCGCCTGACCAAGAGCGGTGCCTCCATAAGAATTTTTAATTTCAAGTGGGGCGTTTCGCTCAAGGAGCAATTTAATCGTATCAAGTTGGCCACCAACAATTGCCCAATGCAAAGCAGTCATGCCATTTGTTAATGCAGCAATATCAATGCCATGCCCAAGCAAAAAACTCGCTACATCGATCATCCCGTATTCACAAGCCCATATAAATCCTGAATTGGCCTGTTCCGTTGTTGCTCCTTTTTTTAAACTGCCATCATCATCGAAATAATTTTTTACACGATCCAGGTCGCCAATGCCCGCCGAACCTTCGAGATCCAAAGCAACTCCTTTTTTTGCAAGATAGACTGCAGCCGCATGTCGGCCATTTGCCAGGCACGCGACAATAAGCCGGCTTTCACGATAGTCAGGAGCAACGGAAAAATTTGGGTCTGCGCCATGTTCCAGCAGGATATCGATCAATTCATTTTGAACCCCGGTTTTAAAAGGATGTATGCTGGTTGCAACAAGGCCCAGTGTTGTTGTTCCCCCATACATATCGCCGATCGCGTCAACTTCGGCGCCGGCATTGAGCAAAATTTCAGCAATAGCTACAGCATTTTTGGGTGTTTGCTGACGAAATCCTTCAACCCCATTTGCACCGGTATAAATTAAAAGAGTTGCATGATGCAAACGTATAGAGCGCGCATGAATAAGATCGGGATTTTGTTTGAGCAAATGTTTGAGCGTAATACTATCACCTTTGACGACTGCATCTGCTGCGGTTTCAAATTGAAAAACAGAAGAATTTTCTTTGTTCATCTCTTGCTTAAACTTTTCATATCCGGACCAGTCATTGAAAAAATTATCGCGGGCAATTATTGACCGCACATCTTCATGTAGGTTTTTTTCTTTGATCGGGTACGGATAAATCTCATCATACCAGTTTCGAATTTGAGGATGATACGCATATGTTGCAAAAAATTCCTCAAGTGCATGCACATCGCCATCAATGGCTGCTTTTTTTGCGGCTTCGAATTGCTCATGAGGGATTTTTGAGTTATCCATGACCAGATTATTTCTATAAATTATTTTTTAACCGATCAGCTATTAATGAATCGACTTCCGGGAAAGATAAAAGTATATCTGTCGCATGAATACTTCCCGCTACAATAAACACTTGTGCTTTTTTGCTTTTTGAAAAGACATTTTTTTCAAAACCGATCATTGATTTTTCTTCCATTGATTTTATAAAGAGCATTGCCGTTGGGATATTATCAATATCCAAAATAGATTCATCACTAAAAGAACCGGGAGATAAGGCAATATACAATTTTGCATATTTAAATTTCCTGGATGCAACCATCATTTCTTCTGCGCTATAACTTGCGCCAACAAATCCAATTTTGCTGCTGTCAATATTTTGAATGGAAAGTAAATATTTGTGTGCAGCAATAATATCTGTATAAGATTCTTCCAATTTTATTTTTATATTATTCAGGGAATCAAATGGGATAAATTTTCCTTTATTAATGCTTTCCCCATGGCCACGAAGATCCAGCCTCAGTGACGAGATGCCTTTTTCCGCTAGCAGTTTTGCTAAAGTTTCATAAGGTTTTCTATCACCGTTGATTTTGTTAAGCATGAGCACGACAGGCGATTTAGTTTTCATTAATATCAAATCTCCTTTCAGCTCCCATCCATCATTGCTAATCGTTATTTGGTTTGCAACATATTTTTCCTGGGCAAAAGATGAATAAAAACTAACCAGGAAAACTAAATTCAATATTAAAAACATGTAGCCTGGTTTTATGGTCTTATCGATATCTGCAATCATCTTCAGATGGCTCATAACAATAAATATTTCACTAAGGTCGAAAATTAATCTTTTGAAAATCCTATTAAGCTGAACCAGGCAGGAATATTTAGCTCTTATGCATGCGCCTGGTAAATCTCAACCTCAAAAATCATGAATATTATTTGTGATAATCATTAAATATCCGATCAGCCAATAATTATTTATTAAGATAATTTTAAATAAAAAAATGGAGCAGGAAAAATTAAGATATCCCACAGGCAGATTTAAATATGGCGAAAAATATACTGAATCAGATACCAGCCATGCAATAAAAAGAATAAGTGAATTCCCCGAAAAACTCAGGCAAACCATATCACAGATACCAAAAGAAAAATTAAACCTTACTTATCGAGATGAAGGCTGGACGGGTTTGCAAGTGATTAATCATTTGGGCGATGTGTATATTAATGCTTACATGCGGACCAAATGGGTGCTTACAGAAGACAGGCCTACTTTAAAACCTTATGATGAAAACGGCTGCTCACGTTTGCCCGATAGCTTTTATGGCGAGATTGATATAACGCTTGGCGTATTGGATAATCTAATTAAGCGATGGATTTTTTTGTTGAGGGCAATACCTTCCACTGCTTTCAGCCGTGAGATTTATCATCCCGAATTACAATTATTCATGCGTCTTGATGAAGTAGTGGCTACTTATGCATGGCATGGCTATCACCATATCGCGCATCTTGAAATAATAAAAAATAAATAAAATATCTGGGAGCATAATTAAATATGAAATCATAAAAAATCATAACCATCCGCGTAATCCGCGTCCCATCTTCACCATTCATAAATTTCACTTTATTAATTTCGCCATAGCCCTCACCGGAAAAGTACCGACGCCCTTGAATTTCGGAGGGACTGCGCTAAAAATAAATTTATGACCATGCAAGGATTGTAAATTACAAAGATGCTCCACGATGAGGATATCATTCCCTAACAATGTTGTATGAACAGGCCTGCTTTTGCCGGCAGTATCATCAATATTATGCGAATCAATACCAGTTAACTTTACCTGGTTCTCGACCAAATAATCTGCAGCGTCTTTGGTGAGATAAGGATGCTGCTCATAATATTTTTCAGTATTCCAATATTCGGCCCAGCCTGTATGTATCAGCACTGCTTTATTTTTTATTGGATGCCCTTTCAAATCTTCAGCGGTTATACGCTTTTGTTTGGTATAGGGAATGCTGATCAGGGTCCCTTCGAGCTCAACAAAATGCTCCAACCCGATTTCAGATAAATCTTTCCCATTTTCAAAACGATGAAAAGGGCAATCGATATATGTGCCGGTATTGCTGACCATATCTATTTTCCCGATCTGGAAAGATGTCCCTTCCTCATAAAATTTTTTTGAATCCTCACGGCTCAGGTAATCGCAGATAACCGGCGCTGGAAGGCCTTTGTAGGTGATCAGGCCGTTCTCAATAATATGACTCAGGTCGACCAGGGAATTTTCCATGATTAAATATTCGGCAATAAAATAAAAACAATATACGATATATTGGTGGGGAAAAGATGCAAGGCACGAGGTGCAAGGATCAAGGCAGAACTGTGGCAAGAAATAAAAATCGTGATAGTGAGTCTGTGAGTCGGGAGATCTTTATCACTGTATTGATGCCCGGGCAAAAGCTTGATTTTTTTTTGTGTGAGTTGCGGGCGTTTTAATAATACATCTTCAGCATTAAGCCCTGTTCTGATGCGTGATCAGCATTGAAATTTTGTGATGCAAATCTTCCGGCCTGAATGGTTTTGGCACAAATTCCATAAAGCCTTTCTGAATAAGATCGGCACGCATATTATCGTACACGGCAGCAGTGAAAGCCAATGCGGGAATGGCTGAATTAATCTTTTTTATTTCACCGAGCGCGGTGAGCCCATCCATTTCGGGCATTTCAAGATCGATCAATACAAGGTCAAAACGTTCTTTGGCAAAAAGTTCAACAGCCTCCCTGCCATTATATGCTTCTTTTACTTCAATGCCCCATTTGGTGAGGAAACGACGGGCAATCGACATATTGATGGCGTTATCTTCTGCTACCAATACTTTCACGCCATTAAACATGGCGAGTTGTTTTACCTTGGTTTCATCAATATATAATTTCCTGTTTTCGTTGATCACCAGTTTCAATGTAAAATGAAAAGTACTTCCTCTCCCTTCTTCACTTTCAACCTGCAAATCGCCATGAAATAAATTCACGAGTTTTTTGGTGATAGCCAGGCCGAGGCCGGTGCCACCATATTTGCGCGTTGTATTTACATCAGCCTGTGTAAAGCTTTCAAATATTTCCTGTTGTTTATTATGCGGGATGCCAAT
>Ga0207059_1162_pt2 | contig 10412 bp, 6 predicted proteins | sample Alteio_BWMinCont_32_FD_153273 | JGI IMG/M metagenome (GOLD analysis project Ga0207059, IMG submission 153273) | Enriched cells from forest soil in Barre Woods Harvard Forest LTER site, Petersham, Massachusetts, United States -... | ecosystem: Environmental > Terrestrial > Soil > Temperate forest >...
GTCGATCCCGGATTCCAGTCGAAGGGGATATTGACGGCGCGAGTGGAACTGCCGAGTTCCAAATATAAGGAGGACGCGAAGATATCCGAGTTCTATGCGCAACTGCTGGAGCGCGTCCGGCAACTGCCGGGCGTGCGCTCTGCCAGTGCTGATGCGTACCTCCCATTCACCGGGGACATTGCCGCCACCGGTGTTGAGGTGGAAGGTCGCCCGCCACTTTCGGCCGCTGAACAGCCCGAGGTCGATGTTGCGGTCGTCGAACCGCATTTCTTCGAAACTCTGGGAATCCCGCTGCTTAGCGGAAGATCCTTCACCGATCGCGAGGCTCGTGAAGTTACCCATACGGTTGTGATCAGCCAGTCGATGGCCAAGAAACTGTGGCCGAATGAAGACCCCGTCGGGAAGCGCGTGACAATTCACATGAAGGATGTGGACGTGCCCAGTCAGGTGATCGGGGTTGTGGGCGACGTAAAACATGCCGGTTTGGATGCTGGAGTTGCCGCAACGGCTTATTGGCCGCATCCCGAACTGGCATACAACTTTATGACGCTGGTGATTCGCACCGATGGCGATCCGCTGGCGCTGGCACCTGAGGTCCGTCAAGCGGTTTGGAGCTTGGACAAAGATCAGCCGGTGGCTGACATCAGGTCGATGGAGGATCTGCTCTGGGTGTCGCTGGCGAAGGCACGGTTCAGCACGGTGGTGCTGGGGATGTTCGCTGGAATGGCTCTTTTGTTGGCCATCACCGGAATTTACGGCGTCGTGTCCTATAGCGTCGCCGAACGCACGCGGGAGATCGGCATTCGCGTGGCGCTGGGCGCACAGAGGAGCGACGTTCTGCGCATGGTTTTGCGGCAAGGGTTGATTCTCGCCGCGTTCGGGGTTGGCATCGGTGTGGCTGCGGCTCTCGTGGCGACGCGGCTCATGACCAGTTTGTTGTTCGGGACCAGCGCCAGCGATCCGGCTACGTTCGCCACCGTCGCTGGTCTTCTGATCGCGGTGGCCTTATCGGCATGCTGCGTGCCGGCAAGCCGGGCCATGAAGGTCGACCCCATGGTGGCGCTGAGGGACGAATAAGGAGGAGAGAATGACGGGAACGCTGCACGATCTCCGATACGCGACACGCGGTTTGCGCAAGAGTCCGGGTTTCATGGTGGTGGCTGCGCTGACGTTGGCACTGGGCATCGGCGCGAACGTTGCTGTCTTCAGCGTGATGAACGCCATTCTGCTGAACCCGAGCGGCATTCCGCATCCTGACCGCGTAATCGCGCTTCGGGCGAAATACGCGTTGGCCGATCTCTCGAACATTGGTATTTCCGCACCCGATTTCGGTGACGCCGTGACCGGCAAGGACGTGGTGACCTCCGCGGCCGTCCTTCAGGCCGCCAATTTTAACTACAACGGCGACGGCACCACGCCGGAGCGGTTAGTGGGTGCGAATGTTTCCTGGCAATGGTTCGACGTTTTCTGGGCGAGCCCCTACCTGGGGCGGGTTTTCCGCCCTGAGGAAGACCAGCCCAATGCCAATCACGAAGTGGTTCTGTCCTACCACACCTGGAAACAGAGATTCGGGGGCGACCCTGGTTTGGTGGGAAAGAGTCTTCTTCTAAATCAGGAGTCGTACCAGGTGGTGGGTGTGATGCGGCCGGATTTCGATTGGCCCAACGGCACTGAGCTGTGGACGCCGATCGCTCTACCATCGAGCCAGTACTTCGACCGCAAGTTTCGCTTCAACGAGAGCCTCTTTGGAGTTGCGCGTCTGCGCCCCGGCGTAAGCGTCGAACAGGCGAACGCGTTTCTGCGGCTGCGGACGGCGCAGGAGATTGCCGTGGAAGGTAAAGACAGCTATGCCCAAAGCGCCGGTTGGGGCATGTTCGCCATGCCCTTGGTTGAGTTTGTCGCCGGCAATTTGCGCAAGCCTCTCGCTATCCTGCTCGCGGCGGTCGCCACCGTTTTGCTGATCGCGTGCGCCAATATCGCGGGATTGCTGCTGGCACGCGCCACCGGAAGACAACATGAAGTCTCGATTCAAATCGCTCTCGGGGCAGGTAATGGACGGTTGATTCAGCAGGCGCTGCTGGAGAGTCTGGTCTTGGCGGTGGTGGGAGTCTTACTTGGTCTTGCCCTGGCTCACTTCGCCATTCCACTATTGCTCTTGCTGGCTCCGGCGACTCTGGCCGCCAATCTTAGCGTCCATATGGGCGGGCCGGTGTTGCTGTTTGTCTCCTTTGTTGGTGTTCTGTGCGTATTTCTGTGCGGGACGGTGCCGGCCTGGCACATGACCCACAGCCGCTGGTTTCAGGTGCTGCAAGAAGGAGGCCGCTCGGGCACTTCGGGCAAAGTGCGTCAACGCTTGCGCTCGGGTTTGGTGGTGGGCGAGATCGGCTTGGCGATGTTGCTCTTGGTGGGCGCTGGATTATTGCTACGCAGCTTGGCGCAGGTGGAACGGTTGGACACGGGATTCGAGCCTCACGGGCTGATGACTGCCGTGTTCTCGCTTCCACGCACTTATAAAACCGATGAACAACAGGTAGCGTTCCTGACCGCAGCTGAACAGGAGTTAAAAAATATTCCGGGCGTAAAGGATGCCGCCATCTCGGATGCTCTGCCATTCTCGAATAATGGCGGACTCTCTTCGTTCGAGATCAAAGGGCGAGTGACGCCGCCGAACGATCCTGGCCCGCACGGCAGTATTCGACTCATTTCTCCGGATTACTTTTCGACCCTTCGCGTCCCGCTGTTGCGCGGGCGCTTCTTCACAGCGGAAGACCGTGCGAAGACCGAACTCGTAGCCATGATCGATACCACGCTTGCCCACCAGTATTGGCCGAACGAGGATCCCATCGGGCAGCACATTGGTTTTGGGGGCAACTCTCCCTGGATGACGGTGGTCGGGATCGTGGCTCATGCAAAAAGTAGTTCCTTGGAAGCGGATGTAAAGGAGGGTTTTTATTTCCTTCCGTTGGCGCAATCCCCGAACCCTGGAGGCGAAATTGCTGTCCGCACGGACAGCGCCCATCCCGAGACTCTGGGCAGCGCCATGCAGGCGGCCATCCGACGAGTCGACCCCAACCAGCCACTCTATGACCTGAAAACCATGGAAGAGCGGGTGGACAGTTCGCTGGTCGGCCGCCGCTTCCTGGTCGCGCTGCTTTCAATCTTTGCCGGACTCGCGTTGTTGTTGGCGGCGCTGGGTCTGTATGGAGTGATCAGCTATTCGGTGCGATTGCGAACTCGTGAACTGGGAATTCGTGTGGCTCTCGGTGCGGAGCGGGGAGACGTGTTGCGGCTGATTCTCGGCCAAGGGATACGACTGGCAGCGCTCGGCCTGCTGCTGGGACTGGTTGCGACGTTCGTTGCCGGGCGTGCGTTGTCGAGCCTGCTTTACGGCGTGAGCCTGTTTAATCCGCTCACCCTGTTGCTGACCTCGGTCTTGCTACTGGCCACGGTGCTTCTGGCGAGCTACTTGCCGGCGCATTGGGCGACCAAGGTGCAGCCGATGGTGGCATTGCGCGATGAATAAGGGATTGAGCTGAAATGGAGAATCTGATCCAGGACGTTCGTTACGGTCTCCGCATGTTGCGGAAGTCGCCGGGCTTTACCGTGGTCGCCGTGGTGACGCTGGCGCTGGGCATCGGCGCGAACACGGCAATGTTCAGTGTGATCAACTCGGTGCTGCTGCATTCGCTGCCGTTTCTCGATCCCAGCCGCGTCATGGTGGTGTGGAAGACGATGTCGAATGGCCAGCCCAATGCTTTCTCCACGCCCGCGTTTCTGGAAATGCAGCAGCAGGGAGACATTCTGGCGCACATGGGCGTGTTCTCGGGCGTCAGCTACAACCTGGCAGGGAAGGATGTTCCGGAGCGAATCGCCGGCGGAAAAGTGAACTCTGATCTGTTTCCGGTGCTGGGCGTGCAGCCGGCCATCGGACGGGGATTTTCGCCGGATGAGGACCACCCCGGCGCCGGCGGATTCGTCATCTTGAGCCACGCCATGTGGCAGACACGGTTTGAATCGAGCAGCGACATTCTGGGAAAAGTTGTCAATCTGGATGGCTCTCCTTACACCGTAGTCGGGGTAATGCCACGTGGCTTTCACGTGCTTTCGGACCAGGAACTATTTTGGGTTCCGTTGCAACTGGAAACCACGAATGCGCAGGCGTCGGCGCGCAACGTCCACTGGATGTTTGCGTTTATCCGGTTGACTCCGGGAAGCACGCAAAAGCAGGCGGAGACGGTGCTGAGCACGATGGCAGCGCGACTCAAGACGCAGGACCCCAAGGGTGAGGGTGGTTTGGGCGTCACGCTGATGCCAATTAGGGAGTTCCTGAACGGAAACGTGAAGCAGGTCTTATTACTTCTGCTGGGTGCAGTAGCTTTTGTTCTACTGATTGCCTGCTCCAATGTGGCCAATCTCCTGCTCGCACGCGGGACTAGTAGACGCCGGGAACTCTCCATCCGCACAGCGCTGGGCGCAGGCCGCGGCCGGATGATCCTGCAATTGCTGACCGAGAGTGTGCTGCTTTCGACTTTGGGTGGCGTGTTGGGCCTGGGCTTGGCCTGGACCGCGATCAAGGTGCTGGTTGCGATTCATCCCTCCAGCATCCCGGCTGTGGACACGGTTGCCATCGACCTCACCGTGCTCGCCTACACGGTTCTGCTTTGCGGCGTAGTGGGAATTCTGTTTGGAGTTGTCCCGGCGCTTGAAGCCTCGCGCGTCAATGTCAGCGAAACGCTGAAAGAAGGATCACGCGGCAGCAGTGGAGGCTTCGGCAAGTACCGCGTGGTGCTGGTGGTTACCGAGACCGCGCTGGCATCGATTCTGTTGATTGGAGCCGGCCTATCTCTCAAGAGTTTGTGGCATGCGGAAAGCATCGAACCGGGCTTTAATCCCACAGGGGAGTTGACGTTTCGCATCGCCTCACCGGCCCAATACAAAGGCGAGCGCATTCCACTTTTCTATCAGCAGGTTTTGGAGCGGGTGCGGGCGTTACCCGGGATTCAGTCGGCAGTGCTGGCGAGAAATCTTCCCATGAGTGGTTCGGACCCTTCGATGGCGATCTCTATCGAAGGCACGCCTCCACCGCCGGATCAAATCCCGATCGTCACGCGCTTTCGTGCCATCGGGCCGGGGTATTTTAACGGCTTGCAGATTGCTCTGAAGAAGGGCCGCGAGTTCGATGATCACGAGACCACGGCGTCCCCACGCGTTGCGGTGGTCAGCGAGAGCCTGGCTAAGCTTTACTGGCCCAAGGAAGATGCCATCGGCAAGCGGATCAAGCCTGAGATTACCGGAGGCGAATGGTACACGGTAGTCGGAGTGGCCGCAGACGTCCGCCATTGGGCAGCTGATGTTACCGACGTTGAGCCTACTGCCTATTACCCCTATACCCAGGTGCCGGAGGCATTCCTTCCGCAGCTCGAAGGCACCATGAGCATCGCGGTTCGGAGTGCCAATAGTGCTGGCATGCTCAGTTCGATTCGCTCGGCTGTAGCCGACGTGGATGCGACCGTACCAGTGTTTGGCGTGAAAAGCATGGAAGAGATGGTTGCCGATTCCGGATCGCTGAGGCGTTTCGACATGTGGTTGATCGGAACCTTCGCGACGCTGGCATTAACTTTGGCCGCAGTCGGCATTTATGGAGTCATGGCGTATTCGGTGTCGCAACGCACGCGGGAGATTGGAATTCGTATTGCCTTGGGAGCACAACGACGCAACGTTCTGCGCCTGATCATGGGCCAGGGAACCAGGCTTGCCGTGGCTGGCGTGGTTGTAGGGGTTGTCGGAGCTTTCGGCTTGACGCGCCTTATGGAGAGTCTTTTGTTCGGCGTGAGCGCGCGCGATTGGGGAACGTTCTCGGTGGTGCCCGTGGTCGTGTTGGCGTTGATTCTCGTTGGCTGCTACATCCCGGCGTATCGCGCCACCAAGCTCGATCCGTTGGATGCGCTGCGGGAAGAGTGAAGTGATCTTCTTAGCGACCTTAGCGAGCCCTTTGCGATCTTTGCGGTTGAGAGCTTCTGACCGCAAAGATCGCCAAGACAACGCAAAGGACGCGAAGAGTTTGTTTGGAGCGAACAATGATTCAGCTACGCAATATTGAAAGAACTTATAAAACCGGCGCCGGAGTGACCTACGTGCTGCGGCGTATCAACCTCGACATTCGCGACGGCGAGTTCATCACTGTGATGGGTCCTTCCGGTTCGGGAAAGTCCACGTTGATGAGCATTCTCGGCATGCTGGATGACTCCTGGGCCGGCGAATACACGTTTCTGGAGCACGAGGTCCACAAGCTCGATCGCAAGAAGCGTTCCGAGCTGAACCGCAAATACATCGGGTTCGTTTTCCAAAGTTATCACCTGCTCGATAATTTGACGGTTTACGAGAATCTCGACGTCCCGCTCTCTTATCGCAACATTGCACGCGGCCAGCGCGCCAGCATGGTGGCAGAGATTCTGGATCGCTTCCAGATCGTAGGCAAGAAGGACCTGTATCCCAGCCAGCTATCCGGTGGACAACAGCAACTAGTGGGCGTTGCCCGCGCCGTGGTAGGGAATCCGAAACTGATTCTCGCTGACGAGCCCACCGGCAATCTGCACTCCAGCCAGTCGAAGGAAATCATGGACCTGTTCAAGAGGCTGAATGATGCGGGGACGACGATCATTCAAGTGACGCATTCAGAAGTAAACGCGGCCTACGGTCACCGGACCATTCAATTGTTCGATGGCTGGATCACCAGCGATCCAGCGAATCCGCAGGCGAGAATTCCTGCGGTGGCAACACCGTAAGCGAGAGCAACATGGAAACTCTGATTCAGGATGTTCGCTACGGACTGCGCATGCTGCGCAAGGCGCCCGGTTTTACGGCCATTGTCGTGACTACGCTGGCACTCGGCATCGCCGCCAACACGGCGCTGTTTTCGGTGGTCGATGCCGTGCTGTTGCGGCCCTTGGCTTATCAGCAACCCGAACAACTGGTGTCGGTGAGGGTTGATATGCCGGGGATCAATTTAACGGATAGGGGGATGTCGCAGCCCGAGCTCGACGATTTTCAGAATCGTTCCGGAGTGTTCACCCAAGTCTCCGCCGTATGGCCCATCAATGCGAACATCACCGGACGCGAAAAACCGGAGCGAGTGGAAGCCAACGCGGTGAGTACCAGTTTTTTCACTCTGCTGGCTGCGAAGCCGGCGCTGGGCCGCGTGTTCAACGATGGAGATTATCGCCCCGGATTCTCTGAAGGCGCGGTCATCAGCGACAGTCTGTGGCACAAGATGTTCGGGGGCGATCCGAACGTGCTAGGGCAAGCGATCCGGCTGGACACCGACTTGTACACCATCATCGGAGTGATGCCGCCGGACTTCCGGCATCCTGGGCGGACGCTCCGTCAGGATGTGGAGATATGGGTTGCCGCTGGCTATGCCGCAGACCCATTTCCGCATCCCCCCGTGCGAACGCAGCGCTTTATTCCAGGGGCCATCGCGCGGCTCCAACCCGGCTTGACGATGGCACAAGCCCAGTCCCGGCTCGACGCCTTTACGGCGCAGTTGCGCCAGCAATACCCGACGGATTATCCGGCAGCAGCAGGATGGCAACTGCGGCTGGTACCGTTGCAAGAGGTTGTGGTCGGCAACGTCAGCCTGATGCTTTACCTGCTGCTGGCAGCGGTCGGGGCCGTACTGCTGATCGCCTGCGTCAACATCGCCAGCTTGCTGCTGGCGCGCTCCTCTGCGCGTCAACGCGAAATCGCCATTCGGCAGGCCTTGGGAGCGGGGACCTGGAGACTGGTTCGGCAAACTTTGACGGAGAGCGTCGTGCTCTCACTTTGCGGCGGACTGCTGGCCGTGCCGCTGACCTTCTGGCTGAAGAACGTTTTGCTCACACTGGTGCCCTCCAGCCTTCCTCGGCTGTCCGAAGTAACAGTCAACGGACGGACGCTCATTTTTGTAATGGCAGTATCCGTCATTACCGGATTGTTCTTTGGTCTGGCACCAGCTCTGCAAATGTCGCACTGGCGACTGATGGAAAAGCTCAACCAGGGAGCGCGTGGTGTGGGAATGGCTTCGCGTCAGCATCGGTTTCTCAGTGGGTTAGTGGTCTCCGAGTTTGCTCTCTCTCTGGTGCTGCTGGTCAGCGCGGGACTGCTGCTGCGCAGCTTCTGGAAGGTGCTGCAAGTGGAACCCGGCTTCAATTCTGACAACCTGGTGACCGCGCAGTTCTGGCTGCCGGTGCCCAACGATCCCAACAATAATCCTTATCCTACGCAGGAAAAATTCAATGTCTTGGTGAGCGAGGTTCTGCGCCGGGTCGGCAGCTTGCCCGGGGTGAAGGCAGCAGCCATCGGCGGAGGGGTTGTTCCCACCCTGACCACGCTGCGCAATGCGGTTGCCTTCTCCATCGAAGGGCGGATTGGGGCTGCCGGTGAAGCGCCGACCGCCGAACTGGGAGTGGCAACACCGGACCTGTTTCACGTCCTCCAGACTCCGCTCATCCGAGGCCGCGTCTTCACCGAGGCAGACGATGATAAAGGCGAGCCGGTCATATTGATTGATCAAACTGCGGCGGAACGCTACTGGCCCCATGAAGACCCGGTGGGGAAACGGATCCAACCGCAATTCGGTCGCGTGCAGACCCTGCGGAGGATCGTCGGGGTCGTGGGGCGGAGCCGTGGCGATGGGCTGGATGCTCCCTACGCCCCACACATGTTTGTGCCGGCGCGCCAGATCGCGCTGAATACCATAACCGTTTACATACGGACTCAGGCGAGCCCCGAAGCCCTGGCAGAACCGATTCGTCGCGCAGTGCAGGAGATCAACCCCGACTTGCCGGTATTCGGGGTGCGCTCAGTGAGCAGCATCATTTCCGACTCGCTGGCGTCTCGCCGGTTCGCTCTGCAGATTCTGGTCTTCTTTGCGGCGACGGCCCTGCTGCTGGCGGCCATTGGAATTTATGGGGTGATGGCCTACTTCGTCAGCCAGCGCGTGCGCGAAATCGGAGTGCGCATGGCGCTCGGCGCCCAACGCGGCGATGTGCTAAAGCTCATAGTTTCGCAGGGAATGCTCCTGGCGTCGGTCGGTGTGGCGATCGGTCTCGTGGCTGCCTTGAGCCTGACCAGATTGATCTCCGGTTTGTTGTTTGGTGTGAGCGCTACCGACCCGGTTACGCTCGTCATGTTCGCTGCCTTGCTGGCGGCGGTGGCCTTCCTGGCAAATTACATTCCGGCCAATCGTGCCGCGCGGATTGACCCCATGGTCGCTTTGCGCCACGAATGAGGTGAAAGAAGTGGAAACTCTGCTGCAAGATGTTCGCTACGGCCTGCGCATGTTGCGCAAGAGCCCGGGGTTCACACTCATTGCCGTGGCAGCGCTGGCCCTGGGCATTGCCAGCACCACAGCGATCTTCAGTGTGGTGGATACGGTTCTACTCCATCCCCTGCCCTATCCGGCCGCCAGTGCTGCCGCGTTCTCCCTCCTTTAAATAGTCATTGAGGTTGCCCCGCGAGGCGTGCAGTGCTGGAGCAAGACCAAAAAGAATTCCACTCAGTACTGACACCACGATACTGAAGCCTAAGACGTCGCGGTTCATGCCAATGGCGGTGAACTCGCGGATGTCAGGAGGACTCATGGCCAACAGGACTGGCACACACCAGACGGCCAGAAGCACTCCGGCCACGCCGCCCATGAGAGCCAGCAAAATGCTTTCGGTCAGCAGTTGTCGAATCACTCGCAAACGGCTCGCACCCAATGCCGCGCGAATTGAGACTTCCTTTGCCCGTCCAGTTGCACGCGCCAGAAGAAGATTCGCAACGTTGGCGCATCCGATGAGCAGCACGAACGCCACCGCTACCAGCAAGAGCAGGAGCGTCGGGCGGATGTCGCCAACCTGCCAGTCCTGCATGCCGATAAGACTGACGCCTGTGTCCTTGTTGGAATCGGGATATTGCTTCTCCAGGCGGGCAGCAATGGCCGTCATTTCATCTCGCGCCTGTTGCAGAGTTACTCCTGGCTTCAGGCGCGCCCAGGTGTCAATGTAGTGTCTATCCCGAAGCGAACGGGGATCCTGGTTGGGCAAAAGAGGATGGGTTGGCACACCCCAAGGGGAAGGGAGCCAGAGCTCTCCGTAGTCGTCCGGATTGAAAGTCACAGGCATCACACCGACCACGGTGTAAGGTTCGCCGTTGAGAGTGATATTGCGGCCCACCAGGTTGCGATCAGAACCAAAGCGCCGTCTCCATAGGCCGCCACTGAGGACGACCACGTGATCGCTACCGGGCCGGTTGTCCTCGGGCAACAAGGTTCGACCAAGGATGGGAGGCACGCCGAACAGCGGAAAGAAGTCGGTCGAGGTCATGACGCCTCGCACGCGCTCCGGACGTTCGCCGTCGGTGAGATTCACCGGCGCTCCGCGCGACGCCGC
>Ga0207059_1141_pt2 | contig 10404 bp, 7 predicted proteins | sample Alteio_BWMinCont_32_FD_153273 | JGI IMG/M metagenome (GOLD analysis project Ga0207059, IMG submission 153273) | Enriched cells from forest soil in Barre Woods Harvard Forest LTER site, Petersham, Massachusetts, United States -... | ecosystem: Environmental > Terrestrial > Soil > Temperate forest >...
GTAACGATCCTGCCGCGGCAATTCGCGGTTTCGCAGGGCTCGCAGGAAATCGATGACCATCTTGCCGATCATCCAAAGCAGAAAGACCAGCGCAGGTATGCCTCGCTCGGCCGCGAATTGGAGATAGATGTTGTGAAGATGGCCGTACCAGCCGGGAGGCAGTGGGCGCGGAATATCGCGGGGCACGTACGAATCGAATGCGGGCCTGATCTGCTCCGGACCAAGTCCGAACAATGGATGGGATTTCACCATTTCGAGGCCGGTCCGGCGTGTCACAGCGCGAAAGCTATTGGAATCCACTTCGCCGTGCGGCGCTGCGACGGACCAGACTCGTTCGCGAACCTGAAACGGCATCGCGAAGTAGGATGCCGCGGCGAGAATCGGGAGGAGGGCGAGTGCCCAGGGCTTATATGCCCAAACCAGGTAGAGAATTCCAACCGGAACGGCCAGGAGAAAAATGCTGCGAGTTAATCCCAGCATGAGAGAAATCCATATCGCGGCCGCGCAAAAACAGGCCAACGCGCGCCATCGCACAGGACAGGCAAAGAGAAGAAACGAGAGCAGCAGCAGCAGAACGATCATTTGTTCCCCACCGAAGGTCATCCAGTGATTGGCAAAGCCCTTGATTCGGTCATCCAGGTAGTAGTCGTAATCGGTAGTCCATTTGAGCCGGACTGCGGCCTCACGCCGCGTCAACACATGTGCAAAGCCCACCGTAGCTGAAAGCACCGCGATTCCTACCCATGAGATCAGTAGATTTGTGAACTGGGCTACACTCCGGAAGGCACACGAAACGAGCAGGACAATACCGAATACGAAAAATTTCTTGATTTGCGGAATGCCGCGCCAGGGGTCGACGGAGAAGAGGTCGGCAAGGACAGTGGCGATAAAAAAAAGCGCCAGAGGTAGTTTGATGGGTGGGAAATACAATGGCGGCCGCCCGAGAAGGATCAGCAACAGGCCGAATCCCAACAGGATCTGGGACACTGCGATCGAGAACAGGATTGCCGTGGCCGAGCCGAACGCGCTGACAAACAATGCGCGGCCATAATAGGGCCTCAGGGATTCGATCGGACCCTCGCGGAATCCGGAGATGGGAATACCTTCAGCAGGCGTCATAACCGCGAACGACGATCGGCACGGTGCGCATCAGTATCCAGAAATACAGACTCGGCGAGGCTCGGCGCACCAGTATCAGATCGAGCTTCATTCGCCGTGAGTACGTCAGACGGCTCCTTCCCATCACCTGCCACAAACCGGTTAAACCCGGACGCAGTTGCAGAACTTCCGCAAGATGCGGACCATAGTGCCGATCGAGTTCGTCGCGTGTAATGGGTCGCGGCCCCACGAACGACATCTGCCCGCGCGCCACGTGGTAAAGTTGCGGAATTTCATCCAGCGAATAACGACGGCAGATGGCCGCGAACTTACTCACTACCCGGGGGTCGGTCCGTTGCTTGGAGGCCGGTACGGAATCCGAGACATCTTCCACAAACGCGGAATACCTGTCTGGAACGCCGTTCTCCCACATGGTGCGGAACTTGAGCATCGGCAGAGGAACTCCCCGCCTGCCTACACGCCTGTGGCGAATCAGGGGCGAGCGGCCCGATAGAACGGCGAGCGCGATGCCGATGGCAAAAGCCAGCGGAGACAGCACAATAAGAGCCAGGGCGGCGGCCACCGGCTCGAGCCGATAAATCCAGCGCAGCTGAAAGGCTTCCATACAGGCACTACCCGGATTGATGTTCTCGATATCGCAAACAGGAGTCATTTCGTTCGGCTGGTGGAGCGATTCTGTCTATGGGTTTAGACAACGCCGCAGGTCGGAACGGAACGCTGGCCCGTTCCGGCGGCGCCGTGGATTGTGTCTAAGGTTTCAGGGTAGCCATTCATGCGTCGGTCCAGGAAAATCGTATTCTTCTTCCCAGCGTTCTCCAGTACGGAAGCGACGGCTCCGCTGGGGATCCTCGCGATATCGACGCCATTGCTTCGCGCCGGATACGAGGTCTGCATCGTCGATTCGACCATCACGCCGAACTTCCAGAAAAGAGTTCTGGAGGAATTGGCGGATGCCGCCTGCCTTGCCGTCTCACTGGTGACAGGCCCGATGATTCGGGAAACTGTACAGATCGCCCGAGCTGCCAAACGTATGTATCCGGACAAGCCGGTCATTCTTGGCGGCTGGCATCCATCGCTCCTGCCGGACCAGACCCTGGCCGCCGAATACGTCGACATTGTAGTGAAAGGGCAGGGTGAGGACGCGCTGCTCGATATCATGCAGGCGATCGACGCGGGCGAAGATTGCCGCGGCATTGCCGGTGTCGGCTACAAGCAGGGCGGCCAATTGCGGTTCAATGTCCCGCGCGCCATAAAGCCGCTGGTCGATATGCCGCCGAAAGCGTATCATCTGGCGGATTTCGACGCCTACGAAAAAGTGTGCGGCAGAAGATGGGCCATGTACACGTCGAGTCTGGCGTGCCCGTACAACTGCGGCTACTGCACGAACGAAGGCGTCTACGGCCGCAAATGGAACGCTCTTCCGGCGGAGCAGGTCGCCGAAGAGACATGCGAGTTGGTCAGCCGCTACGGCCTTGAACTCCTGTGGATCGTCGACGATAACTTTCTGGTGGACCGCGAGCGGGCCGTTGGAATCGCTGAGGGGATCGTTCGGCGGGGAGTGAAGTTCAAGTGGAGCGTGCAGGCAACCACGAATCTGGTGGGTCGCATGACTCATGACGAACTGCTTCTTCTGCGGCGCGCGGGGCTGACGCAGGTGGCGCAGGGAGCGGAGTCCGGATCGCAGAAAGTTCTGAACCTGATGAATAAGGATTTTCAGAAGATCGACACGATCTATGCCGCGGCCGAAAAGCTTTCCGCCGCCGGCATACGGCCCTCTTTCAATATGATCTTCGGCTTTCCCGGGGAAGGCGAGAAGGAGCGCCGGGAGTCTGTCGCCCTCGTCATGGATGTATGCCGCCGCTATCCCGGTGCGGAATTCTGGACCAACATCTTCACCCCCTATCCCGGTGCCCCGATCATGCAGCGGGCCTTCGAATTCGGCATCGATGTGCCGAAAACCCTGGAAGGCTGGGTGGATTTTTTCCCGAGATACAACGTGCTGCCATGGCTGAAAGGCCGCAAACACAGCGACGTGCAGAAGATGCGCGAGTATCTGCGGGTCGCATTCAACCGTGTTCCGATCGGCGTGCAGCGCAGGAATTCCCTGCAGCGCCTGGTGCACGGCATGATCGAGATCCCTGCGCGATGGAGGCTGGATCATCACATTTACGGATTTCCCGTGGAACTGTGGCTGAAGGATCTTGCGAACCGGCTGGTGGAACCGCCGAAATCCAAGGTGGATGCGCACATGCTTGAAGCGGAGATCGTAACATGCTGAAGCGGGGAGGCCGCGTCATCCTGTTTCTGCCGAAGTACAGCGGAAGGTTGCTGGGACCTCCGCTTGGGCTGCTCAGTCTGGCGGGCTCGCTGCGCGCGGCGGGCTACGAGCCGCTGATTATCGATGGCGCACTGCATAGCAACCACATGGCCGGAATCCAGGCGGCTTTGGATGACGCGCTGTGCTTCGGTGTGTCTCTGCTGACGGGCCCCATGATCCGCGATGCAATTGCCGCGAGCAGGATGGTCCGCCGGCTGCGCCCGGATCTTCCGATCGTCTTCGGCGGCTGGCATCCGAGTCTGCAAACCGCCGGCACGCTCCGGGAAGACTTTGTCGATGTGGTCGTGCGGCATCAGGGCGATAAGACGCTGGTGGAAATAGCGGATCGTCTGGCGGCGGGTAACGGCCTTGACATGGTGGCCGGATGCTGGTTCAAACGCGACGGGCGCATCATCCGGAACCCGGACAGGCCCGCGTCTCCGATCTCCGACCTGGCCGCGCCGGCATACGATCTGGCCGACTTCGACGAATACGCGGATCGCGGCGGCGGCCGCAAACTCCCTTATGCCACAAGTATTGGGTGCCCCTATGCCTGCAATTACTGCACCGATGTGGTCTTCTATAACCGGCGCTTCAACGCCTATGACGTGAGTCGCGTCGTGGAGGAAGTGACCTCGCTCGTGCGTCGTCATCGGGTGGACGAGGTGGCGCTGGTGGATTCGAATTTCCTGGTGGATGTGCGCCGGGCGGTGGGAATTGCCCGCGGATTCCTGGATTCAGGACTTCGATTCAAGTGGACCTTTCAGGCATCCACGGATCTTCTGGTTCGCATGTCCGACGAGGACGTCGCATTGCTGGGGGCCAGCGGCGTCACCCACATCGGGTTCGGAACGGAGTCCGCGTCGCCCGAAGTTCTGACCTGGATGAACAAGAAGCACCAGAATATCGAGGACATCTACGAAGCCGCGCGGAAGTGTTCCCAGGCCGGAATCCGAGTGACTTTGAATCTGATTTTCGGTTATCCGGGTGAGCAGGAATTCCATCGGAGAGAGACGTTGCGTGTGATGAGCGACATTGGCACGCGTTTCGATAACGTGACGTTCTCCCCCAATATCTTCACTCCCTATCCGGGTATTCCAATATGGCCCGATCTCAGGGAACGCGGGCTGCACGAGCCCGAAACGCTGGAAGAATGGGCCGATATCGACCTCGGCAGCAGCACTCTGCCATGGCTTCAGGGCAAGCCCTATGAGACGCTGCGGAGAAGCATTTCCTATCTGATACTGGACAACGAGGTGAACAAGGCCTCCCGCAAGTCGGGGTCGGCAGCCGTGAAATCGGTTCTGTCTTTATTGCGGAAGCCCCTGCACTGGAGACTCCGCAATCATTCTTTCGAATGGCCCGTGGAGCTGTGGTTGTCCGTGGCGAGGAAGTGGATGGTAATGCGCCGTTCACTGCTCACGGGACAACCTCTGGCCCAGACACTGAGCAGGAGCGCCTAGCTGATGCCCGGCGTCCTGTTGACCCACAGCAACCATTTGTTCAGCGACCGCAAACAGGTGGAGAAGATGCAACCCTATCCGCCGCGGCAGACACTCATCGCGGCGGCGGTGCTTCGCGACCACGGAATCCCGGTCGGGCTTTTCGATCCGACCCTGGTCCCCCCCGCCGAGGGGTTTGAAGCTGCCCTGGAACGTCACCGGCCCGACATGGTCGTGGTCTGCGAAGACGACTTCAATTTTCTTTCGAAGATGTGTCTCGCGCGCAATCGCGAACTCGCGTTCAGTATGAGCGAATGGGCCAGACAACAGTCGATACCTATCGTCGTCCATGGCTCGGATGCCTCGGACAACCCGCGCGACTACCTTCGGGCTGGATTCGAAGCGGTACTGATCGGTGAGGTGGAAACCACGCTTCTCGAACTGGCGCAGGGCAAGCCCAGACTGGAGATCGCCGGGTTAGCGTACCACTCGGGAAGCACTGTCACGTTCAACACTCCTCGCCAGTTACAAACGGATCTGGACAAGCTGCCCATGCCGGCCTGGGATCTCGTGGACATCGATTCATACCGGCGCGCATGGATCTCCGCGCACCGATCTTTCTCGCTCAACGTGGCCGCCAGCCGGGGTTGCCCTTACCGTTGCAACTGGTGCGCAAAACCAATTTACGCGAACTCTTATCACGCGCGCTCGGCACACTCGGTTGCCGTCGAACTGCGGCGCCTGAAGGACGAATATCAGCCGGACCACATCTGGTTCGCCGACGATATTTTCGCTCTCTCGCCGCGCTGGACTCAGGAATTCGCAGACGCCGTTGACGCGCTCGACGCCCGAATTTCCTTCAGGATGCAGTCGCGGTGCGACCTGATGACTCGTGACACAGTCCGTGCACTGGGCCGAAGCGGTTGTGAAGAGGTCTGGATGGGGGCGGAATCCGGCTCCCAGCGCATCCTGGACGCCATGGACAAAGGAATCCGCGTCAACCAGATCTATGAGGCCGCGGAGAATCTGCGGCGCAATGGAATTCGCGCCTGCCTTTTTCTTCAGTTTGGATATCCCGGTGAGGAATGGCCGCAAATCGAGGCGACCATCCGTATGGTGCGGGATGTGGCGCCGGACGACGTCGGGATTTCGGTATCGTATCCCTTGCCCGGAACGAAATTTCATCAGATTGTGTCCGGTCAGCTCGGCGTCAAATCGAACTGGAGCGATAGTTCAGACCTGGCCATGCTGTTTCGCGGCACTTATGGAACCGAGTTCTATCGGGCACTGGCGAACGCGATTCATGCCGAAGTCCGGGGCGGCGACGCCCGTGCCGCGTGGCAGTGCGTGAACGAACTTCGCGAGTCGCAACTGGGAGTCGAGAAGGTGGCGTGATGCGACTGCTCCTTACGCATGGATATTTTCTCGCGGACGACCTGAAGGAACAGAAAATCATGAAGCCCTATGTTCCGCTGGGGCTGCTATACCTCTCATCGCATCTGCGCGCTAAAGGCGTGAATGTGGAGATCTACGATTCCACGTTCGGGTCGCTCGACGCTCTGTTCAAGCTGCTCGACGACGGTGAACCGGCAACGCTGGGCATCTATGGCAACCTGATGACGCGCGCCAACGTGCTGGCCATTGCGGCGCGGGCTCGCAGTGCGGGTTGGCGAGTGATTCTCGGTGGGCCCGAACCCTCCAACTACGCGGAGGAATATCTGGACGCCGGCGCGGACATCATCGTCGCGGGCGAAGGCGAGAAAGCGCTCGAACAACTAATGGCGTCCGGCCTCGACTCCGCACAATGGCAGTCGATCCGGGGCATCGTTTTTCGTGCGCCGTCCGGGGAAATTGTGCGGACTGGCGCTGCCGAACTGATTCAATCGCTCGACTCTCAACCGTGGCCCGATCGCGAGCGTGTCTCGATCCAGCGCTACCTGCGGACATGGAGAGAGGTCCACGGCTCCGGCTCCCTGTCTGTCATAACCGCGCGCGGATGCCCCTATCGCTGCAATTGGTGCAGTCATTCGGTCTATGGAATGACGCACCGCCGCAGGTCGCCGGGCTCGGTAGCGGACGAAGTCGCCTGGCTGCTCGATCGCTACGATCCCGATATGCTGTGGATGGCCGATGACGTATTTACCATCCACCCCGGATGGATCGCGGAATATGCGGCCCTGCTGAAACAACGACGAATCAGTATCCCCTTTGAGTGCATTACCCGGGCCGATAGGTTGAACGAGCGCATGGTCGACGCGCTTGCGGATCTCGGCTGCCTGCGCGTGTGGATCGGGTCCGAGAGCGGGTCGCAACGAATTCTGGACGCGATGGAGCGCGGTGTGACGGTGGAGCAAGTACGTTCGGCGGTCGCGCTGTGCAGGCGGGCCGGCATTCAAACCGGCATGTTCCTGATGTGGGGATATGACGGGGAAGAGATTTCCGACGTGGAAGCCACTATCGATCACGTGAAGCAGTGCCGTCCCGATATTTTCTTCACCACTGTGTCGTATCCGATCAAAGGTACGCCCTATTTCAACAAGGTGGCGGACCGGCTGGTAACCCTCGGTGAGTGGCGGGATCGGACCGATCGGGACACCGCCATCCGGGGCCGGCACTCCCGGAATTTTTATAAACACGCCGACGAGTTACTGCGCAGCGAGACCGCGATTCTGCCGGATACCGCCCGGATCGACGCGGCCCGCTCTGCTCTTCGTAACGCCGCCGCGGAAGTCGAGGCATAACCCATGGCTTCGGGATGCTTCGATTTACTGGCTGCCGATTACGACCGGACGTGGACCAACAGCGGAGCCGGCCGTTTGCAAAGACGCGCAGTCTGGCGGCACTTGTTTTTGCTGTTTCGAGCCGGCGACCGCGTTCTTGACCTGGGATGCGGCACCGGCGAAGACGCTTGCGGCCTCGCGCGCGCGGGCGTCCGCGTTTCCGCGCTGGATGCTTCGCCCGCGATGGTGCGCATCGCCAGAAACCGCGGTGTTCCGGCTGAACTCGGAAATATCGAGGCGATTCGCGATCTGGAAGGCGCCTTCGATGGGGTGATATCCAACTTTGGCGCCATGAATTGCGTGTCGGAAGTCTCCGCTCTGCGCGCGCCGCTGGCAAACCTGGTTCGGCCCGGAGGGCACCTCGCGATCTGTCTCATGAGCCGATTCTGCCTGATGGAGTCGCTCAGCCTTGCAAGGCAGTTCCGGTTCCGTAAAGCGGCGCGCCGATGGACCGGCCGCGCTTACGCGGAAAGGCTCGGGCTGACAGTCTATTATCCGTCGGCAAAACAAGTCAGACGCGCTCTGGCGCCCGAATTTCGTCTTCTGGACAGGGTGGGGATAGGACTGGCTGTGCCTCCAACCGGGGTCGGCGATCCTTCGGCGCTGTCGCTTCGCCTGCGCAGCCGAATTGACGCACAGATCGCCGGCTGGCCAGGCCTGCGTGGCATGGCTGACCACCAACTCCACATTTTTCGTCGCTCGCAAACGTCAATAGCCAAATGATTATTCTGTTCCATCCGCGTGCAGTCAAACCGAAGAACCGCCGATTCCCGCTGGCCATACTTTCCGTCGCGGCCGCGCTGGAGGGCAAGGAAGACTACGTAATTGTCGACGGCAATCTGGATACCGACCCCGCCGGCTCAATTGCCCGCATCTCCGCGGAGAGTCGCGTGGAATTGCTTGCCGTGTCGGTCATGCCCGGTCCTCAGATGGTTGCGGCACTTCCGGTTTGCCGCGAGTTTCGGCAGAGCCACCCTGAAGTACCGATCGCCTGGGGAGGCTACTTTCCATCCCTGTATACGGATGCCGCGCTGAACGCTCGGTATGTCGATTTCGCGATCCGGGGACAGGGTGAAGATACGCTGGTCGAACTCATCGCGGCGTTGCGCAAAGAGCGCAAACTCGAGACGGTTAGCGGACTGTCGTTCAAGGACGCTTTCGGACTGCACGTTCACAATACGGACCGGACTCTCAGGTCGCCGAGTGACTTTCCCCCGCTGCCTTACCATCGACTGCGGAATGTGGACCGTTATTTGCTGCCGACTTTCCTCGGGACCCGCACTGCCGTGCATCAGGCGAGTATCGGCTGCCCGTTTCGCTGCAAGTTCTGCGGCGTTGTCCCGATCTTTGACGGTAAGCAGAAGATGGAATCGCCTGAACGTACGGCGTCGACCCTGAGCTATCTGAAAACAACGTACGGCGCGAATGCGATCCAGTTCTACGACAATAATTTCTTTCTGAATGAGAGCCACGCGCGAGAGCAGGCCGAGCGGCTGATTCCCCTGGATATGCGTTGGTGGGCGGAAGGCCGCATCGACACAGTGCTGAAATACTCGGACGAAACCTGGCGCGCGATCCGCCGCTCCGGCGCCACCATGATTTTCTTTGGCGCCGAGTCGGGATCGGATGAAGTACTGATCCAGATGAACAAGAAGATCACCACCGGTCAAACCCTGGAACTCGCGGCTCGCATCCGGCAGTTCGGCATCATTCCCGAGTTTTCCTTTGTGGTCGGAAGTCCGCATAATCCGGAGCGGGACACCAGCGACACGATCGGCTTCATCAGAAAGCTGAAGACGCTGAACCCCGATGCGGAGATCATCGTGCAACACTACATTCCTACTCCGCACCCCGACGGAATGTACGGGCACATCGACGACAAGATCGAATTTCCGCGGACGCCGGAGGAATGGGCCACTGACCGGTGGTTTAATTTTACTGTCCGTCAGGATCCGCATCTGCCGTGGCTCCCCAGACACGTCAAACGAAGAATCGACAATTTCGAGCTGGTCATCAATTCGCGCTGGCCGACGGCGCAGGATATTTACCTTCCCGGATGGGGCCGCATGCTGTTGCAGACTCTGAGCAGCTGGCGTTACGCGTTCGGTCTCTACGAATTTCCATTCGAATTATCCTGGGCTCAGAAAATGGTGGCGTTGCGCAAGCCCCGGTGGGAGAGTATCTAGTGCCGGTTCGTTTGGCGCGGGCAATCGGCGTTGAAGAGGCGTACCGCCTCTGGGCGGGCGCCTACGACAGGGACCTGAATCCGATCGCGGCACTCGAACGCCGCACAGTCCGTGAACGTCTGCTCCCCTTGTGTGGACGGCGTCTGCTCGATATCGGCACCGGCACCGGCTACTGGCTGGCATATGCGCGTTCCCACGGCGCGCGCGCTTACGGGATCGACCTGTCCGCGGAAATGCTCTCCGAGGCCGCAAAAAAGCCCGGTCTGCGGAATAATCTGATACGCGCCGACATCGCTCGCTTACCGTTCGCAGACGAGTCCGCCGACATCGCCATTTGCTCGCTGGCGATCGGATATGCCGCTTCGGTGGGGAATCTGTTTCGAGAAATGGCGCGTGTCGCGCAGCGCGTGGTCGTCAGCGATCTGCACGAAGACGCAATGAGGGAAGGCTGGCGGCGGTGCTTCGAAATAGCAGGCCGCTCCTGCGAAATTGAGAACTTCCCGCACACCGCTCGGGAACTGGATAAAGCGGCGAGCGATTCAGGCTTGCGGATCGAGTGG
>Ga0207059_1185_pt1 | contig 10375 bp, 8 predicted proteins | sample Alteio_BWMinCont_32_FD_153273 | JGI IMG/M metagenome (GOLD analysis project Ga0207059, IMG submission 153273) | Enriched cells from forest soil in Barre Woods Harvard Forest LTER site, Petersham, Massachusetts, United States -... | ecosystem: Environmental > Terrestrial > Soil > Temperate forest >...
GTGGGTTGAACCCTACTGTTGATATCCTCCGGAAAAAACTTGCCGCACTGGATGGCGCCGAAGACTGCCTTGTTTTTAATAGTGGCGCTGCTGCTATTTTTGCTTCGGTGCTTGCCAATGTTAAAGCTGGTGATCATATTGTGTCTGTCAACAAGCCATATACCTGGGCACAACGAATGTTTGACGTGATCCTTCCCCGGTTTACTGTTAGCACAACTTATATTGACGGGACACAGATAGAAAATTTTGAAAGGGCAATCTTGCCAAATACCAGTCTCATCTATCTTGAATCACCTAACTCATGGGATTATGCGCTGCAGGATATCCGGGCGGTAGCTGATCTTGCAAAATCAGAAAATATTACAACCATAATCGATAACAGCTATTGCACGCCTTTATATCAAAAACCTATTGAGCTGGGCATTGATATAGCTATGCAAACAGCAACTAAATATATCAGTGGGCATAGCGACACGATGGGAGGAGTGCTGACTGGTAGCAGCGCGATGATAAAAAAAAATTTTTGATAGTGAATATCTCAATATCGGCAGCGGTATCCAGCCTTTTAATGCCTGGTTATTGATCCGTGGGTTAAGGACTTTACCCGCAAGATTGGATAGGATTACGGAAACCACTGGTAAAATGATCGCCTATCTGGAACAGCATGCAAAAGTGGAGCGGATACTCTTTCCTTTGCATCCGTCTTTTCCACAATATGAGTTGGCAAAAAATCAAATGAAGGGAGCCTGCGGCCTGATTGGATTTTATATCAAAGCAAATACCAGACAGCAGATCGTCAATTTTTGTGAATCCATGCAACATATTATGATGGCAGTGAGTTGGGGCGGTCATGAATCCCTGATTTTACCCAAATGTGCCGCATTAAATGAAGCAGAATTTGATAGAAATCAAGCAGAACATCGTTTGCTTCGCTTGTATGTAGGATTGGAAGATGCAAACTACCTGATCGGCGACCTTGAGCAGGCTTTTACAAAATCAGTGTAAAACCTTATGATTTTTTAAACTTTTTTTTGCTTGCTCATGCAGTAGGATTCAGTATTTTAGCGAAAATTTTTTTTCAGGCCGTTTATCAAAAACCAACTTCCAGACAGCTAACTACTTTTAAATTTGTTGCATGAGCCAAAAAAAACTACTGACTTTATCCTTTCTCTGTATCGTGCTAACATCTTTTTTGCATGCGCAAGATAAATGGGATTTGAGAAAATGCGTTGAATATGCTATCAATAATAATGTTTCCGTTAAACAACAAGATGTTCAATCAAGGTTGGCATCACTTGTATATAAACAAAACAGGCTAACGCAAATACCCACCTTAAATTTTCAGGGAAGTTTATCGCTCAATTCGGGATATACACAAAACCCGCAGACCTTTGGTTTGAGCACAAATACTTTATATTATAATTCATACGGTTTACAATCTTCGGTCAATGTTTTTAATTTTTTCAGTCAAAGAAATTATATCGCAGGAAGTAAATTAGCATGGGATGCCGCAGAAGCAACTACAGCCAAAGTAAAAAATGACGTGTCTCTAAATGTAGCTAATGCTTATCTTAATTTTTTGTTGACTAACGAACAAGCTAAAACTGCAGAATTACAGTTAAGATATTCACAAGCCAATTTTGAAAATACCAATAAACTTGTAAAAGCAGGGAGTTTGCCCGAATTAAATGCAGCAGAATTGGAATCACAAGTTGCACAGGATAGCTCAGCGTATGTAACTGCGTTATCAAATGTGCAGACGGCTATATTAAATGTAAAAGCATACATGAGTTATGATGCTGCTGCAGATTTTACGTTAGATACGCCGCCTGTTGATCAAATACCGATAGAAAAAATTACAGACCTGCAACCGGATAATGTGTACAACCTAGCACTCGCGAATCAACCATTGCAGAAAGCTGATGCTTTGCTCATACAATCGGCTGCAAAATATGTAGCCGCGAATCGTGGCGCTATGTATCCTACGGTTTCTGTATTTGGTCAATTGGGAAGTACATATACAAATCAAACGCAGCAATTGGCGGGATATCAAACAGTAACTTCTCCAATTCCTGTCGGGACGGTTAATGTTGGGGGAACAGACTATGACGTTTTTCAAAAGCCTTTCTTGTCGCCGTATTTCAAAAATCAACAATATTTCAGTCAATTAAATACTGCTTTTCGCCAGGCTGTAGGTTTATCTCTTAATATACCTATTTTAAATGGGGGGAGTTTGAAGACATCTTATGAAAGATCAAAATTGAACCTGAAAAATTATCAATTGCAACAAGAAGCAGATAACCTGATGTTAAAACAAAATATTTTCCAGGCATATAACCTTGCTGTAGCAGCTCTGCAAAAATTTGAATCAAATAAAAAAACAGTCGAGGCTACTCAAAGAAGCTTCGATTATGCACAAAAAAGATACAATGTAGGATTGCTAAATACTATTGACCTGCTAACAAATCAAAATAATTATTTTAAAGCAAAAAACGACCTGATTTATTCCCAGTTTGATTATGTATTTAAAATGAAAGTGCTTGAATTTTATAAAGGCATGGGAATAAAATTGTAAAAAAAATCATAACTATACGTCATGAATAAGAAATTAATTTGGATCATAGTAATTCTTGCGGTGGTTGTTATACTGCTGGTGCTATTCAAAAAGGCCGGAGTATTTGGTAAAGAAGAAGGGGTTAAGGTTGCCGTTGAAAAAGCTATGCAACGCACGATTGTAGAAACTGTAACGGCAAGCGGTAAAATTTACCCGGAAATAGAAGTGAAAATGAGCCCTGATATTTCTGGTGAAATTGTTGAGCTGACTGTACAGGAAGGCGACAGTGTAAAGCGCGGACAGGAACTTGCGAAAATCTATGCTGATATTTATACTACACAACGTAACCAGGCCGAAGCACAAGTAACGCAACAACAAGCCATGGTTGAAAATTATTCAGCACAATTGCCAGGATTGAAAGCTACAATGGATCAAACTAAGGCTCAATATGATCGGCAAAAACAATTGCTTGATCAAAAAGTAATTTCCAGGGCAGAATTTGAACAATCAGAGAGTGCCTACAGAACAGCAGAAGCAAATTATAATGCAGCTTTACAGAATGTGAAAGCTAATATTGCGAGTGTATCCAGCGCACAGGCAAATCTTTCCATTGCTGCAAAAAATCTTAGCCGCACTACGCTTGTTTCCCCACTTGATGGAGTGATATCACTACTAAACGTAAAAAAAGGTGAACGAGTAGTAGGTAATTCCATGATGGCCGGCACCGAAATGATGCGCGTAGCAGATATGAGCAAGATTGAAGCGATTGTTGATGTTGGAGAAAATGATATCCCGAAAGTTCATCTTGGCGATTCTGCTTTTATAGAAGTGGATGCATATAACAATCGTAAATTTAGAGGAGTAGTGACACAAATAGCAAGCAGTGTGTCTTCTGCGAGCGGGTCAACATCAGTTTCTACTAACGATGTAACAAATTATAAAGTCCATATAAGATTATCCCCCGATTCGTATAAAGATTTAATTGACCCATCAAAACGTAAGAGCCTGATTTTTCGTCCTGGTATGACAGCCAGTGCTGATATACAGACCAAAACTCACACAAATGTTTTATCTGTTCCCATAAATGCAGTGACAACACGCGAAAAGAACAGTGATAATATTACAAAAGCAAATAGGGATGTGAGCACAACTGAAAATGATAACCCGCCAGATGAGAGCAAGCAAGTTTCCGTTACAGGCGACCTGGATGAAGTAGTATTTGTTTTGCAGGCAGATAATACTGTAAAAAAAATCAAGGTAAAAACAGATATCCAGGATATTAATAATATTGAAATAATAGATGGTTTGAAAAACGGTGACCAAGTCGTTACAGCACCTTATGGTACCGTCAGCAAGATTTTAAAAAATGGGACCAAAGTATCTGTGACTTCCAAAGAAAAATTATTTGAACCCAAGAAAAGTTGATGATTAGAAGCTTGAAACCTTATGTCTGATTTCAGACTTCGGAATTCAAGCTTCCTATTCCCGATCCAAATCATTTTTAGCTTTATTTAAATACAATCATGCATGCGTTTAGGGATTATTGGAAGTGGTAGCTGGGCCACTGCAATAGCTAAAATTCTTACTGATAATAACGCTTCAATTAATTGGTGGATAAGAAATGATGCTGTTATCAAACATCTGCAACAGCGCCATCACAATCCCCATTACCTGAGTTCAGTCTATTTTAATATTTCGCAACTGTCATTGACGAACGACCTTGACAAAGTAATTGATGGATCTGATTGTCTTATCATCGCAGTTCCTTCTGCCTATATCGATCTAACATTTAAATCAAAACCAAAAAATATTTTTGCAGGGAAGAAAATCATTTCTGCAGTGAAAGGTATATTGCCCGAACAAAATTTGTTATTGAATGATTATTTGAAAAACGAATTTCAATTTAGCCTAACCGATTATTTTACGGTAATGGGGCCTTGTCACGCGGAGGAAGTTGCTGCTGAAAAACTTTCTTATCTGACTTTTTCAGGGATTGATGAAACCTCTACTACCGAGATAGCGTCTAACTTTTCAACCGAGTATATCAATATCATTATTAACAACGATATATATGGAGTCCAATATGCCGCAATCCTAAAAAATATTTATGCGTTAGGCGCAGGCATGGCGCATGGGTTAGAATATGGAGATAATTTTTTAAGTGTATTAATTGCAAATTGTGCAGATGAAATGGCCGGTTTTTTGAGAAAAGTAGGCATTAATCATATTGAAGTAGGAATTCATGAACATGAAGATACCGTGCTCCATAAAAAAAGTACCAATTATGCGGCATCGGCCTACCTGGGCGATTTGTTAGTAACATGTTATTCATTATTCAGCCGAAACAGGACTTTCGGCAATATGATCGGCAAAGGATATTCCGTAAAAGTTGCCCAGCTGGAATTGAATATGATCGCGGAAGGTTACAATGCCAGTAAATGCATTTATCTCGAAAACAAAAAGGTCGAGGCTTCGATGCCCATTGCGGAAATGATCTATAAAATCCTATGGGAAAATGTTAAAGTTGATGATGGGTTCAAACATATTGAAAATTTTCTCGTCTAATATATAAGGAGTTGAGTGATGCTGAGGTGGGAACTGATCTTCTTAAGGCAAATAACTTTAGGCTTGTCGGCGATCACCTATGAACTGTCAATTTTTAATAATAAATTTGTATATGCCTCTTTCTTACCATGGATTCGGATTTACAGCCATCTTACTGATGGTAGCCATCCTCACGGCGGGGCAGTTGTTTAGATATATGAAAGATCGTCTGCACAAGCACGGCCATCAAAAAAAATAATTTGCTTTTTATCCTTCAAAAAATAAGGCAGAGGCAATCCCATCCGCAAATAATTTTCCCTGATTAGTCAAAACCAATTTTGAATCTTCTTTTTTTAATTTTGAATCCTTTATAAAAGGCGCTGAATTCATTTCTACTACTGCGCTGCTGTCTGAATTAAATTTTTTAGAAATATAATTGAGATCAATTCCTTCGCTGGTCCTCAATGATGTCATAATATATTCATTCAATAATTGGATATCTGTTAATATTTCTTTTTCAAACAGGAGTTCATTTTTCGAAAGCGATTCTATATAAAGAATATTGTTTGCAATATTCCATTGACGCGATGCAATATTATACGAATGAGCCGAAGGGCCAAGGCCAAGATATTTTTTGCCTTGCCAATAGGAAGAGTTATGGCGGCTTCGTTTTCCCGGCATTGCAAAATTGGAAATTTCATAGTGTTCATATCCGGCATTTTCCATCCATTGCATTAATAAAAGAAATTGCCTTGACTGGTCTTCAGGATTGATATCTTCTTTTTTCTTTTGAAGGATCATTTTGGTTAATGCAGTATCTGGCTCTACTGTCAATGCATAACATGAAAGATGAGGAATATTTAAGTTGGTTGCCTGCTCAATATTTTTCTCCCAATTCTCATCTGGTAAAGTCGGCGTGCCATAAATGAAATCGATGCTGATATTATCTATCCCCTCATCTTGTGCAGTTTTAATGCTGCCGACCGCCTGCTTCGCATCATGTGCGCGATTCATCCACACAAGATCTTTTTCAAAAAATGATTGAACGCCGATGCTTAACCGGTTAATGCCGGCATTTTTCCAGTCTTTTATTTTTTGATTTGTGATATCGTCAGGATTAGCTTCCAGCGTAATCTCTGCCTGGTTGGAAATAGTAAACACCTGTGACAGTTTTTCAAAAATAGCTTCCAGCTCCTTATGATCCAATAAAGACGGGGTGCCGCCTCCAAAATAAATTGTCTCAACAGCCTCATATCCCAGATATTCTTTTTGTAATATTATTTCTTTCAATAAAGCAGCCACAAAATCGTTTCTACTTTTCAAAGAAGTCGAAAAATGAAAATTACAATAATAGCAGGCCCGTTTGCAAAAAGGGATATGAATATAGATACCTGCCATGCTGTTTGAGTAATTTTATGGAATTTCGGTTGAATTTTTTTACCGGACGAATGACAAAATTAAGGTTATACCATTTCACCTTGCTGCTGCTACTGCTTATTAGCTGTTTGAATGTTTTTTCGCAGTATCGATTACAAGTAGTTTGTGTTGATAAGGATTCAATCTTCGATCAAAGAAACCTGGGCCTGCAATCTGCATTCAAAAATAGGGATGGTTGTGTTGAGTACATTTATAAAATTCCTTCCCTGCTTGAATCAAAAGGATTTGCCACAGCTTCTATTGATAGTATTAAATATGATTCATTACAAGCAATAGTACATTTATATATCGGCGATATGTACAAATGGGCTCATATTAACAGCAAAAGAGATGATGCGACTATATTAAATGCATCCGGGTGGAATGAAAAAAAAATATCTAGTAAACCAGTCGATTTCCAGGAAGTTCAGCATGCACAGCAACAGATACTGGATTATTTGGAGAATAATGGATATCCATTTGCAAAAATTTCATTGGATAGCGTCACACTGGATAATGGCACGCTGACTGCTAACCTCAAAATTGATAAAGGGCCATTGTACAGGATTGATAGCATCCGCATATATGGCACAGCTAAAATATCTGTTGATTTCATGCAACGTTATTTAAATATCCCCAACGGCAGTATTTATCGCAAAGAGAAATTACAAATCATTAGCAAAAAAATAATGGAATTGCCGTATGTGCAGGAAGAGCATTCCTGGAGTTTAACTTTATTAGGCACGGGCTCCATTCTTAATCTTTATTTGAAACCTAAAAAGAGCAGCCAGATTGATGTATTGGTTGGTTTTTTACCAAACAACGATCAATTGACCAGTAGTAAATTGCTCGTTACCGGTGAAGCAACAGTTAATTTGAAAAACCCATTCGGCGGTGGTGAAAGCCTTGGTCTTAACTGGCAACAACTCCAGGTAAAATCACCAAGACTTAATTTGTATTTCCAGCAGCCATATTTATTCAAATCACCTTTTGGCATCAACGTTTTGTTTGATCTGTTTAAAAAAGATTCCTCTTATATTAATATCAATGCATTATTAGGAGTTCAATATACAAGCTCCTCAACAAAAACAGGGAGCGTATTCATTCAGAGCACTAGTTCGAACCTTCTTAATGTAGATACTTTACAGATTATATCAACGCATCAGTTACCATCTGAAGCAGATGTAAGTTCTGTTAGTCTTGGTATAACATATGAATTCAACAATACAAATTATCGCTTCAATCCGCTTCGCGGAAATGAATTGCAGTTCACTGCCACAGCGGGAACAAGAAAAATACGCAAGAACACACAAATCGCTAAACTCATTGACCCATCCGATTCTGCCTTTTCATTTAACTCATTATATGATACCGTAAAATTGAATGGATATGAGTTTCGTGTAAAAGTTGTGGGCGCTCATTATTTTCAATTTTCCCGTGCATCCACATTAAAACTTGGCGTTAATGCTGGAGTGTTTCAAAGTCCAAATTCACTCAGGAATGAAGTTTTTCAAATCGGCGGCTATAAACTATTAAGAGGTTTTGATGAGGAAAGCATACTTGCGGCTCAATACGCAGTTGGTACTATTGAATACAGGTATCTGATTGCTCAAAACTCTTTTTTATTTTCTTTTGTTGATTTCGGATGGGCAAAAAATAATATTCCCAGCTATAATTTGAATAATAAATTTCTTGGTTTTGGGATTGGGTTGGCATTCGAAACCAAAGCAGGTATTTTCAATATATCCTATGCAATTGGCAAAAGGGATGATAGCAATCTTAATTTAAGGCAAGCCAAAATACACTTAGGATATGTGAACTTTTTTTAAAGCTGATGCATAAAATATTTGCGAATTTGCAGCCATAAAATTGAAGAAAAATAAACCAATAAACTTTCGGCTGATGCTATAATATTACATCGGCTAACAATTATGCGAACAGTACAATTTTTTTATAGGATAGCATTGCGCTTACGAATTTTCGTATGCATACGAGTTTTCATGTTTTTTTTATTCTTCTTTTCTTTACAAAGCGTTTCCGCACAAACAAGCCAGGATTCAGTTATCAACAAAGATTCAATCCCGATAACAGTACAACCTTCCATAACTGATACTTCTGTTAAGCCTTTATTGCCGAAAAAGCATGTTGTTCATATTAAAAAAGATAGTTTAACTATTAACGCCGCAGATTCTGTACACCGAAATAATAACCTGAATAATAGTGCTGGCATTGATATGCATACACCAATTGACGCTATAAGTTTAAAGAGTGAGCATGCATACACGCGCAATAAAGATTTCTCATTCAAAGAGATTTTATCCGATAATCCCTATTTCAATTTTTTTGGGAAACCGATTAGTGAATCCATGGACATTCACAAAGCAATTTCTTACGATGGGATTTTTTATTTATTGCTGGGGATCTTATTCTATTTTGCCTTTGTTAAGCTTTTGTTTGGGAAATATCTGGCTAATTTACTTACACTCTTCTTTCGGGTTTCGATGCGGCAGCAACAGATCAGGGAACAAGTGATACAATCGCCATTACCTTCTTTATTGCTCAATATACTATTTGTGATATCGGGTGGCTTGTACGCTGCATTCCTGGCTCAGTTCTATCATTTAGCTACAAAAGATAGCTTTTGGGTTTTATTCATTGATTTTTCAATATTGCTATGTATTATTTATCTGGTTAAATTTTTATTGTTAAAGAGTTCAGGATGGGTTTTTAATATTCAGCGAGCCGCGGATACCTATATTTTTATTGTTTTCCTAACTAATAAAATTATAGGGGTCTTTCTTTTACCTTTTTTGATAGTGCTTTCTTTTTCAGGTAGTTTAGTTGACGAAATTGCAGTAACCTTATCCTTGATAATAGTGTCGGTATTCTTCATCTATCGGTTCATAGCTTCATTTGCCCCGTTAAGAAAAGAAATAAAAATGAATGGTTTCCACTTTTTTTTATACCTTTGCGCCTTCGAGATAGTACCCCTGCTGCTGATTTACAAAGTGTTATTAACTTATTTAGAAAAAGCTTATTAATTTTGCATCACTTGCCAGAAAACATGGTTAAGAATAGGGAAAAAAAGGATTTTACGGAGATATCTGTTAAAACTGTGAAAAAAATTTTAATCACTCAGCCCCGACCGGAAACCGATAAATCGCCGTATTTTGAATTAGCAAAAAAATACGATATAGAATTGGCATTTCATCCATTTATTCGGGTGGAACCTATACCTGCCAAGGATTTCCGCAAACAAAAGATTGAAATTTCAAGTTACTCAGCCGTAATTTTTACAAGCAGGCATGCAATCGATAACTTCTTCAGGATTGCTGAGGAAATGAAAATAAGTGTATCCCAGGATACTAAATATTTCTGTATCACAGAAGCCGTAGCATTATATCTCCAAAAATTTATCCTTTATCGCAAAAGAAAAGTTTTTTATGGGGCTGACGGCACCAATAAGAGCATGTTCGATGTTATCAACAAGCATAAGGAAAATGAAAAATTCCTTTACCCATGTTCAGAAAATCAGCAGGATAATGAGATTGTCGGCTGGCTAAAGAACAATAATTGTGAATTTGCGACTCCGTTTATGTATCGTACCATCAGTAATGATATAAAAGAGATATTGACAAAGGAAGAATATGATATCATATGCTTCTTTACCCCGAGCGGTGTAAGGAGTTTATTTGATAATTTCCCAAAATATAAACAGAACGGCACGAAAATCGGCGCGTTTGGCAATAATACATCAAGAGCGGTTGAAGATGCCGGCCTTACGCTGGAGATCAAAGCACCACAACCCATGGCACCTTCAATGGTTTCTGCACTTGAAAAATACCTGTCTTTAATCCTCAA
>Ga0207059_1132_pt2 | contig 10297 bp, 8 predicted proteins | sample Alteio_BWMinCont_32_FD_153273 | JGI IMG/M metagenome (GOLD analysis project Ga0207059, IMG submission 153273) | Enriched cells from forest soil in Barre Woods Harvard Forest LTER site, Petersham, Massachusetts, United States -... | ecosystem: Environmental > Terrestrial > Soil > Temperate forest >...
TTGGATTGCACTTTGATGAAATCAGCGCCGCGAGCACATCACATTTGTTGGGCACGTTCCAGATCACGTCACTGCTTCTGAAGCCTCCGACGGTGGCCAAAAAAGCATCGAGCATCTCACCGGCGTCCTCCGCGCTTGTTCGAGCGATGAGCCGCTCCTTATTCGCAAACAGTTCGCCGCCGGTCCCAGGAAGGCAACGACTGGTCAATCACTGGACCGTGAACTCTTGTGGCAACGCAAACTGTTGCAGAGCTATTCGGATGAGCAAGCCAGAGAGCTGATTACAAAATTCCTGCGCAATCAAACTTGGCAGGTTCCGACGCTTATTCTTCTCCGGAACGATGCATTTCCCATGCCGGAGACCGACCCGTCGCGTGATCCTCGCCAAAAGTACATCCCACGGCAGGTCCTCGCGAACTGGCAAAAGGGCGTGAAGGACGGTGACAAGGGTGCAACGACGCAGCAATTCTCTTTGCGTTCCAGCTTAATGCAAGCATCGCTTCGCATCGTAGGAAAAATGAACACGGCGGGCGTTCCTATCTTGGCCGGTACGGACACGACAGCCCCATTTGTCTTCCCCGGCTCCAGTTTGCATGAAGAATTGGCGCTGCTGGTCCAGGCAGGTCTCACGCCGATGCAGGCGCTGGAAGCCGCAACGAAACTCCCCGCGGAATTCTTAGGCAAGCAGCAGACGCAAGGCACGATCGAACAAGACAAGACCGCTGATCTCCTGCTTCTCGATGGCAACCCGCTCGATGATATCCATAACACACGGAAAATCCGCGCCGTAATTCTTCGCGGCAAACTCTTGGACAGAGGTTTTCTGGATGAACTCTTAGTTAAGGAAGAGAACTTTGCCAAGGCCCACTGAACGGCGGAGGATTCTAGACTGCCGGGCCATGCTTCGGTCTTTCTTAGAGAGCCCTTGCGCAGGTCGAATGCATATGTCCAATGCTACGGAAACGCCTTAAATCACTGGGACCGCCGTCTTTCTCGCCGGGCTAAAAAACGGCAGCGCCACTACTTTTGCCGAAACCGTGTGCCGCACTGCTTCGACAGTCATTTCCATATCCACCGCCGCCCCCACTGACGATTGATCGCGATTAACTGAAGCTAGTGCGATCATTTTCTTCAGAGTCGGCGACCACGTCGTCGACGTGGCCTTTCCCACTTGCCTCCCGGCACGATAAACGGGCACCGCCACGCGTGACGCCACGTTGGGTACCTGCGGCGCCATTCCCATTTTGTCGTACAGCGCTTCCACTTCGTTCCAGTCGATTTCCAGCCCCACCAGAGCGCGCTCCGCGCCGCCTTTCTTTTTCTCGCGCACAAGGGCGTCCCGTCCGACGAAATTGTCTTTCTGCAAATCAACAAGCTTCCCGAGACCGATCTCCGACGGCGAAAACTTTTGCGATTCGATCAGGGCCTTCTTGCTGGATGTGTAGTCAACCTCGATCAAAATAAGACCGGCTTCAATCCTTGCGATATCCAGCGCGATCATACCTGCTGGATGAATGTCGAACGCTTTTCCTTTTTTGATTAGCTCATCCCACACTTTTCCGGCGTTTTTCCACGGCATCCAGATTTCAAATCCCAGATCGCCGGTATATCCAGTCCTCGAAATATCAACCGGCACTCCAGCGATTTGCCCGCGGGTCACGCGAAAATATTTCAAGTTCGCTACGCTCGCGTGCGTGACTGCGTGCAGCAGCTTTCCGGAAGTAGGCCCTTGCAGAGCGACCGCCGCGACTTGCTCGGAGATGTCCTCGATTTTTACGTCCAGCGCAAGCGCGTTTTGCTGAAACCAACGCAGGCTGGGGTCGGCTGCGGTCCAGCGGTACTCGTTTTCACCGAGCCGGGTGATGGTGCCGTCGTCGATGACTTTTCCTTCCGGGTCGCACCAACAGCAGTAAATCACCTGATCGATCGCCACTTTGTTGATGTCCCGCGAAATCACTCGGTTCACGAAACGCGTCGCGTCGCCTCCCGTGATGTGGTATTTGAAGAGCGGCGAAATATCGATCAGCGCGGCCGAACTGCGGATGGCGTTGTACTCGTGCTCGTGGTGCATCTCGTAAACGCCGACGGTGTAATAGCCCGACCATTCTCGATAGTTCAGGCTCTCGCACAGCGCGAGCGTCCTTTCATGAAATGCGGTTCCGACGGGCACGATTCCTCCGAGTTTGTTCCGCGGCATGAGCCGCAAGAGCGACATCGGATTATAGATGCGAACTTCGCGCCCTAGCAAGGCGGTTGCGTGTAGCGACGGTCGATCTGGCGTCGGTGTTCACACGGCATAGTTTCGCTTGGTGACCATCGTCGGTGACGCACCTGAAGGTTTCGCCCTATCACCCTAGCGTGTGTGAAACGACCCAGTTAGAATGAGGGACAGAACGGAGACAAAGGCGGCAATCAAATGTCAGGGAACGGATCAAATCAGGCAAGAGTTCTAAGGCTCGATGAGAAGGACAACGTACTTGTCGCGTTGGCCGATTTGCATAAGGGCGAGATCGTAGGCTACTTGGGCAACGACTACTCTCTGTTGTCCGATGTGCCTTCGAAACATAAGTTTCTGACGCAGGACGTGAACGCCGGCGGGGAGATTATTATGTACGGCGTTTTGGTGGGCCATGCGGTTCTGAATCTTCGGCGCGGGGATTTACTTTCCACTCGCAATATCCGTCACGCCGCCGCCTCTTTTCACGAAACGGAGACGGTTCGCCCTCCTTGGACCCCACCTGATGTCTCGAAGTGGGCGGACGAAGCGTTTCTTGGGTATCACCGAGACGATGGACAGGTTGGTTCGCGAAATTACTGGCTCGTGCTTCCCCTGGTTTTTTGCGAAAACCGCAATCTCGCGGTCTTGAAGCAGGCGTTTGAAGAAGAATTGGGTTTTGCGGCTCCTCAAATTTACCGCCGACAGGTTGCGGAGCTGGCACGTCTATACCGCGAAGGAAAATCGGACGAGCTGAAGAAATTCGCGTTCGGCGAAACGCAGCGAGCCAGCGCTTCCCCAAGAGTTTTTCAAAATGTCGATGGCATCAAGTTTTTATTGCATCAGGCCGGCTGCGGCTGCACGCACGAGGATGCCAGGAACCTCTGCGGACTGTTAGCTGGCTATATTCACCATCCGAATGTCGCCGGCGTCACGGTCCTGAGCCTCGGCTGCCAGCACGCGCAAGTTCCGATGCTCCTGGAAGAAATCAAGTGCCGCGATTCGAATTTCAAAAAGACTATCCTGATCTATGAGCAGCAGAAAAGTCCCTCGGAAGCCGCGATGCTGAGCAAGGCTATCCGCGAAACATTTCTGGGAATGGTCGAAGCGGACAAGATCACTCGGCAACCTGCACCATTATCAAAACTCACGCTCGGCCTGCAATGCGGCGGGTCCGATGGTTTTTCCGGGCTGTCCGCGAACCCCGCCATCGGATACGTCTCCGACATCGTCGCGGCGCTCGGAGGTATCGGTATCCTTTCGGAATTTCCGGAGCTCTGTGGCGTAGAACAGCAGCTTATCGACCGTTGCGTCCGCAAAGAAGTTGCGGACCGTTTTGCGCGCCTCATGAAGGACTACGCAGCACGCGCCAAGGCCGTAGGTGCGGGGTTCGAAATGAATCCTTCGCCGGGCAACATCCGCGATGGATTGCTGACGGATGCCATGAAGTCCGCGGGCGCGGCGAAGAAAGGCGGCACGTCTCCCGTCACGGCCGCTGTGGACTATCCAGAATACTGCACGGAGCCGGGATTGAACCTGCAATGCACGCCGGGGAGCGATGTGGAATCCGTCTCAGCGCAGGTGGGGGCCGGCGCAAATGTGATTCTCTTCACCACGGGGCTGGGCACGCCAACAGGAAACCCCATTGCGCCAGTTCTGAAAATCTCGACCAATTCGAGTCTCGCGCAGCGCATGCCCGACATCATCGACATCGACGCAGGCGGCATCATCTCGGGCGTGATCAATATTGAGGATATGGGCGAAACGATCCTCGAACGCGTAATTCAGGTTGCCAGCGGAGAAGCGCGCACTAAGGCGGAGATGCTCTCTCAGGACGATTTCATTCCCTGGAAACGAGGAGTCTCGCTCTGAGAAAGGACCGCCGCTCGTGAAAGCTCTTTTGCTCTCGGAATACAAGCATCTGGAAATTGCCCATATTCCTGACCCCCAGCCTGGCCACGGTGAAGTTGTAATAAGCGTGGCCGCGTGCGGCATCTGCGGCAGTGACGTTCACGGTTATGATGGCTCGTCTGGTCGGCGCATTCCGCCGATTGTTATGGGTCACGAAGCTTCGGGAACAATCGCCGCGCTCGGTGCTGGAGTGAGCGGATTCGCGGAAGGCGAAAGGGTCACCTTCGACTCGACTATCTTTTGCGGCGCGTGCAACAACTGCCGCCGGGGAGACGTGAATCTCTGCGACCACCGCCAGGTCTTGGGTGTTTCATGCGCCGAGTTTTGCCGCCCCGGAGCTTTTGCAGAATATGTCGCTGTTCCTTCGCGTATTCTCTATCGCTTGCCGGAAAATCTTTCGTTTGCAGAAGCAGCTATGCTAGAGGCGGTCTCCGTTGCACTCCATGGCGTTTCGTTGGCGCAAGTCTCTGCTGGCAGCACTGCTTTGGTGCTCGGAGCAGGGATGATTGGGTTGCTCACGCTGCAAGCTCTGCGCGTTGCCGGGTGCTCGCGAATATTTGTCGTCGATTTAGACAGCACGCGGCTCAAACTGGCTCGAGACGTCGGCGCTGACGCTGTTTTATCTTCGGACGCAGACGTAGTCGAGCAAGTGATGCAACTTACCGGAGGCACCGGCGTTGATCTCGCCATCGAAGCCGTCGGCAGAAACGAAACCGTGAAGGCGAGCATCGATAGCGTCCGAAAGGGAGCGACGGTCGTGCTGGTTGGCAACATTTCACCCGAGGTGCGGCTTCCGTTGCAAAAAGTTGTCACGCGCCAAATTCGGCTGCAGGGATCTTGCGCTTCGGCGGGGGAGTATCCTCGGGCGATCGAGCTTTTGGCGAACGGTGCGATTCAGGTGAAACCATTTATCACCGCCATTGCCCCGCTTGCGGAAGGCCCGCGCTGGTTCGAACGGCTGTACGCGCGCGAACCTAATTTGATGAAGGTGATTCTTGTGCCGGAGGCTGGTTCGTGAGCCATGGCCTCTTCGATCTTGGCGGCCGCGTCGCACTCGTTACCGGAACGAGCCGAGGACTCGGCCAGTACATGGCGCGAGCGCTCGCGAGAGCTGGTGCGGACCTCGTGCTCACCAGCAGGGGCGTCGATCGCCTGTCAGCGTTCGAGACGGAAATAAAATCTCTCGGTCGCCGGACCTTTTCCGTGGAACTCGACGTCCGCAGTCAGGAGAGCATCGAGAGAATGGTCGCGGCAGCGGAAGCGGCATTTGGCCATATAGATATTCTCGTTAACAATGCCGGGTGCAATGTCCGCAAGCCGGCGCTAGACGTAACTTGGGCAGACTGGAACTTGATTCTCGAAACTAATCTGCGCGGCAGTTTCTTTGTTGCTCAAGCGGTGGCGCGTGGCATGATCGCGCGGCGCTATGGCCGCATCATCAACATCGGCTCTGTCACCACGGTCGCCGGCTATGCAGGGCTCGCAGCCTATGGAGCTAGCCGCGGCGGGGTAAAGCAATTGACGATGAGTCTGGCCGACGACTGGGGCAAGTACGGTGTGACCGTGAATTGTCTTGCGCCCGGATGGTTTCGCACCGAACAGAACAAGGTTCTCTATGAGAACAGGGAATGGGTCGAATATCTTTGCGATCGCATTCCATTGAAGCGCCCGGGCCAGCCGCAGGATCTGGATGCCGCGGTCGTTTTCCTTGCGGCGGAGTCCAGCCGATATGTAACAGGTCAAACGCTGCTTGTGGATGGCGGAATCTCAACGGGTGCAACGCGCGCGCTGGCTGAGTCTGCGAAGACCGTTGCGGACGATTCTTAAAAATCTCATTGGGCAGCTGCGACGTCCAGAATGCCGTATCGTAAGCAACGAAACACTACATGCCAAGCACCCGTCTTTAATTGCCTGGAGTTCTCAGGAATCAAGCAGGTTCCGGCACAGCCTCCATGCGACCCAGCAGAAAAATATAAGCCCCGATGCTGATGAGAAGAATCGCGGTCGCGACTACGAAAGCCCATGAGTAGGAATGCGTGACCTCGACGACGTAGCCGGTGACGATCGGCGCGGCGATCGCCGCAAGTTGGTTGCTAAAGTTTAGAATCCCGCCCACGGTGCCAACGCTTTCTTTGGGGGCGATCAAGGAAGGAATTGACCATCCCACCGGCGAAGCGGCGGACAATCCTCCGATGGAAATGCTGATCCAGATGAGCGCTCCAGCGGCGCTCCGCGCGCCGGCAGCGCCGAGGATCCCGAGGCCAAGGCTCGTTCCACCGATCAGAACAGTCTGGCGAATGCGTACCGCATTCCACCCGCGCTGGATCAACGCATCGACCAGCCATCCGCCAATGACGAGATCCGTAAAAGTTGCAAAAAGCCACGGTACGCCGGTGTACACGACGGAGTGCAGCAAATCCACGTGATGTACAGCCAAAAAATAGGACGGCAGCCAGGTCAGGAGTAGGTAGAACGTGTAGTTGTAGCCCAAGAACCCAAGCGCGAGGCCGCTCACCCTCCGTTGACGGAGCAGATACCAGAGCGGTGCGCCTTTTTCAGCTTTCCCAGGATCTTCCGGCTGCGCTCCGCCTTTTGCGATGAACTGACGTTCCGCTGATGAGAGCCTTTGGTCTTCGCTTGGATTTCGGTAAAACGCATAGAACAAAACGAAATAGAGAATGCTGATGAATCCTGTCGCGGCGAAACTCCAGCGCCAGCCAAAATGCAGAAGCAGGATTCCAAGGAGCGGCACGCCGATGCCGGAAGAAAGTTTTGCCATTGAGTCGAAGATCGCCGTTGCGAGGCTGCGTTCTTGTTTTGGAAACCAGTAGCCGACGGCTTTTGAATTCGCAGGGAACGTCGGCGCTTCGCCGATTCCCAGAAGCAGACGCGCCGCTAGGAAGCCGCCGATCCCCGTGGATACGGCCGCTCCGAAAGAGGCTACCGCCCAGAGAATCGTGCTGATGCGGCCGACGCGCCGAACGCCGAACTTGTCCAGCAACAATCCTGACGGGAGTTGGAGCGCTGCGTAAGTCCAGTTGTAGGCGCTCGATAGATAGCCGAACGTAACTGCGGAAATTCCAAAGGCAGCGTTTAGCGCATCTTTTGAGACGGACAGATTTACTCGGTCAAAGTAGTTAACGAGAACTCCGAAACCGAGGAGGCAGGCGATCGCCCATCTGCGGCGGGGAACGCGATCCAGTTCAGAAACTGTCTGGTCTAGGGTGGCGGACATGAAAGTTCGGGTTGTCTCCTGTCAAAATCTAGCAGAACCGTCGCGCATAGTCGCCGCGCAGAGTATCCCATAGGAAGCCAGAATCAGTGGTTTTCTTCCACGCCTTGGGAGGGCTGGATCCAAGCTCGGCGCGAGTCCTGCCTCGTGCGTCGGCTCAATGTGCTTTTACCAAGCTTGCGTACTTGCCTCTTTTCTGCCGCTCGCAGTAGACTACGCCGTCTTCCATTCAGCATGGTTTGGCGATGAAGGTTCAAATCCTCGATCTATAGGGACAAACAAAATGAATTCGCTCTCGACACGACGCGATTTTCTTCGCACCACGGCGGCTGCAAGTGCCGGACTTCTCCTTTCCAATCCGGCAAGGCCTGCGAAAAACAAATCCGTTCTCTTGTTTACAAAATCCTCCGGCTTCGAGCACGCGGTCATAAAAACTTCGCCCGGCAATCCCAGCATCGCCGAAACTGCTATTCGCGGTTTCTCGGCTCAAAACAAATTCGATCTCACCGCTTCGAAGGATGGCCGCATCTTTGACTCCAAGGAATTTCATGACTACGCTGCCGTCGTGTTTTTCACCACCGGTGACCTTACTCAGGCGGGTACCGATGGCCAGCCGCCGATGTCTGCGCAAGGCAAGCAGGCTTTTCTCGACGCCGTCCATAACGGCCTCGGCTTCGTCGGCATTCACGCCGCTAGCGACACTTTCCATACTCCGCCCGATCCGCAAGATCTTTCGAATCGTTACATAGCGCACGGCGAACAGTCCGATCCATATCTCCGGATGCTGGGCGGAGAGTTCATCATTCACGGTCAAGCCAAGGATCCTCGTCTGCAAACCGCGAACGTCATCATAAACGATTCGAAGTTTCCCGGCCTTGAAGGTGTGCAATCTCCCGTAAGCCTGATGGAGGAATGGTACTCCATGAAAGACTTTGCTGCCGACCTCCATGTGATTTGCACCCTGGACACTTCCACGATGAACGGGCTCGCTTACAAGCGCGCGCCGTATCCGGTCGTCTGGGCGCGCATGAACGGGCGGGGTAAGGTGTTTTACAACGCAATTGGTGACCGCGCCGAAAACTGGCAGAATGCATTTCATCTCAATCTGCTCGCGGGAGGAATTCGATGGGCGATGGGCGATGCGAGCGCCTCGGTTTCGCCTAACCTCAAGAGCGCCGCTCCGGGCTACGCCGAGATTCCGCCGCCGTATCCGCCGCCCGCAAAATAGCGCGTCACTTTGCGGGGTTCATCTATTGGGCCAACGCTCTTCGACGATTCATTGATTTTCCTTTCCGCGTCGTCCAATTTTGGAGGCGTTGAGTTCCGAAACGGGAAATTGCTCAGGTTCATTCGATAATTATCTCAAGCCCAGCCTCCTCTTGTGCCACACCTCAGCTGTCAGTAAAATGTGCCGTCTTCCATTCGCATTCAAATTTCTTCACAGTGCGGATTGCTAACGGAGTAACTCTGCATGGCGCAGCACTACGATGTCATCGTCATCGGCGGGGGCCACAACGGTCTCGTGAACGCCGCGTACCTTGCGAAAGCAGGGAAGAAGGTGCTGGCCCTCGAACGCCGCCATGTCCTCGGAGGCGCTGCCGTCACCGAAGAAATCTTTCCCGGGTTCCTTTTTTCTGAATGTTCGTACGTCGTCTCTCTGCTTCGCCCGGAAATCATTCGCGAGCTTGAGCTTCCGCGCCACGGCCTCGAAATTCTTCCTCTCGATGGTACGTTCACGCCCATGGCCAATGGGAATTCCCTCTGGCGCATGAACGACCATGCCCGCACCCAGCGCGAAATTCGCCGCCACTCCCGCGTCGACGCCGAAGCCTACGACGAATTTTCAAAGATGATGACCCCCATGTGCCGCTTCGTGAAGCCGTTGCTCTCGATGATTCCGCCGGATCCCACCACGCTCAAACCCGGGGACCTCAAGCAACTTCACTTTCTCATGCAGCGATTCCGCAGCCTTTCTTCTGATGAGCGCTACACGCTCGTCCAACTCATGACCATGAGCGCGGCGGATTTTCTCGACCAGTGGTTTGAAACCGATGTCCTCAAGGCCACCATGTCCGCCTCGGGTATCATCGGTACTTTTCTTGGGATTCGTTCTCCGGGCACAGCGTACGTTTTGCTCCATCATTACATGGGTGAAATCGACGGCGCGTTCCGCTCGTGGGGGTTCAGCCGGGGCGGCACCGGAGCCATCTCCAACGCCATCGCCGACGCCGCCCGTGAAGCCGGCGTGGAAATTCGCACCCAGGCGGGCGTCGTGAAAATTCTAGTCAAAAACGGCCGCACCTGCGGAGTGGCCTTACAAAGCGGCGAAGAAATCTCCGCCAACGTCGTCTCTTCCAGCGTCGATCCCCATCTCACCTTCGAAAGATTTCTCGACCCCAGCGAGTTGCCGGCTGATTTTCTCGAAGGCGTCCGTCGTTACAAATACCGCGGCTCTTCCGGCAAAGTGAATCTCGCTCTCGACGCCCTTCCTGATTTCAAGTGCTTGCCCGGCCCCGGCGCTCATCTGCGCGGCGCGATTTCTATTTCTCCCAGCATCGAGTATATGGAGCGCGCCTACGACGACGCCAAGTACGGCAACTTTTCGCGCAAGCCGTACATCGATATCGTCATCCCTAGCCTCACGGATCCGAGTGTCGCTCCCCCAGGCAAGCACGTTATGTCCTGCTTCGTTCAGTACGCGCCCTACAAACTCGCGAAGGGCACCTGGGACGATCAACGCGAAGCTTTCGGCGACGCCGTCGTCAACACGATCGCCGAGCACGCTCCCAATATCAAAAAGATTATCACCGGCGGTCAAATTCTCACGCCGCTCGACCTCGAGCGCGAGTTCGGCCTCACGCAAGGCAATATTGGGAGCGTGCTCGGCGATCGTGTTGACGACGGCGTCGCCGAAAGCTTCGCGTTGATCGTCCCAGGTG
>Ga0207059_1186_pt1 | contig 10279 bp, 7 predicted proteins | sample Alteio_BWMinCont_32_FD_153273 | JGI IMG/M metagenome (GOLD analysis project Ga0207059, IMG submission 153273) | Enriched cells from forest soil in Barre Woods Harvard Forest LTER site, Petersham, Massachusetts, United States -... | ecosystem: Environmental > Terrestrial > Soil > Temperate forest >...
GCTAACCTATAATCGCAGTATCTATGCGGTTTATGGAGCGCTGTCTTTCCCATTGTTCAGTTGGCTGGATATAAAAGCCGGGTTGCGATATGAACGGACGGAAACCAAAGCCGATTTTTCAAAAGCTGCAAAAACAGGCATCCCGGGATATAATACATTCGCGCCTTCCATCGTGTTTTCGCATACGTTTGCCAGTGAGCAAACAATCAAAATAAGTTATACCAGGAGGATACAACGACCGGGCTATCGTGTGCTGAACCCATTTATTAATGCGAGCGACCCCAAAAATATTACGACAGGTAACCCTTACCTGCAACCGGAAATTGCCGACCGGTTTGAATTGGGTTATATGAAATCTTTTACAAAAGGAGGCACGTTGAACATTGCGCTTTTCTATCACCGCTCCAGCCAGGATATACAACCCTATGTCGTGTATTATCCATCATATCAAATTGGAGATTCTGTTTACAGCAATGTTGCTGTAAACAGTTTTCAGAATATTGGTGTAGAAAATAATTTTGGGTTGAATATTTATGGGTCAGTGCCGTTTACAACGAAATTGAATGTAAGGACGAACCTTTCTTTTTTTGACAGGTATATCGTCAACCGGTTCATCCCCGGCAATAGCATTACCAGCTTTAATTACAGGGTGAACATGAATATCACGTACCAGATCAATGATAATTTTATAACAGAATTATTTGCCAATTTTAATTCACCGCGAAATGAAGTGCAGGGGCGTTTCCCATCTTTTGTATCGTATAATTTTGCATTCCGCAAACAGATCTGGCGAAAAAAAGGAAGCATTGGTTTTACAACAACCAACCCATTCAATAAATATGTAAATCAAAAAACTTCGTTGACCGGGCAGGATTTTGTATTGAACGGCCTGCGCCAGCTCCCATATCGTTCCTTCGGTATAAGTTTTACCTATAAATTCGGCAAGCTGAAATTTAAAAAAGAAAAAGAACAAAACGGAAATTTGCAAGGGCAGGAAGATAATTGAAATGTAAAATGTAAAATATAAAATATCGAATGTAAAAGTATTGGCAGCAGCTTCAACCGACTTTTACATTCGATATTTTATATTTTACATTTTACATTTCAATTGATTCTTTTGTCCTATTTTCAGTAAACAATTCCCCTGCATGGCGCTTAATTTTATTTGGATCGCTTTTTTTCTGCTGGCTTTTATTGTGGCCTTTATCAAATTAGTTGTGTTTGGCGATACTGAAATTTTTAAAACGATTGTGGATGGTGTATTTGATGCTGCGGGTTCCGGAGTTCAAATATCAATTGGTTTGATTGGTGTGATGTCGCTGTTTCTTGGGTTTATGAATATTGGGGAGAAGGCTGGCGCAGTTAAATTCCTCTCGAAAATTGTCGGCCCTTTTTTTAGCAAACTTTTTCCCGAGGTTCCGAAAAATCATCCTTCGCTCGGGCACATGATGATGAATTTTTCCGCGAACCTGTTGAACCTCGATAATGCCGCGACACCATTCGGTTTAAAAACAATGCAAAGCCTGCATGAACTTAATCCCAATAAAGAAACTGCATCCAATGCACAGATCATGTTCATGGTATTGCATGCATCGGGACTCACGCTGATACCAATAAGCGTTATCGCTCAACGAGCGATTATGAAATCGAGCGACCCGACGCTCATTTTTATTCCTTGTATGATCGCCACATTTGTCGGGACTATTGTTGGGATGACAGTTGTTGCCATCAGGCAACGTATCAATCTTTTTAACCGCGTGGTCATTGCCTGGGTGGGCGGAGTTAGCCTGGTTATCGCTGCTTTGATATTTTATCTCCGTACGCATCCCGACAGGATCGACAGCTTTTCAAAAGTTGTCAGCAATGGGCTCATCCTTTTATTATTTATCGCATTTATCATCGGCGGGCTTGTAAAAAAAATAAATGTTTACGAAGCATTTATCGATGGCGCAAAAGGCGGTTTTGAAGTGGCGATAAAAATTATCCCTTTTCTTGTTGGGATACTTGTTGCGATCAGCGTGCTGCGCAATTGTGGCGTATTTGATTATATTATCCAGGGCTTCAGTTGGTTTTTCGGATCGCTGGGCATCAATACAGATTTTGTAAGAGCTTTGCCCACGGCGCTTATGCGGCCGCTCAGCGGAAGCGCTTCACGCGCGATGATGATTGATACAATGAAACAATATGGGCCTGATTCTTTTCCTGCACTCGTGTCCGGTGTGATGCAGGGATCATCTGATACAACATTTTATATTGTTGCATTATATTTTGGTTCAGTAGGCATCAAAAAAACAAGATATGCTATCCCTGCAGCATTGCTGGCCGACCTTGCCGGTGTTATAACGGCTATCGTTATTTCTTATTTATTTTTTCATCATTAGGGTGATGCTGTAAGGTTTAGGGTTTAAGGTATGGCAAACTAATTTCAAAATCAGTATAAATTTTATCAGCGCCCCATATCCTATACCTTACGCCTTATACCTTACCCCTAAATAACTGTTAATTAGATTTTCTTTAATCAAATAGTTGCTGAAATTTATTTCCTTAATCAGCTAACTATGTCTGCGAGAAATAACCCCGCCTGTCGCGCAACGTTTCGTTGTTTTATATTTTTTTGTTTTTGTTCCTTAGCTGGTCATTTATCTTTTGCAGCAGGATACAAATCTTTTTTTGCAAAGGATACATCCGGCCCTTTGGTAAAAGAATATAAGATTGATCAAATGACATTTCTTAAAAAATATGGCAGGGATGACAGTTCCAGTGCGCTCATCTATTTTTATTTTGCAAAAAGGAGCAAAACAAAATCAATGGTTTTGATGGCGCTTTCCGCATCAGCAATGGTTGGTTTATTTTCTGCGATTGAACTTGCCAATTCTCCTCAAACAAACAATCCAGACGATTTTGCCGATGCTTTTGCTTTTTTGTGGTTGGCACTTTCTATTTATGCTGTCGCGACATTTACAACAATCGGCATAGTTCGGTTGATCAAGTATTCGCGAAAGAAATTACTTCATCATTTAAAAAATTATTTTGATGGGAATCCTATCCCGCCGAATATCGCCAGGAGCAAGGCTTTTCAAAAATTAGTTTTTTTACAACATCGCCTCGTGCCGCGCCGCAACGTTTTTCCCCGCGACTAAATTTTTATTTTAGGGTGAACCTAACCGAGAGTGCGAGCGCATCGGGGACAAAATTAATTGCAGGGGAAATATCCAATTCAGGTTTCCAGTCTAGCGACAGGTTGATCGGTGCATTATCAAATTTATAATCGATGCCTACTACACCCATTGGCCCGGTATATATTTTTTTATCTGCGAAGCCAACGTAAGCGCCGCCACCATAAAACCAGTTCAGGCTTTGAATGCCACCGATTAATTGATGCATCTCAAACAATCCCCCGATACCGAAACGCGTCCCAAACGCTATCAGGCCTTCAACTGCTGATCGGTCATTCAGAAAATATTTTGCAGATACTGAACTGCTGATTGTAGGAGAGGGCGTGCTCAACCGTAATCCCAACCCGAATTTATAATCCTGTGCCGACAATCGATTGAACAAGGCCGTGAGTACCGTCAATATAATGACCAACTGAATTTTCCGCATAATAAAAAGTTTACAGCCGGGGAACGAAAATAATGCCAGAGTTATTTGAGGAAGGTTGTTAGAGTTTTCTTAAAGAAGGCGGAAGGTTGAAGGGCGAGGGGTAAAGGGGAATGGGCAATAGTCAATAGGCGATGGCCGACGGGCGATTGGCGATGGTTGATTTAAAAATATTCAATGAGCAATGAGCAATGAGCAATAAGCAATATTCAATAATCAATAAACAATAATCAATAAGCAAGGAACAAACCAAAACCAAATGTGAAATCTATAAATCCAAGATATTGTATATTATTCCTTGCATATTGTGTATTGCCAATTGCTTATTGTTTATTGCTCATTGAATATTTTTAAATCAACCATCGCCAATCGCCCGTCGGCCATCGCCTATTGCCCATTCCCTTTGCCCCTCGCCCTTCTCTTCATTCCTCAAACAACTCAAACTTCGTCTTCGGCCGCTGCGCATCCAGCCATTTGAAGTTTCGCAATTTCATATCGTCGAAGTTTACTTTTCGGATGGGGTACATGGTGGCATCGGCATCGTTGCGCAATATGACCTTGTTCAATTCCTTATTCAGGAATATCATATCGATGATATCAGCTTTGTTCACTCTGTTTACGCCCACCAGCGAGAGGCTGTCATCCTTGATATAATAAACACTTTCCGCACTTCCCTTGGCACGCATGAAATCAATTTCTCCATCTTTAAAATATCCGTTTAGCGTATTGCCCTTTACCTGGTTGTACATATTTTCTCCAGACTTACCTACTACCAACCCATTTTCAAACGCATACAAATGATCCGGCTTTTTGTTTTTTGTGTACAGGTACATCGTGTCGCCGGTAATTTGATATCCGCTTGCCCATGCAATTGGGTTCGTATATAATCGGAATACGGAATCAAGCCCGGAATAATACAGGCTGTCGGCAACTGCTTGTAATGAATCGGAAAAAATACGGACATGATGATATCCTTGCAAATAACGTTTGCTGCTATCCGATGGATTTCGGGTATTCGACGCCGTTATGCCATCCAATGTATCTCTTTTATTAAGGATTGAATCGGGTATTTTCCCGGAAAATAAAGTATCTGCCCGCACATATATCGAATCCTTATCTTCCTTTAATATCATCAATGGCTTTTCAGTAGCCAGTAACGAATTGGTTTTTTTGTTTGATATCATCAGGTTGGCAATAACAGAAATGCCTTGAGCGGTATCTTTAAATACTGCATTTCCTCTGGCAATACTGATGCCGGTGCTATCGTCAAAGTTGATATCATCAGCAATGATCGATTGAGAGCTGTCGGTAATTTTTGCTCTTCCAAGAAAATGTGCTTTATGATTATGTAAATCGTAAAAGCCGTCTTTTGTATTAACTGTGCTGCCGCTGCTGTCGCGGATATAAGTTGGGGCGATAAAAGTAGCGATCTGCGTTTGTGTGTTATACAATAAAGAGTCTGAAGTTAAATCGTAAGCAGGATCTTTCAGCACCACATCTTTTTTAAAATATACATCTCTTGTTGCCGAATAATATGTCCCATCTTTGCTCGTAATAATTGTTGAGCCATTCACCACTCTGCCTCCGCTTGTGTAATTCCCGATGCGCTGGTTCACGTCATATTGAAGATCTTCTGTCGTCAGCACTCCTTTGCTATCGGTAAGTTTTACATTTTTTTGAAAGATGATATATTTCTTATCGACATAATATTTCATGTACTGCGAATAAATATCAGTCGTATCGGAATCATTGATATGAACATTCCTGAATGCTTCAACAATATTATCTTTTTGATTGATGGAAACGCTGTCAGCAAAAAAAATTGTTTTTTCCTGCTGTAGTTTAACATGGCCGAACAGCGATTGAATGGTGGTCAACGAATCTTTTTTTGCTTCGCGCAATGTATCCGAATGCCAGATATAAACCGTGCGGATACTATCGTTATCTTTTGATTTGAATTGGACCGCTGACTGGGCGGATGTTTGCCGGCTCATCATCATGCATATCGCTATGCAAACCAGGAAAGCTAGCTGCTTCATTTTTTATTTGTTCGCCGGTTTTGAAGTGGAATCATTGAGTGGTGAAGTTAGCGGCCCACTTTTATCTTTCTTGCCAAAGACTGAAATATTAACATAACGTTTTGGGTGAACCCTGAGATCATCAAGCAATATATTCATGCTCTTGACGGTGTTGTCTAAATTCTGATATAATTTTTTATCATTGATCAGCAAGCCAAGCGATCCATTTGAATTATTAATTTTTCCAATCACGTTTTTCAATTCATTCATAGTTGATTGAATACTTTCTACCGTTTCCTCAATTTTTGCATCGGATAATTTTTGAGTAGTTTTTTGCAGGTTCGATAGTGTGCTATCAATACGCTGATTATTTTTTGCCAGGTTACCCGTAAAACTATTCAGGTTATTCAATGAAGCGGAGAGCGAGCCGTTTTCCGTATTCAATAATTTTTCCAATGATGCTGATGTATTGGCAAGATGTGTGAATATAGCTGTGATATTGTTTTTTAATTTCGGGTCGAAAAGCGAACCGACAACTTCTACCAATGAATCCAAAGATTCTAATGTCCCGTTCAACCGGGCAACGATCGGGTCGATATTTTTTTCAACCTGTGATACGAGGCTGAGTTTATCCTGTGTAGCAATCGTATCACCACTGGATAAATATTCTATAGCATCTCCTTTATTAATTACAATTGAAGAAGAACTGATCAACCCCGAATTGATGACAGCGACCGAATTTTTTGGGATATGCACATCTTTTTTCAGGTTGATGGTAACCAAGATCCCGCGCATATCCTTATCCGTTTCACTGATCGCAAATACGCTACCTATTTGCAATCCATTTATCCGAACAGCATTGGATACTTCCATGCCTTCCACATTCCTGAAAATGGCATATATTTTTTTACTACGCTCAAAAAGATTTTTGCCTTTCAAAAAATTAAACCCGAGAATAAGGAGGGTAATAGAAATTGCCGCGAGCACGCCAATTTTGGTTTCATTAGAAATTTTCATTCAGGAGTTGTTTAATAAGGAACGAGTACAAACCTACAGGAAAAAGTTGGAAAATTGTGAAAAGCCGGAAAGTCGTGCTAATCTTACCATTTTTCAAATTATTTATGAAAGGCTGGAAGCAACGGCTCACCTGGTTTTGAATAAGTTTTACCTGCTGCCCGGTGCGTTGCCCGTTCCTGGATTATTGTTGGTATTATTTTCTAACGTGTCTTTATATTTTTTTAATGCATCGAGGATATTCTGTACCACTTCATCCTGGCCTTTATCGCTATTCAGATATTCTTCTTCTTCTTTGTTGGTAAGAAATCCTGTTTCAATCAGCACACTGGGCATGCCGGTCGCTTGCAATACTTGTATGCCTTTATCACGTTGAAGCACGCCATCATTTACGCGGCCGCTTTTTTCAAATTCATCCTGTACCATCGATGCAAATAAAGCGCTGTTGCTAAAAAATTTTTTCTCATAAAGCAGGGTCCTTATTTTGGCTTCGGGCGATGTCATATCAAATGTCACACCCGTGCTGTCTTCAATATCTTCGCCACCTTCTTCCGCCTGGTTGATCGCTTCGCCTTTAAACCCGCTACGGTCCGCCTTCCAGATATACGATGCGGTCCCGGTTTTTGTATTGGTCATCCAGTACGATTCATATACCGGGGCATTTACTAATTTCTTTCTTTTCTTTTTTCCCCTGCCCACATATTCCATTCTTTTTTTATAACCGATCACACGTTTGGCATAATAACCTCCGGCAGGCTTGCCATTTGAATTACAGTGGATGCAAATAAAAAGATCGCCCTTTGCTTTATTGGCAATATCCGCACGGACATGCAATGCAGGACGATAATCATCGCCACCACCAGGCAATACATCGCTGGTCCTGGTATAAACGATTTTCATATCCGGGAATTCCTGTTGAATAGCTTTGCCCAATTTTAATGAGATGTCCAGAGTAATATCTTTTTCTACAGAAATCAATCCATGTGTGCCATGATCGGCGCCGCCATGACCCGGGTCAATAATTATGGTCCGTATTTTTGGGGGCTTCTGGTATACAGGATAGTTGTTGAAAGATGTGGTTAAACATATAACTGCAGACAAAATAAAAAATACAAACCTCGATTTCATCAACATTTCATTTTGACAATTAAATAGGAACTTCACAAAATATCAAGACGTGCATCAGAAAAAATGAATGGCCTGATATTATTTTTATAAAAGCGATCACAATTTTTTAATTCTTTTGTTTTCATCTGTACCCAACTGTAGCCCCACTATTTCCATTTTCTATATTTTCTTTGTATCGTTTCAACGCCTCAATAATGCTTTGAACAACTTCATCCTGCCCTTTATTGCTGTTCAAATATTCTTCTTCTTCTTTATTAGTAAGGAAACCGGTTTCAATAAGAATGCTGGGCATGCCCGTTGCCTGCAATACTCTTATCCCTTCATCTCTTTGCTTTACGCCATAACTCTCGCGGCCACTTTTTTTAAATTCATCTTCCACAAAAGATGCAAGCAGGGCGCTGTTATTAAAAAATTTTTTTTCATACAATTGTGCCCTGATTTTTGATTCGGGGCCTGTTAAATCAAAGGCCTCAACATTTAGTTCGGCATTGGCTTTATTGCCGGCACTGCTATCTGCATCTTCAATAATTTCTTCTCCTCCTCCTTCGTCTTTTTGATTAATAGCATCTTCTTTGAAGCCGCTTCGGTCTGCTTTCCATATATACGTCTCCGTGCCTACGCGCATATTTTTAACCAGGTAAGATCGATAAACAGGTTCGTTGACCAATTGTTTCCTTCTTTTTTTTCCTCTCCCGACATACCGGATCACTTTTTTATGCCCAATCACCTTCTTCATATAATAACTGCCTGCATGTTGGCGGGTGGCATTACAATGTATGCAAATAAAAAGATCGCCTTTTGCTTTATTGGCAACGGCAGCACGGTTTAGCAATGCCTGTCCTACCGTAGATGCATTGCCGGGCAGCTCATCAGTAGTCCTTGTATATACAATCTTGATATCGGGAAATTCTTTTTCGACAGCGTCGCCTAATTTTAAGCTGATTTCTAATGCTACTTTTTTTTCTTTTGAGATGAGGCCATGTGTGCCCGGATCAATGCCTCCATGTCCGGGATCGATGATGATGGTGCGTATTTTGGGAGGCTTCGGGTGACCGGGATATTTGTTAAACGATGTTAGTAAACATATAACTGCAGACAAAATAAAAAATGCCAACACTTTTCTCATCATACTTTTTTCATTTTGAAACTGATATGTTAATCTTCACATATTCTTAAATAGGTAAACCCTATTTTTGTATCATTACAAACTATGAATAACGGACGCAAAATTAGCTTAAAATATATTCCGGTGTTGATTTTTACGGCGTTATTCTTTTGTATAACGCTGGCCAAGCCCGCTAATTATGCTTTTCGGCCAAGGTTTATCAAAACCTTAACTGCAAATGCCGATGCCATCAAACCAATTACATCAGCAATAAAGGATACCACGTTAAAAGATTCGGTCAGGATGGATTCATCAATCCGCGATACTACTTTAAAAGATACAAGCATTCAGAAGACAGATACATTCTCCGTAAAAGTTTCAAAAGATTCGATAGATGCGCCGATTAATTATACGGCTTCCGATTCAATAATACTGGATGTGCCCACAAAAAATATCACCTTATACAACAAGGCCAATGTGAAGTATAAGGATATGACCCTTGATGCATATAAAATAAAATTTGATCAGCCCAAGCAAATTGTCATTGCCAGTTTTACCATGGATACCGCAAATAAAATGATTGGCAAACCAAAAATGCTACAGGCGGAGAGCACCATGGAATCGGATTCGATTGTATACAATCTCAAAACACAAAAAGGGATCACCAGAAATACGTTTACACAAAGCGGTGAGATGTTTGTGTTGGGTGAGAAGATGAAAAAAATATCACCAACAGAATATTATGCATGGCACGGCCGGTTTACCACTTGTAATTTGGATACGCCGCATTTTGCTTTCCGTACCAATAAAATGAAATTGATCAATAAGAAGATGGCCATCTCAGGCCCGATCCATCCTGAGTTTGAAGGAGTGCCCATCCCGCTTTATATACCTTTTGGTTTTTTTCCTATTTCACAGGGCCGCCACTCGGGTATATTGCCGCCAACATTTAATGCCAGCCCGCAATTCGGGTTGGGTTTGGAAGGGTTAGGATATTACAAAGTGCTGAGCGATAATTTTGATGTTACGCTCCGGGGTAATATTTATTCCTATGGAGGGTGGAATTTTTTCCTCACTCCGGAATACAGGGTCCGTTACCGTTATAGTGGGCGACTTAATTTCACTTTACAAAAAACGCGGATTTTAAGTAATGAGGGCAGCCAGAATTTTGATGATACAAAAACGTATAGTTTGTCATGGAGCCATACGGTTGATAGTAAAGCCAGGCCGGGGACTACCTTTTCCGCAAACCTGAATTTCATGTCAACAAAATTCAACCAGTTTGTTTTAAATAACCCAACAGCAAATTTTACTAACCAGATCAGTTCGTCCATTTCGTATTCAAAAACATGGAGCGGGAGATATAACCTAACGGTGAGCGGTAACCACAGCCAGAATAATTCAAGCAGGCTTA
>Ga0207059_1187_pt1 | contig 10222 bp, 12 predicted proteins | sample Alteio_BWMinCont_32_FD_153273 | JGI IMG/M metagenome (GOLD analysis project Ga0207059, IMG submission 153273) | Enriched cells from forest soil in Barre Woods Harvard Forest LTER site, Petersham, Massachusetts, United States -... | ecosystem: Environmental > Terrestrial > Soil > Temperate forest >...
GTTCCGCGATCGCGTCGCGGAGCTGCGGAATGGAGGCGCTGATGTTGGGCAGCTTGACGATGTTGGCCTCCGGTGTCCTGGCCAGCGCCCCCAGGCGCGTCAACTCGTCGGGAATTTTCTGGTCTTGCCGAAGACGCTCGGGGAAGGTGGCCAAAATACGGCCGGCGAGCGAAATGTCGGCTGTTTCGATCTCGACCCCTGTCCCTTTGCAGTACGCTCGCAGGATGGGCAGCAGCGCGTATGACGCGAGCGCCGGCGCCTCGTCGGTCCTGGTCCATGTCAGCTTCATATTTAGAGAGAAGGCGGTCGCAAAAGCGGTCTCAGACTGATGCGTAGGATACCATGATCGACCCGCTGAACCAGATGGCAAAGCATTGATTCTGTTGGTTGAGTGCTCTATTCGTGTCGCAGAGCCACAGCGGGATCGACGCGCATGGCACGGCGGGCGGGAATCCAGCAGCCCAGCGCCGCCGCCAATGCCAGCACGCCGAACGTAACGACGTAGGTCATCGGGTCCGATGGATAAGAGACACAGCAGTTGCCGTTTGTCGTGATATACGCAAGGCGGTCATTGGACGTGACGAGAGGGAAGCCCCCCAGGAGGACAGCGTTGGTAAGAGTAAAAACGGCTGCGTTGATCGCGATCCCGACCGCAAGGGTCATGACGGCGACGGCAGTAAATCCAGGTGTACGGGCGAATATCCGGAATGCACAGGCAGCGTCCTGCCATAACGAATGCAGGAGCGGAAATCCGCGGACGTCGCGGCATTCGTCTTTCACTCGCTCAATACCGCCAAACTCCAGCGGGGCGGCACGATGGGCTTCCGCGTTGCTCATCCCGGCGCGTATCTTGTCCGCGACACGCTGTTCGTAGTCAAAGCGGAGCTCAGCCTCCAGCTGCTTTTCCGTTTCCGCCGTATTGCCGATCCGCACACCAGGTCACAGCGCGTCTCCCGCACTGTTGAGAATCAGGCCGACGGCGCCTATAAGGCGCTGCCAACTCGCGGCTTCATCCCGAAGCTGTTTTCTCCCTTTGGCCGTGAGACGGTAGAACTTCGCTCCGCGCCCCGTGTCGCTCTCTTTCCACACGGCAGACAACAGTCCGCGAGCTTCCAGACGGTGGAGCGCGGGATAGAGAGACCCATGCCGAATAGGTCGAAGATCGATATATCAAATCCCGGGTTTGTCCGGTCAACGCGAAAATGAAGCGATCCCGGTTGATTCGATGCGCCAGCCCGCCGCGGCGATTATTGCCGGAACAATGGCGCGAGCAACCGGCGTTTTCCGCTCCCGCACTGGCGTATGCTTGCTGGTATGAAATTTGCATTCCTCGCCACCACCGCGTGCCTGGCGCTGGTAACGGTGCGGGTTTCCGTGCGCGCCGCCGATCCCGATAAACCCATGTTCTGGAGCGCCACCCAGAACAAGGACTTCGATCGGAAAGCCACCGCCAGGCTTAACGACGAGCGGCACCTCGGCACCGAGCGCCTGATGGATTCCGCCTTCGTGGCCTTCCGCAATGGAAGCGGCGAAGCCGAACTCCACCTCAAGCAGGCCGACCTGCTGCTGATCCGCTCGGGCTCGGGAACCGTATTGATTGGCGGCGAGATGATCGAAGGCAAGTCCACCGGTCCGGATGAGGTCCGCGGAAAGTCGATCGCGGGCGGAACCAGGTACCCGGTCGCCGCGGGTGACACGCTTTACATTCCGGCCAACACGGTGCACCAGTTTCTGATGGAGCCGGGTCAGAGCTTCACGGCGATGGTCATCAAGATCACGCCGAAGCAATAAGGGGCACGCGCGAACCAGAAACCGTTCCTGTCAGGGAGACTGAGCCTTGACCCGGATCGCCCCGGAATCGAGATTGCTCCAATGCACTTTTCACAAGCCCCGGCAAAAGGGGACATTTCTACGTTGCCTTGCCGGGAACTTGTCGCCGACTTCCAGCCACGATACAATCCTCCAGTCCGGTCTCAGGTCTGCTGAAGCCACGGTTTTCCGTGAGTGGGGGATCGAGACGTAAGGGAGTTTTGCATGGGGTCCACCGGTTACGAGCACCTTCCCTACGATGGGCAATCGGCGCAGGATCGTTTTGCCTACGATCGGTATTCAGAAGACGCAAAACGTGGAAAGACGGCACTTCAACTGAAGGCGGTAGAAGAGCAACTGACTCCGGATCTTCGGAACGACTGGGCTCCACGAACCTTCACCGGAGTATCCACATCGGTGGGCGATTTCGACGCCACGGTGTGCAATGTCTCCTATCACTTCAATACGCACGGTCGGGGATATGGCAGCGTACGTCTCTACACGGCAGCGGCAAAACGATACTTTGAACAATGCAAGGGGGCTGCAGCCCCGGGTCCAGAAGGATTAATCAAGCTGCCAAGGGGCATATTCGATCGCGCGGGGCGGATCGTAACTTTCTATGGCTGATCGCCGCTTCCGGAAAGCCTGTTCACGCCAGCAATCCTCAGGTTTGCGTTCGTTTTGCTCACACCCGCCTCACCGCTACAATACTGACCATGCGAATGTTCATGGTTGGGTTATGGACGATCTACTCCCTGTCGGCGCAGACACCCCTGGGAGGTATCGCGGGCACAGTCGTGGGGCCGGACGGTCTGGCGCTGCCCCGGGCGGTGGTGCAGGCGGGCGGTCAGAAGGCCACTACCTCCCTGACTGGCGAATATCGACTGAAGCTGCCGGCGGGAACCTATGACGTAACGATCGCATTTCCGAATATTCAGACATTTCAGGCGAAGGGCGTCTCCGTGCCGGGGAAGGGGTCGGTTCGGCTCGACGCCCGGATGGAGGGCGGGCAGCTGGCTACGCTGGGTGAGTCGTTCGAATATTCCATGCACACGGCGCGCATGGTCCCCCCTGCCGGGCCGACGCCTCGCACAGCAGACGGGAAGCCGGACCTTACTGGAATCTGGACGTGGGCATTCCCGATCGATCAAAGCGATCCGCACTGGCTGCCCGCGGCCGTCGCAGCTGTGAGAGCGCGGATGGGCAAACCCGATGAGTCCCCGGCTCTGTTATGCCAGGGCCATTTCCTGCTTTGGCCAAATCCCCGAGTGAAGATGGTCCAGACTCCGGCGGTTCTTATATTCATGTTTGAGGACGAAGAGCCGGGGTTTCAGCAGGTATTTCTGGACGGACGGCAGCATCCATCGGACCCGAATCCCACCTGGCGCGGGCATGGAATCGGGACGTGGGAGGGCGACACACTCGTTGTGGACCGAGTGGGCTTCAACGATCGGAGTTGGCTGGATGCGGAAGGGCATCCACACTCGGAGAAGCTCCATATTGTGGAGAGATACCGGCGTCCGGATTTCGGCCATCTGGAGATCGAGATTACGGTTGAGGACCCGGAGGTGCTGGAGGGCAAGTGGACCATCCGGAGGGAGACAGTTCTCTCGGTGAACGATGAGATCCAGGAGTTTCTGTGCGGCGATAACAATCGGTATCTGGGACGGCAACTGGGGAAATAGGGTTCAGCGGGAGAAAACGATCGTTGCACGGAGGTGCTTATGACCAGAACAGACGTGAGCGCGAGTGTCCTGGCGGCGAAGCGGCGACTGGGGCTGACGTGGAAGACCATAGCGGAATCGCTCGGCAATGGATCGCCGGTGTTCTATACGGCGGCGCTGCTGGGTCACCAGTCCCTGACGGCCGAAGAGGCACAGAAGGCTCGCGCGCTGCTGAAGCTGAACGAGGAAGAGACGCGAATGCTGGCGGAGCCGCCGGACGAACGAGGGGCGATGTTGAAGATGCCGCCCGCAGATCCCCTGATCTATCGGCTGTACGAGGTTGTACAGGGTTATGGACCAACGTTGAAGGAATTGATCAACGAGGAGTTTGGCGACGGAATCATGAGCGCAATCGATTTCAGCATGCGGATTGAACGTGAGCCTGACCCCAAAGGGGACCGCGTGAAGATAACCATGTCGGGCAAATTCCTGCCGTACAAACGGTTCTAGAGAGTTGCACGCCCACCTTGTTGTAGAATCGGCCGGGTGAGTTCCTATTTTTCGAAGAATAACGACCGGGAAGGCTGGCCTGCGCTGGTGGGGGGCGGTCTTATGAACGTTGCGCTGGGCACGTATTATGCGTGGAGCGTATTTGTGCCGGCGCTGGAGCGCGAATTCGGTTGGAACCGCGCACAAACATCTCTGGTGCCGACGATCGATATGGTCACCCTCTCCTCAATGTTCCTGGTTGCCGGATTCCTGCAAAATCGGATTGGCCCGCGCGCAGTGGCGGCGATCGGGGGAATCATTTTCAGCCTGGGGTTGTTTCTCGCCAGCTTTACCCACTCCCTGCCGATGCTTTATTGCACCTGGGGTTTAATGATCGGCGCGGGAATCGGCTTCGGTTATCTTGTGCCCATCACCGTAGGCTCTAAATGGTTTCCGCACCATCGCGGGCTGGTAAACGGCCTCGCGATCGGTATTTTCGCCGCGGGTTCGGGGATCTTCGGGCCGATCGCAGGGGCGATGCTTGAGCGGATCGGGTGGCGCTCCACGTTTCAAATGCTTGCCGGAGTCTTCGTTGTGTTTACAATGGTCGGCTCTTATCTGCTGAAGGACCCGCCCACAGGATATGGGGGACCGGTGAGCAGATCCGCCGGCGCCGGCCGCGCGCGCACCAGTCAGGACGTACGCACCTCGCAGGTGATCCGGAAGCCGATGTTCGTGGCGCTCTGGGCCGCTTATGCGCTTGGTACCACCGCGGGCACCATGGTAATCAGTCAACTGGTACCGTTCGCACGAGCCTCCGGTTTGAAAGCGGGGACCGCCGCATTCGCCATCACCATCGGGGCCATCGGCAGCGCATCGGGCAGGTTCTTCTCAGGCTGGATGTCGGATCATCTCGGCCGCCTGCGCACGCTTCGGGCTGTCATCCTGACGTCGACCGTCGTCACCCCGACGCTCTATATCTTCCGCGAGGAGATACTGGCGTTCTATGTGCTGTTGTTTTTCGTCTACTACTGCTACGGGACGCAGCTTTCCGTTTATACCGCGCTGGCTGGAGATTTCTGGGGCACGAGGTATCTGGCGACCAACTATGGTTTGCTGCTGCTGGCCTGGGGCCTGGCGGGAGTGATGGGGCCAGTCCTCGGCGCTCGCGTCTTCGTGAACTACGGCACGTATCAATACGCCTTTTTCGGCTCAGCCGGGCTTGCGTGCGCGGCGCTCATCATTCTCAGTATGGTCCGCACGCCGCAGACGATTGCAACTCAGGCGCACGCCTGAAGCTGCGCAACGCGCCCTAATTCCTGACGTATCTTGTCACGCCCCTCAGTTGTGCTTCCGCGGTATAGACGTTGCCAGCGGCGTCGACGGCGATGCCTTCGCCCATCGCGCCGTCCGAAGAATTCGGCGTCCTGTGAGGCGGTATGAACATGGTCACTTTCCCGTCTATGAGACTTCCGATGCGGATTCCCCTTTGCCAGCCTGGGTGAACCTTTTCGGTCGACTCCGAGTCGGTCGTATAAATTACGTCGTTGCTGTCGATTGCCAATCCGCTGGTGCGGCCGAAATCGTCGTATTCACGGATAAACTTCCCCGCCTTCGTCAGCACCTGAATGCGATGATTGTGGCGATCGGCAACGACCAACTGCCCCCTGGAATCGAACGCCAGCGCGTGCGGCGTCCGGAACTCACCAGGCCCGGTTCCTGTTTTCCCGATGATTCTGAGAAACTTCCCCGTCTTGTCGAACACCGAGATCCGCCCGACCAGATCGGGGTCTGCCACGTCCGTATGGCTCTCGGCAACGTAGACGTCACCATTGGCCGGATCGGTCACCACGACCGTCGGATCGGTCAGGGCTTCGGGAGGGTTTCCCCTCACACCCGGCTTCCCGAGCGTCATCAGGACCTTGCCTGCGGGACTGAACTTGACGACAACACTCCCCTTCTTGTCTTCTCCGGGAAAGTTCCTGAGGTCGTCGGCGCTCGGGGCTCGCGCGTCGGTCACCCACACATTGCCCTCACGATCGACATGGATGCCATGCGGCCACACGAACATCCCGCCGCCAAAGCTCCTGAGCTCTTTCCCGGAATCGTCAAAAAGGTGGACAGGGTTTGCTTTTGTGCCGAGGCAGCCTGGGGTTGTTCCAGGCGAGCATCGATCGGTCGCCCACACCGACTTGCCGTCTCGGTCGATGGCCACGCCATTGGAACCGCCCCACGGCCTACGCGGTGCGCTGAGCTGTGCCCAATCCGCGATAACGCGGTAAGGGTTGGCGCCAGTGTTCACGGGCTCCACCTTGTCCGTCTGAACGGTGCCGCCCCGCTGCTGGGCGTGAACGATGGTTCCGGGCAGCGCGACCCAAAGGATCATCATCCAGACCTTGAACCCGAACGCCGCACCAGTCGAAACGGACATCACTGCCGAGCCTTTTTCTCGGAGGCACGAGCTCCTGCAAGAACCCCGGCCAGGCCGTAATTTCCCTCGTGGCAGGCATACTCGTAGATCCTGTCCGGGCTCGCAATCAACGGATACTCTCCCGTCCATGGCGCCGTAAAAACGGTCGGGTCGTCGATCGTGAAGCTGTACAAGAGGGTCTCCGGGCCAACTCTGCTGAAGCGTTCTGTCAGATGGAGGTTCTCGTCGGCTCCTTTGAATTTCGTCTTGCCGGTGAAATTTGTCGTATCGACGACCAGCGTGTCGCCGTCCCAATGGCCGCGCGGGTCGCCGAACCAAAGGCGTACCGTCGCCGGGAGATGCGGCCTGCCATCGAGCGGGATGATCCGGGTCTCGTGATTGTGCTCGACGAAAATCTCCAGGTAGTCGCGCGTTTGCGCGATTTGGTAATTCGTGGTGAGAGGACCGTAAGGAGTGCCGTTAAAGAAGCTCGGGAGCATCGGCGGCCCCGTCGTCGGGAAGACAAGACACCGCTCAATCAGGGGCCGGTCTTCCGGGCCGTCCGCCGGATGTTCTCGGGCGTATGCGAGGTCTTCCCGCACTTTCTTTGAGGCCGCCGCGGTGAGCGCGGGAATTCTGCCGTCGGGAGGATCGACAATCAGGGACGTGTTGCGATTTGGCGCGAGCTTGGTACCCTGGTCCCACCAGAATCCGTTATAAGTGCCGACGCCCGTCTGTCCCGGCCGGTCGCGGTCGGATCGTTTGAAGACTTTGTTCTCGTACTCGGCATATTCCTGCTCGGTGAACGTTCGTTTGCCTTCGAGATCTTTCGGCCGCTCCAGCGGAATTATGCCGGCATTGCTCCAGATCCCGCGCAGATCGGGCCGCCCGTCAGGAGTTCGCGGCGGTGTCCACTGTTTCCGGGAACCGGTTTGACCCGCGGCGGCCATCGTCAACGACAGGGTCGCCAGCATGATCGCCGCAGCCCGAGCCACGTTTTTAAGCGCGGAATTCACCTTTCGAACCTCCCGGTTGGGATGCGGTCCAGTGCCCTCCTTGTTATAACGCAAAATCGACTATACGAAATCGGTTCTCACCTGGTAGCCACGACCTGTCCGTGATTCCCGTTTCCTTCCACGCAGACGCGTTCGTAAGCTTCGATAATCGGCTGATCGCCCGCATGCTTCGCCGGAAACGTCAGGTTGTTCCAGTCATCCGCCGGCGTTTTGTCCGTTACCCTGCGATTGGGAATGGTGATCGTGAACGGCCTCGTGAGCACGGTGGGGTCGGTGTAGGTGGCGTCGTAGGTAAACCTGTCACCCGTCGGGTCGAATGTGAAGCGCTCCACGATGGTGGCATTTTCGCTGACAAACTCCCCGGTGCGGCCAAGCCGGGCTTTCGAGTTGTTGTTGGTGGTATCGACGATCAGCGAGTTGCCCTCCCAGTGGCCCCGGGAATCGCCGTTCCATAGCTTGAGGTTCGAGGGAAGGTGGGGCTTGGAGTCCAGGTGGATCACCCGGTTGCCGGAGTCGAAAAGGAAAACGACGTACCCGGGAAACTGGCGGATCTCGTAGCCGTGCCACATGAACGACTTGCTCGGTCCGCCCGGGGCGCATCGTGCGAATGGTTCGACGTACTCCGGCTGGATCGGGTTATTGAGGTACTTGAGGAACTCCTGCTGTTTCGCCCGCGCCCACGGCTGGAACGGGATCTGTCCGTCGGGCGGGTCGCTCACCCGGCTTGGCGCACGCTCGCTGCGGGGTTTTGGCTGCCGGTTCTGACGACCGTTCTGCGGCGCGGCTTCGTCGTCCGCGCCGAGAGGACCCTGAGGATCTGTCAGATTGTTGTGATTGCCGATGGTGTTCGACCAGTGGCCGGACACGTCTGGCTGCCCGTCGGGGAGACGCGGCCCATTCCATTCGCCTCGCGGCGTCGGCACAAACGAAGTCTCGCGCCATCCACGCATGCCCTGCGCATTGGCGATGCCGGAAGTGACGGCCAATACGCCAAGAAATATGGCCGGCCGCAAGTAATTTCTCATAGTCATCTCTCTGTTACCTCGAAGGCGGGACGGGATAGTATTGGTCGAAATCCAGCGTCGCGCAGTAGTTCTCGATGATCTGAACGTTCGGCTCCAGACGGCGATAGAGCAGTACCTCGAGTGTCCAGGGCCGGGTGTATAGCTTCGGGTCGTCGAACGTGGCCCGATAGCGGACGGTGTTGCGGTCAACGTAGCTCCACCGTTCCACCAGATGGAGTTCGTCGCTGTTGAAGTTCCCCACGCGATCGAGCCAGGTCTCCCCGTTGAAATCGGTCACGTCGACCACCAGAGTGTCGCCCTCCCAGTGGCCGCGGGAATCTCCCAGCCAGAAATCGATGTGTCCATCCGGATGCTCGGTGCCGTTGGTGTTAATCGTGCGAACAGGATGGCCGAACTCGAACATCAGGGTCAGATCGCGCGGCCGCTGGAAGATCTGGAACGGCTCATTGCCGTAGATCCCACGCGGTGTTCCGAGAGTGAAGCACTTGTGTCGCGGGTCGGCCGTGGCACGGGCGGCGAAATTCTTCGCGCGCTGCTCAAGCGCCGCCGGTCGATAAGGGATCGTGTTCCCTTCGACCACCCCCGCGCCGGGCGGATCGTCTTTGGTCGCCAGATGCGGTTCGAGCCCGTAGTCCGCCCCACTGAGCGACTGCCAGATACCGGAGAAATCGGGCTTTCCGTCGGGGCCGCGTGGAATGTTCGGCCCTGCTTGTGGCGTTGGGGGTGCTCCGATGGCGTTTCCCGCCGACAGTGCAAGCCCCAGTGCCGCGAGCAGAGCCGGTATCCGCGTACTCACTTCTCCGCTCCCGGTGCATCCGGGTTCGACGATCCTGTGAACAGATTCCGCCCGTCCGGAAACTGCACGCTTGTGCCGTTAATCGTCGGAGTGCCGCTTTTGGCTCGGAAGCCCTTGACGAGCAACTCAACTCCCGTCGGGAAATCGCTCCGCCGCAGTCCCCGCCGCAAGAGCGCGTTCGGTGCGCCGAACTCCACGGCCCAGTTCGTTACCTTTCCGTCATCACCCTTGACATCGACGTAGATCCATCCATGCGGATTGGTCCACTCCACTTTGGTCAGTGTTCCCTTCAGCGTGACGGGCTGGTCTCGGTCGTATTCCGCCGCAAACGAGTGATGAGCCATTGCGGGCGCGACCGTCAGCAACCCAGCCAGCAAGACCGTCAGGCTCAGAAGATGAAACGTTTTCGCTATCATCGCGAATCCTCCTGTACCCTGGTCTTACTCTTTTTTGGCGTTTGGATTCGGCGGAGGCGGCACGATCTTCGTCAGTGTCCCGCCGTCCGCTTCATAGGTCTGTGCGCCTGCCGCACCAGCGACTTTGAAGCCGGCTTTCGTCAGAATGTCAGCCGCGCGACCGGCGCGAGCCGCATGGTTCGAGAGCGCAATAATCGTGCGATCCCGCGGAATCCAGGCCAGCCTGTTTGGGAGGTCGGCGATCTGGATGCTCAGATATACGGGGAATCCGCCGACGTCTTTCACCTCGTCCGGCCTTCGCACATCGATGATCAAGATCTGGTCGGGCTTGGTGAGAAGGTCGTCAAGTTCGGCACGCGTGAGCACCTTCGCCTGCGACGCCGGCCCCTTCTTCGTTTGCGCGGGGTTATTTGCCTGGCCGAAGGCGATGGTCGCCGCCAGCAGAATCATCAGAATCAATTTCTTCATGTTTTTCCTCTTTCGATTGATTTAGAAAACTACTTTCACGCCCAGCTGGTTGTCTCTCGCCGATCCCGCTGAAGTAATCTGCCCGAACAGAGCGTTACCCAGAACCGTGTTGGGCGCCCCCAGTGCGGG
>Ga0207059_1189_pt1 | contig 10157 bp, 10 predicted proteins | sample Alteio_BWMinCont_32_FD_153273 | JGI IMG/M metagenome (GOLD analysis project Ga0207059, IMG submission 153273) | Enriched cells from forest soil in Barre Woods Harvard Forest LTER site, Petersham, Massachusetts, United States -... | ecosystem: Environmental > Terrestrial > Soil > Temperate forest >...
TTACTGCATTTTTGAGTGAGAATGCTAAGGTTAAAGCAAAGCTCACCGCACCCTATATGTTGCGTAATGAAGCCGATTCGCCATATATTGAATTTCCGCGGACCTTACATGTCGATTTTTATAATGATTCAATGATCATAGAAAGTAAACTCGATGCTTTGTATGGAAAATGGAAAGAAGCAGAGGATAAAGTTTTTTTAAAAGACAGTGTAGTCGTAAGAAATATTTTAAAAGGGGATACTTTACATTGCCGTGAATTATGGTGGGATCAGAAAGGGCAGAAATTTTATACCGATAAGCCTGTTCGTATTCACAAAAAAGGCGGGACTATTATTTATGGGACCGGGCTAGAAGCACCACAGGATTTTAGCGGGTATACGATCTTCCAGATTACCGGCCCGTTTGGTTTTCCGGAAAACGGATATAAGAAATAAGGATACGAATTTTGAACACGAATTAAGTCGGATTACACGAATTAATTAGTTTTGCATAAGGATATCAATTAATACTTAGGAATAAGGAGATTGGGTTTCGTATTTTTTTATTCTTTATTCTCTTCAATCAATAAAATTAATTCGTGTAATCCGATTTAATTCGTGTAATTCGTGTTTCAAAATTCGTGTTATGGAATATCGTTATCTCGGAAAATCTGGCCTGCAATTAAGCGTACTGTCATTTGGCAGCTGGGTCACTTTTCATAAGCAAATTGAAGATAATACCGCAGATGAATTGATGGGCATTGCATACGATAATGGCATCAATTTTTTTGATAACGCTGAAGTATATGCGCTCGGCGAAAGCGAAAAAATGATGGGTAGAGTATTGAAGCAAAAAAAATGGGACCGCACTTCGTATACGCTTTCATCCAAAGTTTTTTTTGGTTGGCGCGGAAAAGAGAATAAGCCAAATCAAAGCGGGCTAAGCCGCAAGCATATCACGGAAGGCTGTCATGAGGCATTGCAAAGATTGCAGGTTGATTACCTGGATTTATTCTTTTGCCATCGGCCTGATAAAAATGTTCCGATTGAAGAAGTTGTATGGACAATGAATACGCTTATACAGCAGGGAAAAATCCTTTATTGGGGCACCAGTGAATGGAGTGGTGTTGAAATTATGGAAGCACATCGTGTGGCACAACAATATTGTGTAATCGGCCCAACCATGGAACAGCCGCAATACAATTTGTTTGAGCGCGATAAAATGGAAAACGAATATCTCGGCATATTCAAAAACCAGGGATTGGGCACCACGATCTGGAGCCCCCTGGCCTCAGGCTTATTGACCGGTAAATACAATGAAGGCATGCCGGAAGGTTCGCGCCTGGCATTGAGCGGGTTTGAATGGTTAAAAGATAAAGTTCTTGCTGAAGACCGCATAAAAAAAATTAAAAAATTAGGCGAGTATGCAAATAAACTCGGCATAACGCTCGCAGCATTATCAATCGCATGGTGCTTAAAAAATCCACACGTAACAACGGCGATACTCGGGGCAACAAAAAAAGAACAGTTGCTGGACAATCTCAAAGCACTGGAGGCACTGCCTAAATTAAACACGGAGGCAATGGATCGCATCGAAAAAATCATGCAGACGAAACCGAGGTTACCGGAATTCTAATGGCGAATTTATCCGGATATCAATTGGCAGGAATGTAGAATGTAAAATGTAAAAGTCGGTTGCGAATTCCAACCGACTTTTACATTTTACATTCTATATTTTACATTCTACATTTAAAAAGCCCCGGATCTCTCCAGGGCTTTCAATTTGTTTGTACATTACCTAACCAAAAACATTTGTAGGTCATCAATAGGTACAAATTTTAACTTTCACTTCGTAGGAATTGGATTTACACGGATCTTGGATTTTAAATTGTCTGTGTGATTGATATCAGATCCTGGTTTTGGTTACTCATAGTATTGGTTGATTTTTTTCTAAGGATATTGGAAACATTGGATTTTAAAAAATCGAAATTGGATCTATATATCAGCCATACTTGACTCTGTAAACATACAATTGTATAGGCCTGATACAAGCGCATAACCGCTTAATCTGCATAATTCACTTTTTACTTTAAGTTCCGTAAAATTACCATCAGCGATCCTGTAGAATTACATTGTTTTTGGCTGTATCACAAATTCACCTACTTTTAGTTGAAGTACAAGTAAAAGAATAATAACCAACTATGCTTTTTAGCGACAAGACAGTATTAATTACCGGGGGAAGCAGAGGTATTGGAAAAGCAATTGCCATAAGGCTTGCCAAAGAGGGAGCAAATACGGTAATTATTGGCAAAACAGCAGAGGCCAATCCTAAACTGGAAGGGACAATTTATACTGCTGCGCAGGAAATTGCGGCAGCAGGGCCGGGAAAGGTTTTGCCATTGCAGGGTGATGTCAGGTTTGAAGATCAAATCAAACATATTGTAGAGACTGCTATCAATACTTTTGGCGGGATTGATATATTGGTGAATAATGCGAGCGCTATCAATCTTTCACCTACAGAACAGATGGAGCCGAAACGATTTGACCTGATGTATAACATCAATGTCAGAGGCGCTTTTTTAATGTCCCAGGCCTGTATACCTTTTTTGAAAAAAGCACATAACCCACATATACTGAATTTATCGCCACCATTAAATATGGATCCCAATTGGTTTTCCAAACATCTTGCGTATACCATGAGCAAATATGGCATGAGCATGATTATTCTTGGCCTGGCGGAAGAATTAAAGCAGTATCGCATTGCCGCCAATGCACTCTGGCCAAAGACAACTATCGCAACTGCTGCGGTAAAGAATTTGCTGGGGGGTGATTTCCTTATGCAACGTAGCCGTATACCCGAAATAGTTGCGGATGCCGCTTTTTATATACTGCAAAAACCTTCTTTTGAAACGACTGGCAATTTTTTTATTGATGAAGATGTGTTAACCGCTGAAGGTATTTCCGACTTTACCAAATACGCCGTCAATCCCGATCAAAAATTAATGATGGATCTTTTTTTATGAAGATTGGGACATCAGATCAGGCAGATTGAAATATCTATTTGAATTTATTTTCAATCATCATGATTTTTTCCCCGGTTGTTAAACTATTAACTTGACCTTCCGGCAATCATTAGTGCTGCCGCAGCCAAACCGGTGTCTTTAATTAAATTCGTCATAGGGAACCTGGCAGCGTTTTCATCAGGCGCATGTATTACTGCTGGTATGTGCACCGTTAGCACAACAATAATTAAAAATACTGCCAGCAATATCCCTGCTAAACGAGTTTGTTTACCAGTTAAAAAAGAAATAGCGGCAGCAATAAGAGCAACTCCGGTAAGATATATCCAGAATACACCACCGGGAAAAAATGAAGGTACCATTGGTGCCATGCCATTTGCATTTAAAAAATGATTGACACCAAAAAAACCAATAACTAAAGCATACAGAATGACGCCAATTTTGGAGATGTTTGTGTTATTCATATAGCAATCGTTTTTGTTACACTCAATTTAACGAATCTTTCGGAAAGAACCATGATTAACGTGATTAAGAAAGATTTTGAGGAAAATTAGAATTATCAGAATATTTCTATCCATCCTTTTTTCCTAAAAATCTTTCTTAACAATGTTAATCATGGTTCTCCGGCCTCATCTGTGGAAATAACAGTACATCCTGTATAGAAGATTGGTTAGTCAACAGCATGCATAACCGATCAATGCCAATGCCGATGCCAGAGGTTGGCGGCATACCATATTCGAGAGATCTTAAAAAATCATTATCGATAAACATCGCTTCATCATCGCCTCTTTCTTTTAATTTGACCTGCTCTTCAAAACGTTCGCGCTGGTCAATCGGGTCGTTCAATTCACTATATGCGTTGGCAATTTCTTTTCCGTTAATCATCAGTTCAAAACGTTCTACCAGTTGGGCTTTGCTGCGGTGTTTTTTTGTCAGCGGGCTCATCTCTACGGGGTAATCTATAACAAAGGTCGGTTGTATAAAATGATGTTCGCATTTTTCACTAAACAACTCATCGATCAGTTTACCTTTTCCCATGCTGTTATCAACGGAAATTTTCAATTGCCTGCAAGTATCGCGCAATTGCGATTCATCCATTTTACTTACATCAACTCCTGTGTATTCTTTTATAGCATCGTATATGCTTATTCGTTTGTAAGGCGCTTTAAAATCAATATCAATATCTCCAACCTTTGCATTGGTCACTCCATTTACTGCTATGGCAGCGCTTTCCAGCAATTGTTCTGTTGTTTCCATCATCCAGAAATAATCTTTATAGGCAACATAAAATTCAAGGATGGTGAATTCCGGGTTATGTGTGCGATCCATTCCTTCATTGCGGAAATTGCGGCTGAATTCATATACCCAGTCAAAACCTCCTACTATCAAGCGTTTCAGGTATAATTCATTGGCGATCCTCAGGTAAAAAGGAACGTCGAGCGCATTATGATGCGTGATAAAAGGACGTGCGGCGGCGCCACCGGGAATGCTTTGCAAAACAGGCGTGTCGACTTCCAACCCTCCCTGCCCGTTTAGAAAATCACGCATGGCATTGATCATTTTTGTGCGTTTGATAAATGTATCTTTTACCTGCGGATTAATGATAAGATCTGCATATCGTTGCCTGTACCTGAATTCGGGATCAGTAACAGCATCAAAAGTTTCTCCTTCTTTTTCTTTTACAATTGGTAATGGCCGGATTGATTTGGCAAGAAAAGTCAGTTCATGAACATGTATTGATGTTTCGCCGGTTTTGGTAGTAAACACATATCCTTTTACGCCGATAATATCGCCGATATCGGTTAAATGTTTCCAAACTTTATCGTATAAGGTTTTGTCTTCGCCGGGACAAATCTCATCACGCTTAATATACAGTTGAATTTTCCCGCTGCTGTCCTGCAATACGGCAAACGAAGCTTTGCCCATATCGCGTATGCTCATCATCCTGCCTGCGACACAAACATTTGCAAAATCGGATTTATTTTCTTCACCCTTATAATTTGATTTAATATAAGCAGCAGTAGTATTAACAGGATATAAAGCTGCCGGATAAGCATCGATGCCTAATTTTTGCAGCTCTGCTAATTTTTCGCGACGGATGATTTCCTGTTCAGATAAATGTTGTGTAGCCATACCAAAAATCTATTTCAAAAAAATTTGTGCAAAGGTAATGAATAGGTGGTCGACCCTGAGCCTGAAATTTTTTATATATTAAACGCAGGGTCGGCCACCTATTCTCAAATTGCCAGCAAAACCTGCCACGCCTCATTTACCATTCCCTTATCCAGTAATTCCTTAGCGTAAACATGTAACTCTTTTTCCATTTCATCGGGATTGATTGCATAATACTGAAAAATATTTTTCAAGGTATCAGTATAAAAAGATGGGTCAACCGAAGGTATGGATTGCACATTCGCTAATTGGCCAAGATTATTGCCCGTAAGTATTGTACTTGTTCTTATATGCGCAGGCAAATTGTCTACCCCAATCCCTAACTCCGTATTCGGTTTTTGAACAGTAAAAAGATTTTTTTCATCGACAACACAATACCAATCGCCTCCTAATCTCGCTACATGCTGCAACTTTTTTTGATCGATCAATTTTTTTTCATCAAGGATAATTTCGTCTATATGTATACGTAATATTTCACAGATTACCAGGTTGCCAGCTCCGCCTTCTTTGCCCAACGATTTTATCTCCAATACAATACATTCCATTTTTACTTTGCTTTCTTTTACCATCGGCGGTTTTACCAATGTTGCAGGCTCCTGTGTAAACCCGGCTTTTATAAATTCATTTATTTCTTTTGGATATTCGCAACTGGCAAGACTGGTTTGCTGCAGCATCGGATAGTCCACAATATTGATAACAACTTCCGGTACCTCCAGCATATTTTCCAGGCTATGTTTGGTTGTATTATTCCTTATTCTTCGTGAAGGTGAAAAAACAACAATGGGCGGGTTGACGGAAAATAAATTAAAAAAACTAAAGGGACTTAAATTAATATTACCTGCTTTATCGATAGTGCTTGCAAAACAAATAGGGCGTGGGGCGATAGCATGCTGCAGGTAATGTTGTCGTTCAATAAGATTAAGATTTTTTATATCCAGGATCATATTTTCACTGAGAAATTTTTAGAAAATATTTTAGGTGATGGGGCACAGATTTGTTATGATGATTATGATTTGAGCGGATAGAATCATGAAAAATCATAATCATCATAACAAATCTGTGTCCCATTTTTTTCATAACTAAATCGTTATATTTTTTTATTCGCAAGTATCGAAAAATCATCTTCATCTATTACAATAGTATTTTTTAATTTCCCCAAGCTTTCAATTTCCATTTCCACTTCATCCCCTTCTACGAGCCATTGCTCGATATAATTCGGGTCATTTAATTTCCCAGTGCCATTTAATTCCAAAAAGCAACCCGTCCCAACAGTTCCGCTCCCGATAATATCGCCGGGCAATAGATCAACGCCATACGATGCACGTTCAATGATTTCTGCAAATGTCCAATCCATATCAGAAAGATTACCATCACTTACTTGCTTTCCATTTACGCTGCATTGCATGCGCAAATTCCAATTCAAACCAACATGCCCTTGCTTGCAGGGAACTTCAAATGGTTGTAGTTCGTCTAGCGTGACCAGCCATGGGCCAAATGCAGTACAAAAATCTTTTCCTTTTGCCGGGCCGAGATTTAATAACATTTCTTCCAGTTGCAATTGTCTTGCGCTCATATCATTCATGATCATCAATCCTCCAATATATTCATCGGCTTCCGATGCGCGGATATTGCGGCCATGTTTGCAAATAACGATAGCCACTTCGAGTTCGAAATCCAGTTTTTGTAAATGGTCGGGCATGCATCGAATATCGCCCGGGCCTTGTATGCTATGATGGTTGGTGAAATAAAATACAGGGTACTGATCAAACTCCGGGATCATAGGAGCATTCCGGTTGCGGCGTGCCGCAGCTACATGTTGCCGGAAAGCATATCCATCCCTGCACGAAGTTGGAAAAGGTACCGGGGAAATTATTTGAACAGCGTCAGATGATATTCCTTTATTCAATGAAATTTTTCCTTCCTGTATCGATATTTCACCGGCCTGTAGCATGGGGAAACAATCCTCCCAATAATTTAACAGCATGCTCATGTTGTTGGGGAGATCGGGATGGATGGATTCCATATCAAATAATAAATTATCGACCAGGATAGCTAATTGATCATGCTCATCTTTAATATAAGAAACCAATTTCATGCGAAAGTATTTAACGTTTTATCATTGAATATGCGGTCAAAGATAACAGAAACCTGTATGCAAATTTATTAACTACATTTATAAAGAATTTTTACCAATGCCGAGAAATATTTTTACCCTTTTTTTGTCAATTAGTTTTTATACTATTTCTGCACAACCGAAAACAGACGATTTCCTTAAACAGTTATTATGGGATCACGCTTCTCCGCAATTGCAAATGATTTTCAAAAACCCTGATTCATTTCGTTATCAAATTATTTACACCCGTATTGACCGGGATAAACAAAACCAACCTCATCTCTTTAATTATTATTATAACGTCGATGCTCAGCTATATTTTAATCCTGCATCAACTGTAAAAATGCCACTTTCTTTTTTGGCGCTTGAAAAAATAAATGCGTTAAAAAAATATGGGATAAATAAAAGCACGACGATGTTGACCGACAGCGCATATCCCGGACAGACAATTTTTATGCATGATAGCACAGCCATCACCCAATTGCCTTCTATCGCACAATATATCCGGAAAATTTTTTTGATCAGTGATAATGATGCGTATAATAGGTTATATGAATTTATCGGGCAGCAGCAAATCAATCAACGTTTATGGCAAATGGGTTATACAGATGCGCGGATTACCAGGCGCTTTGTTCCTATGGATGAAGATCAGAACAGGCATACCAATCCTATCCGGTTTATGCAAAACGAAAAATTGCTTTACCGGCAGGAACCCGCTTATAATACACAGCCTTTCGATTTCAGCAGGAAAATATTGATCGGCCATGCACATTATGATTTTCATGATAGTCTCATCAACTCGCCTATGGATTTTACTGCGCATAATAATTTGCCTTTGGAAGATCTTCAGCATATTTTACAGTCGGTAATATTTCCATTATCTGTTCCTGAAAAACAAAGATTCAAATTAGCAGATGATGATTATGCCTTCCTCTATCAATACATGTCTGAATATCCTTCGGAAAGCCATTATCCGCATTATGATACTGCTGAATATTTCAACAGTTATACAAAATTTTTTATGTACAAGTCGGGAAGGACAACCATCCCTCCCAATATCAGGATATTTAATAAACCAGGATGGTCCTATGGGTTTTTAACTGATGTTGCTTATATCGTTGATTTTAAAAATAAAATTGAATTTATGCTCAGTGCGGTGATCTATGTGAACAGCGATGGTATTCTCAATGATGATAAATATGAGTACGAAGAAACAGGATATCCTTTTTTTAAAGAAATAGGAAATATCATTTATCAATATGAATTGCAAAGACAGAGAAAATATAAGCCTGACCTTAAGAAATTCCAATTGCGCTATAATTGAAATTTAACAAAGCGATACAGGAGAACTTGCTACTTTTAGATTGCTATTAAATGAGGATAATATCATGGTTCTTCGTATTTTTGTCGACCAATTGAAGATGTAATGAAATTTGAAAAGATTCATAATAAGGGCCAGGCCCAATTGTTCAGGAATCAATACCTGGAAATGCTGACTAAAACGCATCCATTGGTGATTTGGGGGATGTACCTGCCAATTATAAGTTATTTCCTTTATGTCACTTATAGTCGCTTTGGTTTTGGTATAGGCAGGATTGCGTTAACTTTTTTTGCCGGCATGCTCTTCTGGACATTTTTTGAATACCTGATGCATCGTTTTGCATTCCATTGGGTAGCCGAAAGTGAAAGGGCAAAGAAATTTGTTTACATTATGCATGGTAACCATCATCATTTCCCGAGAGATAGGGAAAGGTTATTTATGCCACCGGTGCCCAGCCTCATTATCGCTTCAGTTATTTTCGCGATCATGTACCTGATCATGGCCGAAAATTCTTTTGTGTTTTTCTCCGGATTTATTTTGGGATATCTTTTATATGGAAGTACGCATTATGCTATTCATGCCTGGAACCCACCGTTTAAATGGATGAAACCTTTATGGCGCAATCATCACCTGCATCATTATAAAGATGATCACAAAGGTTTTGGCGTGAGCACTACTATTTGGGACAGGGTTTTTGGAACTATGTTCGATTTGAAAAAAGAAAAAGAGGACAAGGAAAAAGTAAGCGAACTAATGTTCAAGTAATTTTTGTCGTCGATGTAATCTCACCATTTCTCCTCATCATTTTCATCAGTATTATTTGGCATAAAATTTTGCCGGGTTTGAATTTTCTGTAATTGTCTTTCGATGATTAACCGGGAAATGATTTTGCCTGCATCTTCATTTGCATTTTCTTTCAGCAAATATTTCAATTTTTCTTCGCTCACATCTACTTTATATAATAATCTTATCAATTGGCCAAAATCATGATTGATGAGATCATGTATACGTTGAGAGAGTTTTTCTGTTATATCATCAATAGAAAACGCATCATGGATATCTGTCGACCATTCATTTTGTAAATATGATATTAGCTGACTATTTTCCATGATATCATATAGCGTTAATAATGTTCGGCCACGCCCAATCCAAATAATGCAAAATCATATTTCACGGGATCGCCCTCATCTAATTTACGCAAATGGCGGGTCAATTCAAGTGCGGCGAGCCAGTCCGTTTGCTTGCGCGTAACGAGGCCAAATTTCTTAGCTACCCGCGCTACATGCAAATCGATCGGGCAAATAAGTTGTGATGGCGAAAATTGTTTCCATATACCGAAGTCAACTCCTTTTTTATCTTTACGTACCATCCATCGCAGGAACATATTTAAACGCTTGCATGTGGATTTTTTTTGTGGAGATGCAATATGCTTTCTTGTCCGCCCAGGAGCATCTTCCAGCGAAAAAAAATAATTGTAAAAAGAATTTAATGCAGCCTCCACCATATTTTCTTTATCAACTATCACAGTTTTTGAAATATCCTGGAAAAAAGCA
>Ga0207059_1190_pt1 | contig 10131 bp, 11 predicted proteins | sample Alteio_BWMinCont_32_FD_153273 | JGI IMG/M metagenome (GOLD analysis project Ga0207059, IMG submission 153273) | Enriched cells from forest soil in Barre Woods Harvard Forest LTER site, Petersham, Massachusetts, United States -... | ecosystem: Environmental > Terrestrial > Soil > Temperate forest >...
CGCTGCCACCCCACAAAAACCGGTATCGGTAATTGATGCGCTGGTGAATTACTATAAAAACTACAATGCGAATGTACATCGTGGCATCCACACGCTTGCGGAGGAAGCTACTGCAGCGTTTGAGGCTACCCGTGATGCCATACAAAAATTCATTCATGCTTCATCGAGGGAAGAAATCATTTTTACAAGAGGTGTCACCGAAGGGATCAACCTCATTGCGTATACCTGGGGCAGGCAAAATATCAAGGCCGGCGATGAAATAATTATTTCAACCATGGAACATCATTCCAATATCGTTCCCTGGCAAATATTATGTGAGGAAAAGGGAGCGATATTGAAAATAATCCCTATCAATGATGAAGGTGAATTGCAGATGGATGAATATGAAAAATTATTAAGCCCTAAAACAAAACTGGTTTCGGTTGTACATGTGTCTAATAGTTTGGGGACAGTTAATCCCGTTAAACGAATTATTGATTCAGCACATCAACAAGGTGCTGTGGTTGTCATTGATGGCGCTCAGTCAACCGTACACCTCGATATTGATGTTCAGGAAATGGATTGTGATTTTTTTGCATTCTCCGGCCACAAAATATATGGGCCTACCGGTATCGGCGCATTGTATGGCAAGAAGCATTTGCTCGAAGCAATGCCTGTCTTTCAGGGTGGCGGTGAAATGATCAAAGAAGTGAGTTTTGAAAAAACAATTTATAACGATCTCCCATATAAATATGAAGCAGGCACTCCCAATATTGCAGATGCAATTGCATTGAAAACGGCGCTCGATTTTATTAATGAAACAGGAAAAGAAAAGATACGCCGTCATGAAAATGAATTGCTGGCTTATGGGACAAGACAATTAGAACAAATAGCCGGGTTGAAAATCATTGGCAAAGCAAAAGAAAAAATAAGCGTCATCTCATTTGTGATCGATCATGCCCATCCACAGGATATTGGCATATTGTTGGACAATCGCGGCATTGCTGTAAGGACCGGCCATCACTGTACACAACCGTTAATGCAACGGTTCGGTATCCCGGGAACTATCAGGGCTTCTTTTGCCGTGTACAATACAAAAGAAGAAATTGATCAATTGGTTTTGGGTTTGCAAAAAGCAATCAAAATGCTATCATGACCGATGAGCACAACTAAAAGCATACAAGAAATCGAAAAAGAAATAGTGGAAGAATTTTCACTGTTCGATTCATGGGATGACAAGTATGAATATATTATTGACCTTGGAAAAAAATTGGCTCCTCTTGATGACCAATATAAAAAAGATGAGAATAAAGTAAGGGGTTGCCAATCGACTGTATGGTTAGTTGCTGAGTATCGTGATGGAAAAGTTTTTTATGAAGCAGAAAGCGATGCTATCATTGTAAAAGGATTGATCAGCATGCTGATAAGAGTATTATCCGGACATGCCCCGGATGAGATCATCGCGGCAAAGCTCGATTTTATTCAGCAGATCGGCATGACCACACATTTAGCGCAAACCCGCTCCAATGGCTTGCTCTCGATGGTAAAGCAAATGAAAAATTATGCACTTGCATTTAAAATAAAAAGATCAACATCATTAACAGACTATGAATACAGAAGCACTGAAACAAAAAATAATTGAATGCTTACATACAATCTTTGATCCCGAAATACCAGTAAATATTTATGAGCTCGGGTTGATATATGAAGTAGAAGTATTGCCAATAAATAATGTTCAGATTGTAATGACATTAACATCACCAGCCTGCCCGGCAGCTCAGTCGATACCGGTTGAAGTCGATCAGAAAGTCAGAGAGATTGAAGGCGTGAATGATGTACATGTATCCGTTACCTGGACACCGCCATGGAATAAAAGCATGATGTCAGAAACAGCACAATTGGAATTAGGGATGATGTGAACCGATAAATAAAAAAATTATGAAAATCACTGCACAGGAAGAATATGGTTTGCGCATACTTATTCGTATTGCGGCTTGCAAAGACACTGCAGGGATGAGCATCCCCCAGTTAAGTGAGGCAGAAGGGCTGAGCAGTCATTATGTAGCAAAGCTTACGCGCATCCTCCGGATGGCTGAATTTATAAATAGCACACCGGGCAACAAAGGTGGTTATGTCCTTGCCAAGCCCGCAAAAAAAATCGTTATTAAAGATGTGTTGAAAGCATTAGGCGGGGTATTGTTTGATAAAGAATTTTGTGGCCTGCACGCAGGATCCATGAAACTATGTACGAATTCGGTGGATTGTTCCGCCCGCTCACTCTGGCAAATGATACAATTTACCGTTGACCAATTGCTCGATAAAGTCACTCTCCATGATTTAGCGAATACAGAAAAAGAATCCGGGAAAATTTTTCACGATATGCTGGATCAATATCAGGCCTTTGCTGCTTCGCATAGTGTTAAGGCATAGTGATATTCTTCTGCATGCATGTCCTATATCTGCAGTTACAATTTTTTCAAAATTTCTTCCGGGCAATTTTGTTGTATCAATGGAAATAATATCCTTTCCTCTTTCCGGATATGATTTTCCAATTCCCTGCCTAATTTATCTAAAGCCTCAACCATATTAACTGATTCAGCGAGCTGCTGAAATCCGACAGATAATTCACGATGCTCTGTTATGATTTCTTCAATAAGCCTTTGAATTGCCGCACCGCAATCTTTTATTTTTTCAAATACAACTTCCTCTTTCTTAAAATGCGGTTCTATAGATGTCTTGAATGTATGTAAAGCATATACAACTTTATCCTCTGGTTTTTGCGGCAGGCCTTTATAAATTGGCGCATCCTTTTTTAGCAATTGTACGAGTATTAAGGAATGATGATGTTCTCTCGATAATGGGGCTAATGCTGCATGTCTCTTCATAATATTTCTACTCATTAATGTGTCTTTGATAAAATTAGAGGAAATTTCTCGAAGAGAATTTAAGATTAAAAATACTGAGCACTTTTCTTCTCCGTAGCACCGCGAGAAATTTATTTTTAATCATTTGATTAAAATATTTGGTTAAATTAAAAACCTGGATTAGTTTTGCACTTGCAATCAATAAAAATGGCAAAAAAGCAAAACAAGGGGACGGACCTTTCCAGCGAAGAAAAAATAATCGCCGCTGCTCGAAAAGTATTTACAAAAAAAGGATATGCGGCTACCCGTACGAGAGATATTGCTGAAGAAGCAGGCATGAACCTGGCTTTGCTCAATTATTATTACCGTAGCAAGGAAAAACTATTTCAGTTGGTGATGACGGAAAAAATGCAGCAGTTGTTTGGTGTTATCGTACCAATTGTTACTAACAACGAAATCAAACTCGAAACTAAAATTGAACAGCTTGCTGATAAATACATTGATATGTTATCGGCTAATCCCGACCTGCCATTATTTGTGCTAAGTGAGATCAAACAAAACCCCGAACAATTTAAAAAGAAAATGCAACTGGAAAAATTAATACGTAATTCTTCACTAATACAGCAACTAAAAGAAAAAAGACCTGATATCGACCCGATTCATTTTTTGATCAATATACTTGGCATGCTTGTATTTCCTTTTATCGCAAGACCTATCATATTTGGCGTCGATATGGAGAACCAGGATAGATTCCATGCATTTATCCAGCAAAGAAAAAAATTAATACCCGCATGGGTTAAAGCTATGTTGGCCCGAAAATAATGTTCAGCTTAAATTATTATATGCGTAAAATATATTTGGATCATACTTTAAATGAAACCATCGATTCATGAAAAAAATATTTATAATCGGGTGTTTGTTTTTTGCAGGGTCATTGTATAGCCAGCCTGCAACACATCTTACGTTAGATTCCTGCTATGAACTTGCCAAACAGAATTATCCACTCATTAAGCAAAGAGACCTGATTGCACGCACAAAAGATTATTCAATTAGCAATGCGGCAAAGGGATATTTACCACAATTGAATTTGGTAGGCCAGGCTACTTACCAGTCGGATGTTGTTAAATTTCCTACTCTCCCAGTCCCCGGTTTCAGTTTCCCGGTATTGAGCAAAGATCAATACAAAGCCGGCATTGAAATAAATCAAACTATTTATGATGCGGGCGCTATAAAATATAGCAAAGAGTCGCAACAGGTAAATGCCGATATCCAGGAACAAAGCCTCGAAGTAAATCTATATAGCCTAAAAGACAGGGTAAGCCAACTTTACTTCAGTATATTATTATTACAGGAACAGGTAAGACAAAATGAACTCCGGAAAAATGATTTTCAAAATGCACTATCGAAAACAGAAGCAGCGTATACAAATGGGACTGCTTTTAAAAGCAATGTGGATGAATTAAAAGCGGAAGTATTAAATGCAGACCAGAATATCACAGAAATAAAATCAAACAAAAAAGCATATATGAATATGCTTGCTATCATGATTAACCGGAACATCAATGACAGCAGCATCCTGGACGAGCCAGTAAATGCGCCTCTTTCAAGTACGACGATCAACCGGCCGGAATTAAAACTTTATGATTCACGGAAAAACAATTATGATCTCCAGGAAAAACAATTGAAGACGGGGTATTTGCCAAAAGTAAATGCATTCGCGCAAGGATATTATGGCCGCCCAACATATAATTTCATCGATAATAAATTTGGCTTGTTCGGTTTGGCTGGGATTAGTTTCAAATGGCCTTTATACAATTTATATACGAATAAAAACAATAAAATTATTTTCAATTTAAGCAAGCAAAATATTGATGCGGAAAAAGAAACTTTTCTGTTCAATACTAAACTAACGATGACGGAAGAAACAGAGGCTGTTATAAAATATAATGAGTTGATAAAACAGGATGATGATATTATTTTATTGAGGGCGTCTGTAAAAAATTCAGCTAATTCACAACTTGAAAACGGGGTAATCACATCACATGATTTTATCACGAAAGTAAATGATGAAACGCAGGCCAGGCTTAATTTAGCCATGCATAAAATCCAATTGCTGCAAGCACAATACAATTTTAAAAACACATCCGGGAACTAACAGTAAAAAAATATATATGGCACGTTTTGTATTACCAATATTATCCGCAATAATAGTCTTGACCTCTTGTGAAAACAAGATTGATTACGATGCCTCAGGCAATTTTGAAGCGGATGAAGTCATTGTTTCCGCACAACAAAATGGGACGCTGCTTTCATTTGACGTTAAAGAAGGCGATCAGTTAAAAGAAAATGCTGTCGTTGGTCAGATTGATGTTGCTATACCCATATTGCAAAAGCAACAGGCAGAAGCTTCAATTGTTGCATTGAGAGAAAAAACAAGCAGCCCGAAAGAACAAACCGAAATGGTGAACAGGCAATTAGCTGTTCAGCAGGCAGAATTGGATCAGCAGCTAACAGAAAAAAACAGGGTTGAAAACCTGTTGAAAGCAGATGCTGCCACACGTAAAGAATTGGACGATATCAACGCCAAAATAGAACAATTGCAAAGACAAATTAAAGTGACCCAGCAACAGATAAAATTTAATACAACCAATACAGAAACACAGAACAGAGCAGTGTTGAGCGAACGAGGCCCGCTGGAAATAACTGCCAAACAATACCAGGAGCAAATAGATAAGGGACAAATTATAAACCCGATTTCAGGAACTGTATTATCCCGGTATGCATTGAAAGGAGAAATGGCTGTTGCCGGCAAACCTTTATACAAAATTGCCAATGTAGACACGCTTACACTTAAAGCATATTTAACCGGCGACAAATTATCACAAATAAAAATTGGTGAGCAGGCGCAGGTCCGCATCGACCAGGGCAGTAAGAATTATAAAACATATACCGGGACTATTACGTGGATATCTGATAAATCGGAATTTACTCCGAAAACTATACAGACAAAAAATGAACGAGCGAACCTTGTCTATGCTATAAAAGTGCGTGTAAAAAATGATGGATATCTTAAAATAGGAATGTACGGCGAAGTAATCCTTTCAGCCGCCAAATAAAAAATATGGCATCAGTTACGCTTAACCATATCAGTAAGACATACGACGAAGGAAAAGTTCTCGCCGTAGATGATATTTCATTTGATGTACAGGAAGGAGAACTTTTTGGGCTGATCGGGCCGGATGGCACTGGAAAAACTTCAATTTTCAGGATACTCACTACGCTCCTGCTTGCAGATAAAGGGTCGGCAACTGTTGCAGGTTTTGATGTCGTAAAAAATTATCGCGAGATCAGGAATCGTGTTGGCTATATGCCCGGCAGGTTTTCCTTATACCAGGATCTTACTGTAAAAGAGAATCTTAGTTTTTTTGCTACAGTGTTTGGCACCACGATCGAAAAAAATTATGAACTGATCAAAGATATTTACGACCAGATCAAACCGTTTAACGACCGCAGGGCTGGCAAATTATCTGGTGGCATGAAACAAAAACTGGCACTCTGTTGTGCCCTGATCCATAAACCAGAAGTGCTCTTGCTTGATGAACCTACTACTGGTGTTGATGCAGTATCACGAAAAGAATTTTGGGATATGTTGAAGAAATTGAAAATGCAAGGTATCACGATATTAGTTTCTACGCCCTATATGGATGAAGCAAATTTATGTGAGCGCATTGCCTTGATCCAAAAAGGCAAAATCATGTCTGTCGATATCCCTGAAAATATTATTAAGTCTTTCCCAACAAAATTACTTGCGGCAAAGGCAGATAATATTTACAAACTGCTCAATGATTTTAGAAATTCAAATGAAGTAGACAGTTGTTATGCATTTGGCGAATTCCTGCATATCACGGTAAAACAGTATACGGAAAAAAGCGTGCAGGAGCTTGAATTGTATGCGCAGCAAAAAGGTCATCAGCATATCATCATCAAAGAAATAATGCCCGGCATCGAAGACAGTTTTATACGCTTAATGACAAATGACAAGGATGCTTTTATGGATAAACAGCCTTCATAATAATATTTTTTATGGATGAGAAAGTAATTATATGTAAAAACCTTACCAAACGCTTTGGTGATTTCTACGCGGTCAATGAAATATCGTTTGATGTAAATCGAGGAGAGATTTTTGGCTTTCTCGGAGCAAATGGCGCAGGCAAAACAACGGCGATGCGAATTCTTTGCGGTTTATCGTTCCCGACATCAGGAACCGCTACTGTTGCGGGTTTTGACGTGTACAAGCAGCAGGAATCGATAAAACGGAATATCGGGTATATGAGCCAAAAATTTTCTTTGTATGAAAACCTGAGCCCAATTGAAAATATCGAATTTTTTGGCGGCGTATATGGATTGGATAGAAAAGAAATAAAAAAACGCAGCAACGATCTTATTGAAAAACTCGGGCTTCAACAGGAATCAAAAAAACTCGTTGCCGGGTTGCCGTTGGGATGGAAACAAAAGCTTGCATTTTCCGTGGCCATCTTTCATCGCCCGCGCATTGTATTCCTCGACGAACCAACAGGCGGTGTTGACCCGGTTACCCGTCGACAATTCTGGGATATGATATACGAAGCTGCCGAGTCGGGCGTCACGATTTTTGTGACCACGCATTATATGGATGAAGCAGAGTATTGTAATCGCATTTCTGTAATGGTTGATGGCAAAGTTGAGGCGTTGGATTCGCCGGCGAATTTAAAAAAACAATTTTCATCGGAATCCATGAATGACGTATTCTACCAATTAGCGCGTGGCGCCATGCGTTCCGATAATTAAAAAATGATACCCATGAAGCAATTGTTTGTATTTATACGAAAAGAATTTTATCATGTATTTCGTGACAAGCGAACCTTGCTTATCATGTTTGGCCTTCCTGTCGTGCAGATTGTGCTTTTTGGTTTTGCGCTGACCAGCGAAGTAAAAAATGCGCAAATACTTATTTCGGATAATGCGAAAGATATCAATTCGGAACAGTTGATCGCTAAAATGAAAGCCTCAACGTATTTTACCGTCGATGAAACTCCTATATCGAATAATGATATCGAAAAAGAATTTAGAAAAGGGAATATAAAATGTGTAGTCGTATTCCCGGCCAATTTTGGCAATGATCTACAACATAACGGCAAGGCACAGTTGCAAATCGTAGCCGATGGATCTGACCCCAATACTGCGAAAACGATGATCAATTATCTTACCGCTATCATTTCAGATTATCAGCAGCAAATTTCACCGGCCGCAACCCTGCCCTACCTGATCATACCGGAAACCAGGATGCTTTATAATGAAGAAGGCAATGGTTCTTTAAATTTTATCCCGGGAGTAATGGCGTTGATATTAATGATTGTCTGTACTGCACTGACTTCCGTTTCCATCGTAAAAGAAAAAGAATTGGGCACTATGGAAATATTATTGGTGTCACCTTTCAAACCTGTGCTGGTATTGATTTCCAAGGCAGTTCCCTATCTAGTGCTTTCATTGGCAAATTTCACGCTGATTTTGATTTTAGCGGTCTTTGCGCTACATGTAGAAATAAAAGGGAATATCTTTTTGCTTTTTGCAGAAAGCACATTGTTTATTATTACCTGTCTTTCCTTCGGCTTGCTTATTTCCAATACAACTTCATCACAGCAAACTGCATTATTGCTTTCCATGATGGGGATGATGTTGCCAACGATGATATTTACTGGCTTTATGTTCCCGTTGGAAAACATGCCGCTCATATTTCGGATCATCTCCCATGTCGTTCCCGCAAGATGGTATTATATCATTATCAAATCCGTGATGTTAAAAGGGCTTGGCTTTGGATACGTATGGAAGGAAACATTGATATTAATTGGCATAACAATTATTTTATTAGGCATTGCGTTGAAAAATTTTAAAATACGGTTATCATGAGAGTGCTTGGATTTATTTTACAAAAAGAATTCCGCCAGATATTCCGCGATAAATCAATCCTTGCGATGATGTTTGTCATGCCAACAGTCCAACTGATTATCGTACCACTCGCAATGGATTTTGATGTCAAAAACATAAACCTTTCCATTGTTGATCATGATCACAGCAGCTATTCACAAAAACTTATTTCGAAAATCGGATCCTCAGGATATTTCCGGATAATCAGTGCTGATGGATCTTATAGCGAAGCGTTGAAAAAAATTGAAAATGGGACTTCGGATGTCGTGATGGAAATCCCTTCATCCTTTGAAGAAAACCTGGTGCGTGAAGGCATTCAGAAAATAGGCATATCCGTCGATGCCATCAATGGGACAAAAGCGATGATTGGCGGAAGCTATCTGAATACTGTCATTGCTGATTTTAATTCAAACCTGGAGATCAATATCAAAAATAATCCAACCGGTTCTTCAACAAATCAGAGCGCCATTGATATCACGTATTCAAATTGGTTTAACCCGCATGGCGAATACAAATACAATATTGTTCCGGCTGTGCTCGTATTGCTGCTCACGATGATCGGCGGGTTTCTTGCTGCATTAAATATTGTGCGGGAAAAAGAAGTTGGGACTATTGAACAGATAAATGTAACGCCGATAAAAAAATGGCAATTCATTTTAGGCAAACTCATTCCATTTTGGTTAATAGGCATTATTGTTTTTAGTTTAGGATTATTAGTATGCAGACTGGTTTATGGGATTATCCCCGTCGGAAATATTTCTTTGCTATATCTGTTCGCAGCGGTTTACCTCGTGGCGCTGCTTGGTTTCGGGTTACTTATTTCTACGTTTAGCAATAGCCAGGTGCAGTCCATGTTCGTTGCTTTTTTCTTCATGATGATTTTTATGTTGATGAGCGGCTTATTCACTACTGTAGATAGTATGCCAGCCTGGGCAAGAGCAATTTCCGATCTTACTCCCGTTACTCATTTCATCCGGGTAATGCGGATGATTGTTTTAAAAGGAAGCGGGTTTGCCGATGTAAAAATGGAATTTGCTTACCTGGTTTGTTTTGCGCTGATATTGAATTCATGGGCAATATGGAATTATCGAAAAACCTCCTGATATTTTTTATATCGATTGATATCCTGATTAATAAAAATTTATGCAGACCAAATTTTTTTATAACTCTTTGGCATGAGCCCTGTCAATTTTTTAAACACTTTGGTGAAATGGGTGTGATCCTGGAAGCCGGTCTTATAATAGATATCTCCTATCCTGACACCTTTTTTATCCTGAATTAGAAAATTTGATGGCGCTGAATGAAGAAAGTTTTTCGCCGGCGG
>Ga0207059_1179_pt2 | contig 10122 bp, 6 predicted proteins | sample Alteio_BWMinCont_32_FD_153273 | JGI IMG/M metagenome (GOLD analysis project Ga0207059, IMG submission 153273) | Enriched cells from forest soil in Barre Woods Harvard Forest LTER site, Petersham, Massachusetts, United States -... | ecosystem: Environmental > Terrestrial > Soil > Temperate forest >...
GGAAAAGAAAACAGAAAAAGTAAACAGAAATCATCCTGCCTTTAACAAAAATTCAGAACCATTTTACAGTATCATAATGGAAGGTTTGAAAGGCGAGGTTGACGGAGAACACTTTTGGGATGCAGTAGCAAAAGATGCAGTGTTTGAGTTTTTATACAATTTCACTGGCTTTCCAAATAAAATTGAAGGACGTAAAGCATATATGGACTGGTTTGGCGGATACAGCAATGTGCTTCATTCTGCCGATAATTTGCGTGTGTACAAATCAGCAAACCCTGACAATGTAATTATTTTGGAATATCAAGTACACGGCACAGTCCCCTCAACGGGAAAAGCGTATGACAATAGGTTTTGTTCTATTATAACCATTAAAGAAAGAAAAATAATCCATTGGCGTGACTATATGGACTCTCTTGCGGTAATGCTCTCGGTTTCGCCTGACTAACAGCAGGCTGATGAGGAACCAACTGAACATAATAAACAGCGGGAGATACACTTTTGAATCGTATGCTCATGTGCTCAATGTGCCGCTGTTGGCTGTAGTGCTAGTCTCGGACCGAAGCTTCAACCCCATATCGTATTGCTGCTTCAAGTATATCCAGGTTTATATCTTTCAGCGATTTGAACTTAATGCAATATCCGCTCACGCTCGCCTTGCCTAGTTTTTTTCCATATGTTTGGGCTAAGTATTTCTTGTCTTTAATACCAAGGATATAGACAGAGATCCCGGTTTTGTTTGCGCTCAAACCAATTTGATAAAACTCCCTGGTTTTTCCATCAGCATATTTTATGATGTAAAATCCATATCCTATATTAGGATTAGAAACAATTTTATTTTCACTGTTTTTACCATCCAAGAACCATAATTTACATGCTGGTAACACTTGAAGTGTGAGCTGGTGCAACTCTTGCATGTCACTACGTTTTGGTTCAGGTTGGCTGCCAATATACTTTTTGATTTGTTCTTGTATGTTCATATAAAAAATGTTTTAGCAAGATACAAATCTCGCCAGTAAATATGCTGTCATTGCTGTGTAAATGCGACAATCTTAGTGGCTGAATACGACAAGTATTGATAGTCCTATACTATTGCTTGCATTAAGTTTAGTGCGTCTTGATTTTGCGGCTCACTTACTATAAGTTTAACCAAATATTCAGAGATTAAATAAGCGTACATCCTACTGTCCGTTCCTGATACATACATTTCGAATAAACTGAAGTAAAAAATTGCCACTCAATGTTTTAAATATTTGGTACATGAGTTGAGAAAGTTTGATATGGTTAACAACGCAGGTTAAAACGTGCGAGTAAATTAGGCTTACGAATAAAGAAAAAATTTTCATCTGGTAAGGTGAGCTATATGAATTGTGCAGAGTTTGAGAACGGAGTAACGGAAAGATGAATAGTGAATCGTAATATAAAATCATACCTCATAAATCAACGTCTATGTTTAAAACCTATTTCAAAACAACTATCCGTAATCTCTGGAGAAATAAAACGTATAGTTTCCTTAACATCTTTGGTTTGGCGATTGGTATTGCATGCGCAGGATTAATTTTTTTATGGGTTGAAGATGAATTGAACTGGGATGTTAACAACACTAAAAAAAGTCAGTTATACCAATTGGAAGTAAACATGACTTCTGATGGAAATAATTTTACCATGGGCTCAACACCGAGGCCAATGGGTAAAGCCATGCAGGCGGAAATTCCCGGTATTGTCAATACAGCAAGAGTTTCAGACCAAGGGCAACGGTTACTTTTTAATACCGGCAATAAATTTTTGTATTCAACCGGTCTTTTTGCGGATGCTGCTTTATTCAATATGTTTTCATTCAACTTTATTCAAGGCAATGCTAAAAATGCTTTTCCGCAATTGTATTCATTGATAATTACAGAAAGTACGGCGAAGAGATTTTTTGGCAATGAAAAAAATGTTATCGGCAAAACAGTTCGCGTAGATAATAAACAGGATTATATTGTTAGCGGTGTTATAAAAGATATGCCCGAAAATTCAACGCTGCAATTTGAATGGCTGGCACCTTATGATATTACACTATTGGATTTACAGCAGCTTGCCATTAAATATAAAATCATCCTGACTGATGCTATAGACTGGGGCAGTTATGGGCCGCTCACTTATGTGGAGCTGGATAAAAATGCAAACCTCAAAGCTGTCAATAATCAACTAAAAGATTTTATTCATCGCAAAGTTTCAGATCAAAAAAGCAAAACATTTTTATATCCGATGTCTCAATGGCATTTATATAGTGATTTTGCAAATGGCAAGCCAACAGGTGGCGGGGCTATAACACAGGTAAGATTGCTTTCGGTGATTGCATGGATAATTCTCCTGATTGCCTGTATCAATTTTATGAATCTTGCTACAGCCAACAGTCAAAAACGTGCAAGAGAAATAGGTGTACGAAAGGTATTGGGCGCAGGCAAGAAAAAACTCATCATTCAATTTATTGGCGAAGCTTTATTGATGTCAGCGATTGCTGCAATAGTTGCCGTCTTTATTATATCGCTTTCGCTTCCTGCTTTCAATAGTCTTATGCAAAAGCAACTTCAGTTGCAGCTTACAAAGCCGGTCCACATAACTGCCTTATTCATTATCATAATTGTTTGTGGATTTATTGCAGGCAGTTATCCCTCCGTTTATTTATCTTCTTTCAATCCCGTTTTTGTATTGAAAGGATTAAAAATGAAAACCGGCAGTGCAGCATTTATAAGAAAAGGTTTGGTTGTATTTCAGTTTGCTGTTTCAATTGTATTTATTATCAGCACCGTTGTTGTTTACCTGCAGATACAACATATAAAAAACAGGAATCTGGGTTTTAATAAAAATAATTTGATTGAAATAAATCCTGAAAATGATGTTTCAAAAACATTCCCTTTAATAAAAAATGATTTGCTACGCACAGGGTTGATACAAAATGTTGCATTGGTTGATCACCAAACATTATATGGCGGCAATACTGATGACAGATTTAAATGGCAGGGAAGCTCGCCCGAAAACAAAATGTCAATTGCATACAGAAATGTAAGCCCTGAATTTATTGCAACATCCGGAATGAAAATTATTGATGGAAGAGATTTCACTAAAAATGCTTCAGCCGAAAACACGGATGTTATTATTAATCAATCCATGGCAAATCTTATGGGCAAGGGAAGCGCAGTTGGAAAAATCATTCAATCTCCAAGAAGCCATGCTGATGGTATTTATACAAACATGACAGTGATTGGTGTAATGAGTGATTATGTATATGGAAATGTATATGATGGCCAAGCTGCACCTGTAATTATTTTTTGTAGGCCACCTGAAGACCAAAATTTTTTGTATGTGAGAATGAAAGCACAAAGCAATGTTGAAGAAGTGCTGTCTGATATTCAAAATGTGATGAAGAAAGATAATGCTGCTTACCCGTTGGAATATAAATTTGTTGATGACCAGTTCAATGAAATGTTCTCTAATGAATCGCAGGTAAGCAAAGTATCAGGTGTGTTCGCCGCATTAGCAATTATTATTTCATGCTTAGGCTTATTTGGTCTTGCCACGTTTACTGCGGAAAGAAGAACAAAAGAAATCGGCATTCGCAAAGTATTGGGTGCAAGTGTTGCAGGCATTACCACACTATTATCAAAAGAGTTTTTGCAGTTGGTTGCCATTGCATGTTTGATTGCGTTTCCGGTTGCATGGTGGCTTATGCATAACTGGTTGCAGAGTTATGAATATAGAATTACGGTAAGCTGGTGGGTATTTTTAGCAGCCGGCATTTCAGCTATATTGATTGCTTTAATCACCATCAGCTTTCAATCCATCAAAGCAGCCATTGCAAACCCGGTAAAGAGTTTGAGAACGGAATGAAATTGATATGTGGGTTTTTATATTCAACACGAATAACCAAAATCCCACAACTGCGACTGTCGAAAGAAAAGTTGTGATGAACATCTTGCCATTAGTATATTCACACAAAAAATTATTTTTTACTTGTTTATTGCTACCCGAATATTATGAAAAAAATAATAGCCTCCGCTCTGTGCTCTATACTCGTAAACAGTTTATTGTTTGCACAAATTGATGAGCAATTAAAATTAGATATCCGCAATACAGGTTATGTGCATAGCCCCTTGCCACTTGATTACAGCAAGTCGTTCGAAACTATCGGGCTTACTAAAAAAGTGTTGGTTTCTGATATGCTCTGCGATATGGAAAGCCTTGACAAATGGTCGCACAAAGGATTTGGCAACATGTACCTTGCTTCTGATAGAAGTATGTCGGGAAAGAATAGTTTACGACTAACAGCACAAACTACCAATCCTGATTTTTTGAATTGGGGTATTGGTCTTGGTACTTCGATGGCAACTTATGATGTGGGTGCTGCAAACTGGGAAAAATATAACCGCATCCATTTTTACATTTATCCAAATTGCGAAGGCGCACGCAGTATTTATCTGAATTTATATATTGAAAATGATGGCAAGGTAAAAGTGCCCGATAAATATGGCCGCGAAGGCATTCATGAAATCAATTTGATCAATGGGCAATGGAATGAATGTTTTGTTGAGATGAGTGAACTGGCCCGTGATAAAGTTACGAAGCTGTCGTTTGCGATAGAAATCTTTGGCAAAGAACGTACGATGGGTGATTCGCTGAAATTTGATATTGATGCAGTGTCGCTGCAAAATATTGCAAACCCCGAAGCAGTAAATGGATGGATGCCTGTACAAAATCGCCTGATATATTCTACCACAGGTTATGGTGTTGAAAGTGTGAAGTCTGTGATAGTGAATGTGCAACATAATGATGGCAAATTTGAATTGATTGATGCGACAAGCAATCATGTTGTATATAAAGGAAGCATTACCCGGCAAAAGACGGATATTGGAAATTTTGAAACGATCGATTTCAGTGATTTCAAAAAAGAAGGGCAATATATTATCCGCATTGGAGATGTTACTACCAAACCTTTTTACGTCAACAAAAATATTTGGGATAATTCTGCATGGCGTGTTTTGAATTTTATTTTTTGTGAACGTTGCGGTTATGCGATTCCCGGCAAACATGGTGTTTGTCATACTGATTTGAATGCAATATATAATGGCCGCACTTTCCCTTTTAACGGTGGCTGGCACGATGCGGCGGATATGTCGCAGCAGGTTTTGCAATCTGGCGAAATAGTGTATTCATTGCTTGAAATGGCGAACCGTGCAAAAGAAAAAAATGAAAAAGAATTATTCCTGCGCTTGCAGGAAGAAGCTGAATGGGGCATTGATTGTATTTTAAGATCGAGACTCGGTGATGGCTATCGTGCGCAAACATGGGGCACCAATTTATGGACGGATGGTTTCATTGGCACAAAAGATGATTCTTCAGCGCGGCGGCATGTACATGTGCACAACCGTGCGTTCGAAAATTTTGTTTTTGCAGGCATTGAAGCGTATGCATCTATGATGATAGAGAATGACCCGATGCTGAAGGAAAATTTGCGCAAAGTTGCCATTGAAGATTATGCTTTTGCCAGGAAGCGTTTCGATAGTCTTGGATTTAATGACCTGAGCCGTATTGGCGGCGGCGGAGACCATGCGGCAATGGCGTCTAACAGCCAGTATTCGGCAAACATTTCTTTTGCTGCGAGCTTGTTGTATAAATTAACCGGCGATTCAATTTATGCTGATGAAGCGGCTAAATCCATTCAATATGCTTTGCAATGCCAGCGAATTGAACCGCTAAATGATAAAGATAAATTGCATGGTTTCTTTTATCGTGAACTTAATAAAAAATCTATCGTTCACTACACACATCAATCTCGCGACCAAGTGTATATGCAGGCACTAACAGCGCTTTGCGAAACGCAACCCAATCATCCAGATTATCAAAAATGGACAGCTTCAATTAAAATGTACGGAGATTATCTAAAAACAATTATGCAATATGATGCGCCGTATGGTTTGGTGCCAAGCGGTGTGTATAATGTAGATGAAGTAAAAGATTCCGTAAATTTTTATAAAGTGCAGGTAGGTATTCATAGTGGTGCTGCAAATGATTATAAAGAGCAGCTTGAAAACGGTTTTAAGTTAGACACTGAACATTACCTGCGTGTTTTTCCTGTATGGTTTTCTTTTAAAGGAAATAATGCTGTTGCATTGTCAACAGGTAAAGCTGCTGCGCTTTGCGGTAAATTTTTGCATGATAAAGAATTGATGAATATTGCTGAACAACAACTATTTTGGATCGTTGGAAAAAATCCTTTTGGCCAATCATTGATATGGGGGGAAGGCAATAATTACCCGCAGTTATATACTGCATTGCCCGGCGAAACGGTTGGTGGTATTCCTGTTGGAATGGAATCAAGATTTAATGAAGACAAACCGTATTGGCCGCAGTTTAATACTGCTACTTATAAAGAAGTGTGGGGCGCACCCGCCGCAAGATGGCTCTCACTGATTGCGGAATTTTAAAATGAGTAAAAAAGAAAAAGCCTGCAAACACTTGACTTTGCAGGCTTTTTTTACAAAAGTTTATCTCAAATAATTGATACCAGCGGAGAGAGGGAAATGAACCACTCATTTCCTATATTGTTTTTCAAATGTTTGAGTGCTGCAAAATACGATACTACACGATTTGCGCAAATGATTTTTGCCAGTATAATAACTGACAATTCTATACGAAGATAAATAAAGCATTTATAAATCATGAAACGTTGTTACAAAAGAACTTTCATAAATTGGATAGGATCATAATTCCAATGAACGAATATTTTCAAAAAATATACAATAGGCGAGTTAATTTTAAGATAGATGCGAAATGTATTTATCATCACACCGAAAATATTGAATTATCCCCATCTCTTACTCCAAGAATCTTGGTATATTCTTACCTTGACATAAAATAAAATAATGACACGATTTTCTTTAACTATACCCTTCTTTTTAATTATTCTTTATTCCTTTGGACAAACCAATAAAACAAAAGACAGCTTTTCCGCGAACTCACCAGATATTAAAGTGACACTTCTCGGCACTGGGACACCTGTGCCTTTAATGGAACGGTTTGGACCAAGTATCCTTGTTCAGGCTGGCCGTGAAACTTTACTATTCGATGCTGGCCGTGGTTGCTTGCAAAGACTGCGTCAAGTAAATGTTTCTTATGATCAAATAAATGCTCTGTTTCTTACGCACCTCCATTCAGACCATATTGTCGGCTTGCCCGACCTATGGCTTACAGGATGGCTTTTATCTAGGCGCTCGACGCAATTGAATGTTTTTGGCCCATTAGGTACTGATGAAATGATAAAGAACTTGCAAAAAGCTTATGCTTTTGATATCAAGATGAGAATTGAAGATGACAAAACACCAGAAGAAGGCAGCAAGTTTTTGGTTAGTGAAATACAGGAAGGAATTATTTATGAAAAAAACGGAGTTAAAGTGATCGCATTTGAAGTTGACCATTATCCTATTGTTCCTGCTTTTGGGTACCGCATCGAATATAATGGTCATTCAGTTGTACTGTCTGGTGACACAAGATATTCTGAAAACTTAATTAAGTTTGGAAGAGGTGCTGATTTGTTGATACATGAAGTGGTTATTGCCCCAGATACATTAAGCAAGACTAATCCAGATTACCACATATTTGCACATCATACAACCATTGAACAAGCTTGCAAAATCTTTAATGAAACAAAACCAAAGCTGGCTGCATATTCTCACATTGTAAAGCTTCACAGAAATGAGCAAGACTTATTGGAACGGACAAAAGCAAATTATCCGGGACAATTCATTATTGGCGAAGATTTAATGAGCTTTTTAATAAGTGATACAGTCTCTATAAGGACTTGGCAACATAAATAACTACCGCTAACATTCGGTTTGCTGCTAAAAGCTTATCTCAAATAATTGATACCAGCGGAGAGAGAGGGATTCGAACCCCCGGAGGTGTGACCCTCAACGGTTTTCAAGACCGCCGCAATCGACCGCTCTGCCATCTCTCCGGGCGCAAAATTAGGGGTTGATGGCATTCCGCAAAAAAAACTCAGGGATTATTTTCGGTTAGTATGGCGGGCAATGACAATAACCCGCTACCATAGCGGTTTTTAGAGGAAAATCTTTATTTATTTGTAATGATTTTAATTGCCTTTTCGGTGGTTGATATTGTAGAAATGTGGAGTATTTCTAAGATGGATAGATGTAAATAGCATTATGACTTTTCAACCCGCACAAAAAATTCTGATAGGCCGATTTTATAATATTCGCAGAGAGAAGACAATGTGCTCAGCTTAATATCCCGCTTTGACATTTCAATCCTGCCGATATGGATACCGATATCATTGTATACATCGGCCTGCGTAAGTTTCCTTTCTTCTCTTACTTGCTTTAAGATATACCCCGTCTTTTTTAATAATTTCTTGTCCTTGATATATGCCACTCAATGAAATTCATTTAAAAAATTATGGCACTCAATGACCAAAAGGTAATTTTGTGTATATTTGATTTATCCGATTATTGCTAATACATCCAACTTATAAACGAGAAATCTGCATCATGCAATCAAACCCAAATGAAGAATGGCTTGTAGAAAACCTGAAAAATGGAAATGAAGATGCGTTGAAATTAATATTTCAAATTTATGCCGCGTCCATATATAATATGGCTGAAAATATCATTGATGATGCTGAAGCTGCGCAACGCATAGTGGTCAATGCTTTCATCCGGTTATGGAAAGACAGGCAAATATTTACTTCTGTAAAAAATATATACGACTATTTACATGTCATTACCCGGGCTTCCTGTGATAAGTATTTAAAAAATCTTGATTATTTATTCCCGGTGAAAGATAGTCCCGATTTAAAGTTGAGCGTTCAGTAAATCCCGGGGGCCAATTAATATCTTGCTACTATTGCCGGTATATGTAAGGCATCTATTATATAAATAATAGAGACCGGAAAGACGTTTACAATAAATAAAAAGCCTTTTTAGTCGTTATTATTTAAACCTATCCAATGAGCAAACCATTGAAATGTAATATGTGCAACGAGAATATACCAAAAGAAGTTTACGAATTTTCAATTGATAAATTTAGGTATGCATTATGTCAAAAACATCAGGTTTTTTTTGATAATCCATATATATCAGAAGAATCCATGCATGTTTATTTTGCATTAAGGGATTATGATATTCCTGTGATAATTGAATACTGGGATAAAAATAAAACAGTAGATATTGCAATACCTGGGAAAATTTATATTGAAGTTGATGGACAACAGCATTATGAACCAGAAGCAGCGCTAACGGATTTATTAAGAAGTTTCCATGCCTGGAAAGATAAAATACCAACCTTTAGAATTTCGAATGAATCAGTTAGAAATCAAAAACATTTTAAAATAATAATTGAAAGGCTTGTAGAATTGTGTAAAGACTTTAAAAAAACAGGATAGTTAAGAATTACTCCCAGCACTCTCATTAATAACCATTTATCTTATTTCAAAAGATGCTGGTGAATAAAATCAGTGATTGCTGGTATTTTATCATATAATCCTCTTGCTGCTAATGATGCAGATACACTCCCAAGCCATTTCATTGCTTTTCCTGTTTTGGTCTGTTCATTTTTTTCTTTTCCAATATTTTTTAGTTCTCTAATATCACTTTCCTCAACTCCTGATTCCTCTAAAAATTTGTACTCCTCAGACGAAATACTAATAGAAATATCACTTTGTTCAACATTCTTGCCTGCAGCAACAGTAACAGGACTATTATCTCCGAAAATATTATTTGTAATAATGTTCTGTATTTTTTCGATGTTTTCTTTATTAATTTGAAAATCATTTTTTAAATCGGGGAACTCTTTTTGCAATTCTAATAAAGTATCCAATAATTTTTGTTTTGTAGATTCAATTATATGTTCGAACTGGCCTTTCGAAGCCTGCATATAACCTCCTAATAAAATTTCACCACTATTTCTTTTTTCAGTAAACTCATATAATAAGTTCGCTTGTTCTGGCAAAAGCGGAAGTTGAATTTCACTGTAATCAATCCTTGCTAATTGTTTTTCAATTGTTGGTATTGATTCAATAATTTTATGGAATTGAAGTAAGTCATATAATTTTTCATTTGTATGTGAAAC
>Ga0207059_1195_pt1 | contig 9945 bp, 7 predicted proteins | sample Alteio_BWMinCont_32_FD_153273 | JGI IMG/M metagenome (GOLD analysis project Ga0207059, IMG submission 153273) | Enriched cells from forest soil in Barre Woods Harvard Forest LTER site, Petersham, Massachusetts, United States -... | ecosystem: Environmental > Terrestrial > Soil > Temperate forest >...
TGTTGCCGGCGTTGACGAAGAAGGTGCCATCTGGTTTTTATCCGGGAAAAATTCTGAAAAAGTAGGAGCGATTAAATCTGATGATAACGTTCATCTTGTATTTAGCCATCCAGGCAAAGAAATGTATCTCGATTTATATGGGGAAGCTTCCTTGTCGGCCGACAAAAATAAAATTGAAGAATATTGGACCCCGCTTGCTAAAGCGTGGTTCCCGCAAGGCATAAGTGACCCAAACATTTGCCTTATCGCGGTAAAACCTATAAAGGGTAATTATTGGGATACGCAGCACGGGAAAATGGTAGAATTATTAAAAATAGTTTCATCTGCTGTAACCGGTGTAAAAGCCGGGGATGGCGAGAGCGGTGAGATAGCTTTGGCTTATTAATGATGTCAAAGCAACAGGGAACAAACTGATCAGAGATGATCAGTTTGTTGTTTTTTATATGTGTTTATAGAGTATATAGGTCACTTATAAGCAGGAAGATGAATTTTTGAAAATAGAACATAGATTTGCGCTGTAAATTTAATTTATGTCAGTACATACGCGCGTCAATCCGTTTTCAAAAATTAATAATGATACAGGTTTTGGCAATAACCCGAATGATTATGGCGGCCGTTTTATAAACCGCGACGGTACATTTAACCTTAGGAAGGAAGGTATGCTGTTTTGGGACAGGTTCAGCATTTTTCATACCATGTTAAATTTGCCGAGATGGAAATTCATAAGCCTGATTATTATTTTTTATCTGGTTATCAATTTTCTTTTTGCCATTGTGTATTTCATGATAGGGGCAGATCAATTTCTGGGCGTGATAGGAAAAACGCCCTGGGCTTTTTTTAAGGAAATGTATTTTTTTAGTACGGAAACATTTACAACAGTTGGTTATGGCCGGGTGAACCCGGTTGGTGACGGAGCGAATTTTATCGCAGCAATTGAATCGATGAGTGGTTTTTTATCATTCGCTATCGCTACAGGTTTGATTTATGGAAGGTTTTCGAAACCTAAAGCATATCTTATTTTCAGTAGGAATGCATTGATAGGCCCGTATCAGGGTAAGACAGGATTGATGTTCCGTTTTGCTTCCTATAAGGATAACCATACGTTAACGAATGTAGAAATCAAAGTTAATATTGCCCTGCAGGTAATCGAGAATGATAAGCCGGCTTATAAATTTTACGATATGGAATTAGAGCGAAGCAGGGTAGAAAGTTTACCGATGAACTGGACTGTTGTACATCCCATTGATGAAAGGAGCCCGATCATGGGATTCACACAGGAGGATATGAAGACTGCCGATATGGAATTATATGTATTAGTAAGAGGGTTTGATGATGTGTATTCCAACAACGTGCTTCAACGGACTTCGTATACGTATGGAGAAATTATTTTTAACCGGAAATTTATCCCGATGTACCGTGAAAGCAATGATGGGAAAACAACCATCCTCGAATTGCACAAATTGGACGAAAGTGTCGAAGCAAAAATACAGGCTGATGTCTAATTTCGCATACTCGAGACAGTGATATTAAATTTTTTGAACTAAAGCTGGAAATGATTGTATAGGAAGATAGTTCATAATCCTATCCGCTCAAATCGGATTAATCTTAGCCGTATTCATGATTAGCAAAAATATTATAGTAACAATTTTTTCTTTATTAGTTTATTGTTCTTTACATGCACAAGCAGGTATGCAGTGGGATCATGATAGTTCTTACTATTCATCGTACCGCGAAAAGCTGACAACCCGCGCATATTTATCACGGAAATACACTACGCTTAAATTTACCTCACCGGACGCAGGTGTCCCGGTTATAAAATATCGGCCGAATACAACATTGAATGTAGGCATTGGTGCCACTTATCGTTCGGTGACTGTTAATATCGGTGTTGGTATCAATTCATTTAATCCGGATCTGGAAAAAGGCAAAACACATTATCTCGATCTTCAAACACATTTTTATGCGCGCAAATGGAATTTCGATTTGCTGGCTCAATTTTACAGAGGATATTATATGTCGCCACAAGGATTGGGATCTGCCGACGGAAAATCGTACTACCTGCGAAATGATCTTTCAGCGCAAATAGGGGGCATCGCGGCGTATCGCGCACTGAATCAAAAAAATTTTTCTTACCAGGCCGGCCTCGTGCAAAATGAATGGCAAAAAAAATCAGCAGGGTCGTTCGTAATTGGTGGCGAAGTTTATTATGGCGCTATCCACGGTGACAGTACATTAATCCCAAGCATAGTAGATGTTAATTATTATCAAAAAGGAATAAGAAAAATACATTTTTTTGAAATTGGCCCTGGTATCGGTTATGCCTATACGCTTGTTATAGCCAGGCATTATTTTTTACTTGGTTCTGCAACGATAAATTTTGACTTTCGTTATACGCAGGAAAGAGGAAATGACGTGGAGAGCAAAGTAGATTTTACGCCTAATTTTATTTTTCATGCGGGTGCAGGCTACAATGCCGAAAAATGGGGGCTCAGCGTGCTTTGGGTAGGCGATCAATTACATGTGAAAGGCAGGGAGTCGAATTATAAATACCTGATCACGGCAGGCAATTATCGTTTAATTTATGCCAGGCGGTTTAGCATCAACCATAAAGTAAAAAAAGTGTTACAGCCTATCAATAATATAATAGAGAATACTTCGCCAAAATAAATTGTATTCCTGAAAGCACGGCGCCAATACTTTTACATGTTCAGGCAGTTGCTTCTTCTGCATAGCTGCTTACCGGTTCACAAGTGCAGATCAAATGCCTGTCACCAAATGTATTATTGACACGCCCTACCGCAGGCCAGAATTTATTTTCACGGACATAAGCCAAAGGAAAAGCTGCCAGCTGGCGTGAATACCCATGCTGCCATTCATCTGAACAAATTATCATTTGCGTATGCGGTGCATTTTTAAGCGCATTGTCTGTCTTATCCATTTTTCCTTCTTCGATCGATTTAATTTCCTGGTAAATATTGATAAGCGCATCACAGAAACGATCAAGCTCCGCTTTGTCTTCACTTTCTGTTGGCTCTATCATGATTGTCCCAGGAACAGGAAAACTCATAGTAGGCGCATGAAATCCATAATCCATCAGGCGTTTTGCTACATCTTCTGCTTCTATGCCTGCACTGTTTTTAAATGGGCGCAGGTCAACAATAAATTCATGCGCACAGGTATTATTGGCGCCGGTATATAATATCTTATAATACTTTTCCAATTTCGCTTTCATATAATTTGCATTCAGTATGGCATATTTGGTAGCTTTTGTAATTCCTTCCGAACCTAACATCTTTATATATGCGTAACTGATAAGAAGGATAGAAGCTGATCCGAACGGGGCAGCGCTGACGGCTCCGGTCTTACGGGGACCATCAAACGATGATATATGTCCCGGAAGATAAGGAGCCAATTTTTCATTTACACAAATAGGCCCCATACCAGGCCCTCCACCACCATGTGGGATAGCAAAAGTTTTATGTAGGTTAAGATGGCAAACATCTGCCCCAATAAAACCTGGGCTCGTCAATCCTACCTGCGCATTCATATTCGCTCCATCCATATAAACCAATCCGCCATTATCATGAATGATCTGGCAGATTTCTTTAATGCTTTCTTCAAACACACCGTGTGTGGATGGATAAGTCACCATCAAACCGGCCAACGAATCTTTATATTGTCCCGCTTTTGCTTTCAGGTCCTCCATATCGATATGCCCGTCATCATCACTCTTCACTACGATTACCTGCATCCCAGCCATTACGGCGCTGGCAGGGTTTGTGCCATGCGCAGAAATCGGGATCAGAATTACATCGCGATGTGATTGTTTCCGGTCGGCATGATATGCACGGATCGTCAGCAACCCTGCATATTCACCTTGCGCGCCGCTATTCGGTTGCAAAGAAGTTGCAGCAAAACCGGTGATCTTACTCAGCCATTCTTCCAGCTCAGTAATAATTTGCCGATATCCGTCCCACTGGCCCGCCGGTGCGAACGGATGTAATTTGCTAAATGCAGGCCAGCTAACCGGGATAAGCTCGGAAGCTGCATTCAGCTTCATCGTGCAAGAACCCAGTGAAATCATAGAAATATTTAGCGACAGATCTTTATTCTCGAGGCTTTTGATATAACGCATCATCTCCGTTTCACTATGATGTGAATTAAAAACAGGATGCGTGAGAAATTCCGAAGTTCGGTTAAGCGTAGCCGGTATATTATCAGTATGATCTTCCATATTAAAAGTAGCAGCTACCTGGTCAACGCCATCTGCCTCAGCAAACACCGATAAAATATCGATGATATCGCGCTGCGAAGTGGTTTCGTCCAACGCAATACCAACATGCTGTTGGTCCCAATAATTAAAATTGATTTGTCGCATTTCTGCTACGGCACGGATCTTATTGCTATCCGATACTTTTATTTTCAGCGTATCGAAAAAATATTCATTTACATTGCTATAACCCATTTCATCGAGTTCATAGCTTAATGTTTGCGCCAGCAAACTAATTCTTCGCGCAATATTTTTTAGTCCTTCCGGCCCATGATATACGGCATACATCGCAGACATATTCGCAAGCAATGCCTGTGCGGTACAAATATTCGATGTTGCTTTTTCGCGTTTAATATGTTGCTCTCTTGTTTGCAATGCCATGCGCAATGCACGATTGCCTTGCGCATCGATGCTCACTCCGATAATGCGACCGGGTATCGCACGTTTAAAATCATCTTTCGCAGTAAAAAAAGCTGCATGCGGGCCGCCAAATCCCATAGGCACACCAAACCGCTGGGCATTACCGACAGCGGCATCGGCTCCTAATTCACCTGGCGGTATAAGCAGGGTAAGGGCAAGTAAATCCGTCGCCATAACAACATAGCCACCTGTTTCATGAACATGATTTATGAATGAACGATAATCATGAATGCTCCCGTTGCTATCCGGATATTGCACGATAGCGCCAAAATAATTGCTATCAAGTGTTGCGGTTGCATAATCTCCAACTATCAATTCAATGCCGATTGGTTTTGCTCGAGTCGCTAAAACATCTTTTGTTTGTGCGAAGACAGCATGATCGACAAAAAATTTCGGAACAGTAACATGATGGTGATCCTTGTTTTTTTGATTGAAGAACATGGTCATAGCTTCAGCAGCAGCGGTCCCTTCATCCAATAAAGATGCGTTTGCAAGAGGGAGGCCGGTCAGGTTGCTTACCGCAGTTTGAAAATTCAACAAACTTTCCAAACGGCCTTGCGAAATTTCGGCCTGGTAGGGCGTATATTGCGTATACCATCCCGGGTTTTCAAATACATTGCGCAGGATAACACTTGGTGTGATGGTATCATAATATCCCTGGCCAATATAATTTTTAAAGATTTTATTTTTTGCCGCAACCTGTTGCAATTCCGACAAATATTCAAATTCACTGGTAGCAGCTGTTATTTCCAGGGGCTGCCTGTTACGTATCGAAGCGGGGATGGTCTTGTCAATCAATTCATCCAACGACTTTACCCCGATAGCTTTCAGCATTTGGCGGGTTTCCTGTTCATTAGGGCCAATATGACGGCTTGAAAATTCATTCGCCTGTTGTTCAAATAAATTCATCATACAGAATAAAAAATGGTCTATTTAAAAAGATGCGCAAAGTTACGAGGAAAGATGCAAAAATGTGAAATGTAGAATGTAGAATATAAAATGTAAAAGTATTGCCGGCGGGTTCCATCGACTTTTACATTTTATATTCTATGTTCGATATTCTACATTTCACATTTGATAGTCTACATTTTCCGATTTTACTTCCACTACCTGTTCCAACTGCCGCAGTTCATCGCTGGTATGCGTACTGCCATCATGGCTCCATCCGGGCGGGCCAAAAATATAATTCCATTTTTCTTTCCAGGTAATATCTTTCCTGCGGATATCTTTCCAAATATTTTTCCATTCGTGAAAGACTAATGTGACAGGCGTTTCTTTTATGAGTGGTTTAGTAAGGCCATATTTTTTAGGTTGATAATCTTCATCAGGCAATTCGGCCTGGAAAGTCCCAAACAGTTGGTCCCAGATAATAAGGAACATGCCCATATTCCGGTCGAGATATTTTGGGTTGGATGCATGATGCACGCGGTGATGCGAAGGGGTTACCAAAAAATATTCCAGCCAGCCCATTTTATGGATAAGCTCGGTATGCACGAAAATTCCCCAGATCTGCGTGGCAGAATAAATAAATACAATATCAAGCGGCTTAAAACCCAATAGCGCCAATGGGATAAAATAAATAAACCGATATAAGGGTTGAAAAACAGACGAGCGGAAACCGACTGTAAAATTCATCCGTTCAGATGAATGATGCGTAACATGCACTGCCCAAAATAACCTGACCTCATGATCAAAACGATGAAGCCAGTAATATAGAAAATCTTCTGCAAGCACTAATACAAACCAATACGTAAATGCATGCGTGAATGATATCCAGCGATGCGCATAGAAAAAACCAAGTACGCCTACATATACAACCCGGAATAAAAGATCAATGCCTGAATTCAATAACATCAAATAAATATTAGCTGCAGTATCTTTCCAGCTATACAATTTACGGTGTTGATAATTGCTCAATAAAATTTCAAGCCCGATAATAACAATATAAACCGGCGTGCTAATAAATATCAATAGTTGTTCTCGTAGTGTATCGAGCATGCGCAAAAATAGTTTAATCTTTTGTTGTTTTGTAACTTGCAGATGTTAAAGGTTGGCGATGGGGGATACGCAATAGGCAATGGACAATAGGCAATTGGCAATGCTCAATATGAAAAGGATCATAATAATGATAAAAAATAAAAAATATGGCAAGCAAATAAAATATTTTACTATCAATCAACAATCACTCACAATTCACTACTGATCACTCACAACATCCGCCATGACCGACTTGCTGCATAATTGGGAAAGAAAATCTGCTGAACATCAAAAGGAATATAAAAATTTTTTGAAGCGGGCCGATAAAAATAAAGTGCTTCAGCAATTGCCGAAGTTACATGAAGAAGCCTTTAGCAAAATTGATTGCCTGAAATGTGCTAACTGCTGTAAAAAATATTCTCCACGGTTCAAGACACCTGATATCAAACGCATATCGAAGCATTTAAAAATGAAAGAAGGTGATTTTATTGAAACGTATTTGAAGATTGATGAAGACGGAGATTATGTTGTGAAATCAACACCTTGCCCTTTTTTAGGACAGGATAATTATTGTTCCATTTACGACAATCGCCCATCGGATTGTCATCGCTTTCCATATACGGATGAAGATGTATTATTAAAACGCCCGCAACTCACACAAAAAAATTCAAGCTTTTGCCCGATTGTGTATTATGTGTTGGAAAGTTTGAACCGGGATTTTATGCGATAATCCTGATTATGCTGATATGATTGATCGGATAATAATTATTGAAATCTTCAAGTCAATAAGAATACTCAGGACAATCGCATAAAATCCCGGTTCAGATAATTGTATTAATCACCTCCTCATACGTTGCCTGCAACCCACGCTCAATGCCATCTCCCTGCCATTCAGTAACACCGGGGATGGATTTTTCTTTTAATATTTCATCCTTGCTTTTACCGGATTTAATTTCTTTGGTAACAAAATCAAGCATTTTTGATAGATAATCCTGCATGGCTTTCAAATCATCTTTATTGCCTGTTACTTTTTCAGGGTCAAACGCATGACCGAAAATAAAAATAGTATCGTTATCAAAAGTGCTGATCGTTTTATCCAGAACAGTTACCCAGTTTTTAACAGAAGCGCCTGCACTACGATCGATAAACGCCCAACGGCGATTGAACATTAAATCACCCATGTGAGCAATATTGGCATGTTGAAAATGGATAATGCTGTCACCATTCGTATGTGCGGGACCGAAATAGTAAGTCTTGATATGCTCTTTCCCGATTTTATACGACCATGAATCGCCGTACGTGATATTTGGATATAATTGTTTGTCCTCCGTTTTTTGTGCAATCGCAACGGTCTTTTGGTTAGCCAATGAATTGGTATGCGCAGCAACATCTTTTACGATCCCTTTAAAAGAAATATTGCCTGAAGTATGGTCACCATGATGATGCGTATTGATAAGCATCTCAAAAGATTTATCACTTTGCTTTTTCAATTCATCAATAAGATGTTTGGATTGCTCGGGGAATTCCGCATCAACAACCACGATACCTTTTTTTGATAATAAATAGGCAATCGTCCCTCCCTTCTCTGTAAAAATGCCGATATCATCCCGGAGCATTTTCATCTTCCATGGATTATCCTGCAGCCATGCTGCAAATATTTTTTGATTAGCGAGCGATAAAGCGCCCAATGTAAAAGATGTATTGCGGAGAAATGTTCTGCGTTGCATATAGATTGATTGTAGTTTTAAAGTTACATTAGAACCGGGATTTTATGCGATTATGCTGATTAATCTGATTAATGTCATAAAACCCAGATCAGAAAAATCAGTATAATCGCATAAAATCCCGGTTCCGACTAATACTCCATCTTCCTTAACGATGGCGCTTTAAACCAGGTAACCGCTACAACCAGCCAGGTCATACAACCTCCAAAAACAACTGATGGCACAACGCCCAATAGTTTGGCGGCAACACCACTTTCAAACTGGCCCAGTTCATTACTGGAATTAATGAACATGGAGTTTACGCTCATTACTCTCCCGCGCATCGCATCAGGTGTTTTCAATTGCATGATGGTCCCGCGGGTAACCACGCTTATGCCATCCAGCATGCCACTGATCATCAATGCAACAAAGGAAAGCAGGAATAATTTCGATAATCCAAAAATTATAATACAGGTGCCGAAACCAGCTACTGCTAATAATAATTTCTTTCCCTGCTTACGGCGTATAGGGAAGAACGTTAGTGCCACCACAATACATATCGAGCCGATGTCAGAAGCCCCATTCAAAAAACCAAAACCTTGCGGTCCCACTTTTAAAATATCCCGTGCATAAACCGGAACCAATGCAGCAGCCCCTCCGAATAATACGGCAAATAAATCAAGTGAGATGGCTCCCAGCAATTCTTTTGTCCGGAAAACAAAGGATAGCCCTTCTTTTACACTGTCCCATGTCTTTTGTTCGCCACGCTCATTCAATGCTGGCTTTGGTTTTAACTGGAACAAGACGAACAAAGAAATAGAAATCAATATCACGATAACAGTAAATGTGCCGGTATTGCCAAGCATGGCAATTAAAAAACCTCCGGTTGCATGTCCGCTCACAGAAGCAGATAACCATGCTCCCTGGTTCCAGGTCGTTGCATTTTGCAAAACCGATTTAGGCACAACCTGCGCAAGTATTACATTAAAAACCGGCCCGGCAAAAGAACGGATGATGCCTGTGCAGAATATGACTGAATAAATGCATATCGCGATAATATGATTGTGCAGATGTCTTGATGTAAACGATGTAGATAAAAATAGCAGGATGACAGCAGCAGTAAGATATAGAGAAACACCGCGCAATAATAATTTTCTTTTTTCACTCAGGTCAATCACATGGCCTGCGTACAAAGCAAATGAAACGGCCGGTATAAACTCCGACAGGCCCACAATGCCAATAGCGATTGGGGCATTCGTCAAATTATAAATCCACCATCCAACCAATGTGCTCATCATCCGAAGCCCCATGATAAAAATAAACCGGCCAATAACGAGATTACGAAATTCTGAAATTTTTACAGCGCTAAAAGGATCTGTTTTTATTTGGCCGACTGTCATTTAAATTATCATTGAAGTTAAGGGTGATGGGACACGGATTTTTTATGATGGTTATGATCTATCCGTGTAAATCATAACCATCATAAAAAATCCGTGTCCCATCACTCTAAAATACAATATCAATTACACTACGGCAGTGTAAAATAATGCTGCCCGGCATCATACTCCTTCTCCA
>Ga0207059_1196_pt1 | contig 9927 bp, 6 predicted proteins | sample Alteio_BWMinCont_32_FD_153273 | JGI IMG/M metagenome (GOLD analysis project Ga0207059, IMG submission 153273) | Enriched cells from forest soil in Barre Woods Harvard Forest LTER site, Petersham, Massachusetts, United States -... | ecosystem: Environmental > Terrestrial > Soil > Temperate forest >...
GTAATATCTTTGAAAACATTTGTTTTGGCAGAATAAATTTTTGGGTTGATAAACCCAACCTGACGTTTTAATTTTTGATTGCACAATGCTATCAGCCCGGCCATCAATGGCGCTACCGCACTCGTGCCGCCAATCACGCTCCATTGGCCATCTACCAATATTTTGTATCCCGTTGCTGAATCTGCATTCGCTGCAATATCCGGCATGCCTCGGCCTGTATGCTGTTTTGAATTTACAGAAGCCGGCAACGTAATTTTTTTCTGGTAATCCGGAACGGCAAAAACATCGCTGATGCCTCCTCCTGTAGCCCAACCATCACCATCATTCCAAACTGTTTCTTTATTTTTTTCGAGTTTTGTGCCACCACATGCGAGCACATAAGGGCTGCTTGCAGGAAAATCAACATGGGCTTTGCCATCTTTTTGTCCATCGGATGATCCATTATCTCCAGCCGCGACTGTAATTGTAACACCTAATGCTGCAGCCGAAATAAATGTTTGATTATAATTTTGCATAGCCTGGTTGCTCCAATCCGATTCAGATGCGCCCCAACTGATCGAAATAACAGAAGGTTTATTTACATTATCGTGCAAAGCCGTAGTAATTGCATCAAGAAAACCCTTGTCAGTATTTGTTGTAAAATACACAACGATTTTTGCACCTGTTGCAATGGCGCCCGCAACTTCAATATCTAATGCAACTTCACCATCAGCAGTATCGGGTGTAGATGGGCTATTGTTGCCTCCATCCACAGATATTGATTTAATAGCAGGAAGTGGCAAGCCAAGATGTTTAAAATAATTTTTCATATCAGCAGTGCGATAACCGCCACCTAATTCGATTATAGCAATACACTGGCCCGTGCCATCAACATTTTTTGGATAGTTGTATGCCTTTGCCACATCAGTAGGATTGTAAGAAACGCTTGCAGCATGAGGTTGTACTACATGGCCATTACTTTTCATCAAATGGAACATCGGTTTTGCCTGCGGGCGATCATCCAAACCAAAAATCCCTTCTACAATCCCATCCAATGAAGATGGTATTTTTATTGCGCCCATCCTGCCACGAAATACATTGCCATCCTGATGTTGATAGTCGGATAAAAATACACCGAATGCTTTCGAAAAATCGAGTACCGTGCCCTTGAGTATAACTGACCTGCGAGCTACTGATGATTCAACAATGGTAAGATCATTTTCCTGTGCAAATGATTCTACTTTTTCTATATCTTTTTCTGAAGCGCCAAATTTTTGATCGAATTCTTCTCTTGATATTATTTTATTTTTATCATCCTTCATATTTTTTACATAATCTTCAATAGAATTTTTTCGCCTCACCCTTACCGTTACTTCAATAACATTATTCAAATTGGTAGTACCAATATTTTTTCCTGGTGGTATTTTGCGAGTACTCCCTTTTAATTCAATATGGGCATTAGATTTTCTTTTCACTGTAGATGAAGGTTTTTTTGTTTTTGCCATAAAAAGTAAATTTTATATTGATAAAATGTAAACTCAGCTTGGCTTTGCTCAGGACAGAAGTGAATAAACAGAGCTATGATTGATCGGTATGCGCTAATACCATGTATAAAGATAAAGCTAAATAATAATGCGATGATACTATTTTAGTACTAGTGTTTACTATGCCAGGATTGGTATCATAACAATTTATCGGTATATACGTTTAAGAAAAATACTTCGGTATCCACATACATGTTAATATGTAGTGCTTGTAGAAAGCAACCAGATTTTTAAAATATATTATGTTTGCAGAATATGGATAGAAAAATACGTGTAGCAATTCTTGATCTTTATGAAGGGCAGCCCAACCAGGGCATGAGATGTTTAAAAGAAATCCTTAAACAGTATGCAAAAAAAAATCGGCTTACCCTGGAATGGGACGAATTTGATGTGAGGTTAAAACTTCAGGCACCCGATTTATCATACGATATTTATATTTCCACCGGCGGGCCCGGCAGCCCCCTGGATAGTGAAGGCAGCGAATGGGAGAAAAAATATTTCAACTGGCTAAAGCAAATAGAAAATCATAATGCCAGTATGTACACACCCGAAAAAAAATATGTCTTTTTCATCTGTCATTCTTTCCAATTAGTGTGCAGGCATTATAAATTGGCAAAGGTCACAAAAAGAAAATCGACTGCCTTTGGCGTATTCCCTATCCACATGCTTTCGCTGGGGAAAAAAGAACCGGTCTTTTCAGGGCTGCACGATCCTTTTTATGCTGTCGACAGCCGCGATTACCAGGTAACCACTCCCGACAACCAGCAGTTGCGCAATATGGGCGCGCAAGTACTTGCGATTGAAAAAGAAAGGCCGCACGTGCCATTGGAAAGAGCTGTCATGGCTATTCGATTTAATCAATATATGTTGGGCACACAATTTCATCCGGAAGCCGATCCCGAAGGCATGAGTATGTATCTTCAAAGAGAGGATAAGAAAAAAATGGTGATCGCAGAACATGGCGAAGTAAAATGGCGCAGCATGATCGATCAATTGAATGACCCGGATAAAATCAGGTGGACGTATTCTCATGTCATCCCCAATTTTTTAAATACCGCTGTTGAAGACTTACAGGCCATTGTTGTTTAAACTATTTACGCCGGCGTATCAAAAAAATTACAGCACATTAAATTAGGTTCGTAACGAAACACATCATCATTTGCCTAATGCCTATCTTCGTGTCTTCAACAAAATACAGATATGGTACCAGCTTTGCGTGATGCTTTCAATGCTGCATTTACCCAAGAACAATATGAAGCTTTTTTAAAAGACCTGGATCATCTTCATCCCGGCGCAATAGAATTTCGCATTGCAGAAACGCCGGTATTCGTGCCTAAAGATTTTGCAGATAAAATGATTGATGCCTGCGAAGCCATTGTTGATATCATTACCGATGATAATTTTAAAAAACTAACCGAGCGAGCTATACCGCCAGCAGACCGCGTCCCTAACGAGAACGCACATTCGCATTTTATAGCTTTTGATTTTGGGGTATGCATTAATGCCGATAATGAACTGGAACCGCAGCTTATCGAAATGCAGGGGTTCCCTACCCTCTTTGGTTTCCAGGTATATTATCCTGACCTGCTGCGCAACTATTTTCCGATCCCGGATAATTATAGCCAATATCTCAATGGATATAACCGGGAAACATATCTCCGCGACCTGAAAGAATTAATTGTCGGCGATGTCGCCGTTGAACATGTGATCCTGCTCGAAATAAAACCGCATGAACAAAAAACGAGGATTGACTTTTATTGTACCCAGGACTATCTTGGCATAGAACCCGTTTGTATTACGGATTTGATACAGGAGGGAAGGAAATTATTTTATATCAATCAAAAAACAGGCAAAAAAACACAGGTGCTGCGCATATATAACCGCGTTATATTCGATGATCTTTACGCACAAAAAGATTCACTTGGCGATTTTGTCGATATACGCCAGGACCTCGACGTTGAATGGGTCCCTCACCCTAATTGGTTTTATCGCATCAGCAAATACACGCTCCCTTTTATTCATCATCCTTATGTGCCAAAAACATTTTTCCTGAATGAAATAAAACAGTTGCCTTCCGATTTGGAAAATTATGTGCTGAAACCATTATTCTCTTTTGCAGGACAAGGCGTAGTGATCGATATCGTAGCAGCCGATATCGATAAAATTAATGACCCGGAAAATTGGATATTACAACAGAAAGTAAAATATGCTGATGTGATCAAAACACCAGACATTCCCGCAAAAGTAGAAATCCGCATGATGTATATATGGAAAGATAATGAGCCACGGCCGAAGCTTGCCATTAACTTATCGCGCCTGAGCAAAGGCAAAATGATTGGTGTGCGTTATAATAAAGACAAGGCATGGGTAGGCGGCAGTGTTTGTTATTTTGAACGATAAAGGATACAACCCATTTTTAAAATTTTCTACTTTCTTATCTTTTATTTCTTATTCCTATTTCGTATTTTTATTGTAATGCAGCAATTATATGAACTGTATTTACTCACGTAAACCTCTTGCTTTATTAATTACTTTTGCATTATGCTATTGCAGTTGCAAGAAATCAGACGCAGTCCTTTCTTCATCAGCCGATATACTTGCATACAGCATCCCTGGCAGCAATCCTTCGATCAATATTGACCCCACTAATAAAACAATCAACATACAGTTTCCCGATAGTTTTACGAACGCAGGGAATATTTCAGCAGCATTTACTTTGTCTGCAGGCGCGCAGGCAAGTATTGATAATACGATGCAGCAAAGTGCAGTCACGCAAAATAGTTTTTTTAATGATCTCTATTATACCGTAACTGCAGCAGATCATACAACAAAAAAAAACTGGGCTGTAATTGCAACGAATAATAATTATTCGCATGAATGGGGACTTGGAAATTTTGTATTGAACCAAGCTGACAATAACCGCAATTACGAATGGTACCTGGACCAGGCAAATACCGGCAACTTTTCCAGCGTAAATTGCGGCCCTACTTCAGTGACGATGGCGATGAAATGGTCGGACCCCAGCTTTTCGAAAACTCCGCAGGACGCAAGAAATTTATTCGAGAGCAGCGGTGGCTGGTGGTATACGAATGATATCGATAATTATTTAACGATTAATCAAACTCCACATGCCATCATACCATTATCCGACAATGCGCAGCAAACACAAAAAATATTAGCGAGGCAATTAGATGCGGGACGCATTCTCATCTTATGCGTTGATATGAGTTATATCCGCTATCAACCCAGTAACATCATGCATGTTGATAAATTTTATAATGCCACCGCGACTGGATGGGGGCATTTTTTTGTGGTCAAAGGATATCAGCAAATGAAGGACGAATTCTTTTTTGATATTTATGACCCTTACGATTTTGGCCTGACGAATTCCGATGGATCAATAAAAGGCAAAGACCGGTTTTACCGGTATGACGATATTTTTACTGCTACCTATAGCTGGTGGGATTATGCATTCGTAATTGCCAAATCGGGCGAAACACTTGATATCGGCACTTTGCAAAAAGCAGTTGACCCCACAAAAATTAAACACGTACATGGCTTGTAGCTGAACCCCACTCACTCATCCCCAAGCAACAATTCCACCTGTTTTAACGTATCGTTAATAGAATAAAGTTTTATCATCAGAAAAAAAACTGATTTTGCGGTTACAAGTTGGTGATCGGTGATTACTCAGCAATAGGAACGTTGTCATGTTAAACTCTCTACGCATATTACCCATTGGGATACTATTAGTATCTTTTATGTTTTCGTGCAAAAAAAATAAGTACGACCAGCCTATTCCCCCGTCGACAACTCCTCCTACAACTCCCAATAATTTTAAACTGAGTTATGGTGATTCTGTTTTTTACTTGCAAAATGGCGCAGATGATTATATAGTGACGCCTTCAAACCAAATGGCTGGACAATATTCAGCATTCCCTGACGGGATTGACCTGGATGGCAATACCGGCGCTATCAATGTGTCAAAAAGCGAAACCGGTTTAAAATACCGTATCTCTTTTGTGCCCACCGGGAGCACCGATAGCTTTTCAACAGTGCTGGTGATTTCGGGCATTAATTTCCTCGATGGATTTTATAAATTGTCGGACGGCGATTCAATCGCAAGGCCATTATACAATGCATCTTTTAATAATACCATCCCGGGGTTGAATAACGGAAGTGTTTTTGATGTTGGTTCCAACTGCAATAGCAATGGCTGCACCGTAAATGTAGGCGATGGCCAGATCAATCTTGCACAAACCGTGCGCAATGGCGTATTCGGGGCAACACCATCCAATAACGACAGGCACGAGTTTGACCTGAATTATCAAATCAACGATAAAAGTGGAAAAGCATTAAATACTATCCGGGTAAAACTATATTATTTCGATACTATGGATGATGTAACGCAGGAGGTTTATGATATCATTTCTTCACGCGAAGGCACTATTCTTGATGCAAGCCCGATATTATTCGCGAGTAAGAAGATTGCTGTCAACGATGCGCGCACCAACAGTTCCGTCGCAATCAATGCAAAAGCTGCAAAGCCAAGGCCACCTTGTCTTTTTATTGTAAGCCACTAGACAGTTGTATAGTTGGTTATTCGATTTTTCATAACTTGATTCTGCTTAGCTACGAAAACAACCGCATGTCCCGACACCTGCCTTTATCAATCTTGTTGTTATTTATTGTTGTATTTTCGCATAGCCAGAACCGCTATACTGTCCCCAAATACAGTACGACTTACAAATACGCCGAAAAATTATATAATTCTCCCAACGCAACCGATCAAACGGATAGCCTCGCGCTTGCAGCTTACCTGTCAGTAATTTCAATATTGGAGAAAGAATCAGGGAATGACAGCATTCTTTTCGACAGCTATATGAAATCAGGGATTTTAGAGATGTCTGCAAAAAAAGATCAACCGGCACTGCAATTATTTTTACAATCCATACGACCAAAAAAGAAATCTGCCCGATTGCCTGATTCATTATTATTCAAACCCTATTTATTCGCAGGCAACTCCTATTACAATTTGAATAATCTCGATTCATCGCTTTACTATTACCGGCAGGCAGAAAACCTGATCGGCAGATATCCGACCCTCAGCGAATCCGAAAGGTTATATAATAAATCGGGCGTGCTTTATTACGAAACGGGCGATTACAAAAAGAGTATCACCTATTTTAATAAAGCGCTGTCATTAGTTGAAAGCCATCGGCCGGCAAACATTTATTTTATTGTAAACTATAAAAACAATATCGCTTCTGCTTTGCGAAAGCTTGGGGATTATGAACAGGCAATGAATATATATAAAAGCCTGCTCCCATATCATATCAACCAAAATGAATTATTGCATAATATCGGCGTGACGAATCTTAATTCCGGGAAATACGCTGATGCAATCCACTATTTAAAACTCGTCACCTATAACAACCGGGTTAAATATAATGATATCGCGCTCGCCTACCTGCAATCCGGGCAATTGGATTCTGCGCTCGCCTATTTACAGGCGGCGCTTGATGATCACAACAAAATCAAAACAAAACAAAAGGATCTTGATTACGGGATCAGCTTGAAATATACCGGCGATTGGCTAATGGCAAAGCGAGAATTCTTAGCCGCTATCAAAAATTATCAACAAGCCATTATCCAAATTGACCCGGATTTTAATGATACCGTGGTTGGGCACAATCCCATTTCTTTCCATGGATTGCATAATTCATTTTTTTTATTTGACGCGCTTGTTGCCAAAGCGAAAGCATTTCATGCATTAAATATCGATCGACCCAACCGTGATGTGCTCGTTTCCGCGTATGCAACGTATTCATCTGCCATATCGCTTGCACAGTATGTTGAAAAAACATTTAATTCGGATGAAGCAAAATTATTTCTTGCCAATAATGTGAGTAAGGCATATAAAGAATCTGTTGATCTCGGGCTGCAACTGTTCGACCTCTCCAAAAATAAAATTTACCTGCAACAAGCTTTTAATTTTGCAGAAGAAAGTAAGGCATCCATCCTACAGGAAAGCCTGCATGAATTATCACTTGAATCGATAGAAGGCATTCCTCAAAATCTCATCACCGAAGAAAAAAACTTAAAAGCTGCTATTGCAAAACTAAATGTCCAGCTTAGCCAGGTGAATGATAATACTACTGCTTCATTCATCCAGAAAAAAATACTGGATATGGAAATACAGCTTTCCAGCCTGCAGGCAAAACTTGACGAGAGCCCAAAATATCAGCAGTTAAAATTTAATAGCAGGAATATACCGATTGATTCTATTCAACAAAATATATTATCGGAGGATGGGGCCATCCTGTCTTATTATTATTTACAAAATTTTTTGATTTGCTTTTATATTACCAAAGAAGAATTTGGCTATAAAGAAATCCATATCAGCAATGATCTTCAAAAAAATATCGCATCACTGCGTGATGACCTGAATGAAGCAAATAGCCATCGAAAAAAAAATATCCAGGAGACAACAGCTTACCTGGCTGAACAAATTTTATATCCCATATTTGACAAGATCATCCACAAAACGCACCTGATCATTATCCCACACAATGAAATAAGTTATATCCCTTTTGAAATACTGCCGCAACCACGCGATGCTGCGCTCCTCCTAAAAAAATTTTCGGTCAGCTATAATTATTCCATAAGTTTTTTGACAGCCACGCAGCAACCAATATCCAAAGAATATCAGGTATTGGCTTTAGCGCCGTTTACTGAGCTGGCAAGGGAACCCATGCTCCCTGTTCTAAATGCGTCTAAATCAGAAGTCGCTTCTCTCAAAGGAAAAATATTATTTGAGAGCGAAGCAACTAAACAAAAATTCATACAACTTTCTCCAGGTTATCCAGTCCTGCATCTTGCAACACATGCTGTAGCAAACGATAGGGACCCATTGCAATCCTATATTGAATTTTATGGTTCGAAAAATGATGCGGATACGTTGCATCGCCTGTATGAACAGGAAATATATCACCTGGATATGCAATCCGCACGTTTAGTTATTTTAAGCGCTTGCGAAACAGGTAATGGGCAACTCGTCACCGGTGAAGGCATTATGAGTTTGTCAAGAGCATTTTCATACTCAGGCTGCAAAAGCGTGATCACATCTTTATGGAAAGCAGACGATGTGGCGACAGCATTCATCACAAAACGATTGCACTCCTATTTGCAAAAAGGATTTAGAAAAGATGATGCGTTACGGCAGGCGAAATCAGATTATCTCGAAAGCCCAGATATTGATGCAAGCCATAAATCTCCGGCATATTGGGCACAGCTTATCCTGATTGGCGATGCCTACGCTATAAATAAAAAAAGTAATTCATTGTATTGGATAATCGGTGGATTAATATTTTTCCTTGTTATCATCGTCATCATAAAAAAACCCGGGCGTAAAAATACACCCGGGCCGGCATCATAGTCTACTGAACTTTATTTATGCAAGGTAATCGCGCTAATATGTGTGTCTTCGTGAGCACTTACTCTTACCTGTTGAATCGTTGTGTCCTGGTAATTATTTGCTGTGGCATGGTACACCACAGTATAATCGCCTGCTTTCAATCCGACAATTTTAAATTCGCCTTCTGCCTCGGGTTTAGCTGAAGCCGTATCTGTCCCATTGATTGCCATCACCAGCGCATGTGCATCACCGGGAAGTACACGCCCTTCAATGCTTCCAGCTTTTTCTTTGCGGAAAGCTTTTATCTCGGCGCGCAATTCAAACTTATCGCCATGCAAACTGATAGAACGTGCAGCATCAAAATCAAGTGAGAACTCGAGCTGTCCCAATGATCCAAGGTTTGTAAAATTATCATCGAGTTTGATCACGATGATATTGTCATTGCCTTTTGCAAAAAGCGGGAATGACTGCCCATTCAATACGATACTGTTGTTAGTGCCCAACGTAACCCGCACTTTTTTTAGTTCATGCGTAGTCGGGAATGTCCCTGTTGCAAATAAAGTATCCAGCCCATTACGAAATTGCAGGATATCATATATCCCGGGATGAATATCTAAAGCGATCCACCCACCAGATGTATCACCATGGTCATCATTATCGTCAACGTCATGTTGATGTTCTTGCTCATTTTCTACCTGGCCACTGTCTTCTGCTTTTATTTCCACTTTTTGGATGTCAAGGAAAACGTTATCAAAAACAAATGATGGGTCATCAGTAAGAAAAACATGGATGGACGTGCTGGTTCCGGTGCTATTGTCTTTGCCCTGATGAGAGTTTTCTTTCTGGCAAGCAAAAAATGCCAGTATTAATGTTGCAACTCCGATAATCTTTAGCTGTACGGTCTTAACTTGTAATGGTTTCATAATGATTTTTTTTTAGGTTCCCAGTTAACAATAAAATACCCTTTTCCGCTTGAGGATCAGGAAA
>Ga0207059_1199_pt1 | contig 9811 bp, 6 predicted proteins | sample Alteio_BWMinCont_32_FD_153273 | JGI IMG/M metagenome (GOLD analysis project Ga0207059, IMG submission 153273) | Enriched cells from forest soil in Barre Woods Harvard Forest LTER site, Petersham, Massachusetts, United States -... | ecosystem: Environmental > Terrestrial > Soil > Temperate forest >...
AGCACAGGATGATTGCAATTTATTGGACCAGATGATGACGCAAAAAGCACTTGTCTTGCAAGCTGAAAAAGATTCTATCCCAATAACTGACGAAGAAGTGGAAGCAGTGATCGATCAACGTATCCGTTATTTTATTTCGCAATATGGTAGCAGGGAAGCATTGGAGCAGATTTCAGGCCGTTCTGTGTTCCAGATAAAAGATGATTTTAGACAACCTATCCGCGAACAAAAACTCGCTGAAGGAATGAGGAACAAAATTGTTGAAGGAATAAAAATTACTCCTACAGAAGTAAAAGAGTATTACGAAAAAATCCCGAAAGATAAATTATTGTACTACGAATCAGAATTGCAAATCGGGCAGATAATATCTTATCCAAAACCCAGCCGTGATATCGAAGTACTTGCAATTGATGAATTGAATGATTTTAAAAAACAAGTAGAATCAGGCGCAAAGAAATTCGAAACATTAGCAAGTTTATATTCCGATGATCCCGGAAGCAAAGATAAAGGCGGTCAATATGAAATTAATCGCAGCGACAAACAATGGGATCCTGTTTGGTTTAACGCAGCATGGAGATTGAAAGACGGACAAATATCTCCTGTCATAAAATCAAAATCTGGTTATCATATTATACAAATGGTTAGCCGCTCCGGCGATGATGCAGTGGTGAGGCATATTTTGCGCATCCCGCAAATAACTCCTGAAGAAACTAATATAGCTATTGAAAAACTCGATTCTGTGCGCAGTCAACTTGTTTCAGGTAGCATCAGTTTTGGCGAAGCAGTTGTAAAATATAGCGATGATGAATCTGCAAAATTTACTGCGGGCCGCTTAATGGGCCGCGATGGCACTACCTTTCTAACCATTTCAGATTTGGATAAAGATCTGGTGTTATTATTAAAAAATTCTAACCTGAAACCGGGAGAATATTCAAAGCCCACTCCTTTTACTGATGAGAGAGGGAAAAAAGGTATTCGCATTATTCAACTTGTTTCCAAATCAGAGCCTCATCGTGAAAATCTAAAAGATGATTACAACAGGATTGCACAAAGGGCGCTCGAAGAAAAGAAAATGGATGTTCTTCAAAAATGGTTTGAATCAAAAATTTCTACCTACTACATCATGATCGATGATGAATTTAAAAATTGCAAGAACATGTCTAAGTGGCAAAAAAATCCCGCTACTGCCAGCAATTAACAACTACATATAAACACTTAGCAAGCCAAAATTTCATCTATAATTCATCCTTCTTATAATCATTCTGAGTATATTGTATTGATTTAATTTCCGAATCCCTAATGAATTTTTTACTAAGAATGCATCAATAGTTAATATGCTAATCAGTGCTACAAAATCAAAGCATATAACTGATCACTTCATTGAGCCCTATTTTTTACAAACAGACTCATCAGGAAAAATTATTGCCGCAAGCGAAAGGCTTAGAGCGCTCTTGTTAAAGCATGGCATCAGCAATTATTATACAAATCTTTTCTCTGTTTTTTCGCAGTTGGGAAATGGTGTACCTAATTTTCATGATAGCAGCAAAGAAGGCGGTATTAGCGAGGTTTTTGACTTGCATATAAATTCTTCTGATGCAAAACCGATTGTCATTAGATGGGTAACAAGCCAGATTAGCAATGAGCAGCAGGCAAAAATCGGATGGCAATTAACCGGAATAGAAATCCCGGTTACAAAAAATATTACTTATCCAAATGATGTGCATGATTCTGCTCAATTGCAAAAAGAGAAAGAACTTTCCGATACAATAATCAAAAGCTTACCAGGTATTTTTTATTTGTTTGACAATACAGGGAAATACTTGCGGTGGAATGAACGCCTCGAATCTATTTCCGGCTATACAGCAAATGAAATCATCAATATGACTCCTGGAGATTTTTTTGCTGAAGATGAAAAAGCATACATACAAAGCAGGATTGAAAAAGTTTTTAGCGAGGGTTCCAGCGATGCTGAAGCAAACTTGCTTATTAAGGGTGGGAAAAAAATACCTTATTACTTTACCGGTTGTGCAATAAATTATAGTGGGAAACCCTGTCTTGCCGGGGCTGGGATCGATATTTCAGAATTAAGACGAGCAGAGCAATTACTTGCATTAGAAAAAAAAGTTCTTGCAAAAACCGCCGACCCAAATACTTCATTACATACAACAATAGATTGCTTTTTATCAGGGATAGAAAAAATATTCCCCGATATGATCTGTTCAGTTTTGACATTGGATGAAGATGGCATTTCCATACGGCCGCTTTCTGCGCCAAGCATACCCATTGCATATTCTGAATTGATAAACGGTATACCCATTGGGCCTGCAGTGGGAAGTTGCGGTACAGCTATGTATCTCAAAAAAAGAATAATTGTAGCTGATATTGCAGCCGATCCCTTGTGGCAGGAATATAAAGAGCTTGCCCTATCATTTGATTTGCGCGCCTGCTGGTCTTTACCAGTGCTAAACGCACAAGGTGAAATACTTGCCAGTTTTGCTACTTATTATAAATTCCCCCAAAAGCCCTACAACAGAAGAACTAGCAATCATTGAAAGGACTGCTGATTTAATTAAAATAATTATTGAAAATAAAAAAGCAGAAGAGAAAATTAAAATTTCAAATGAAAGATACATGTTAGCAACAAAAGCTACCAATGACGCCATTTGGGATTGGGATATCAAATCAGGAGTCTGTTTCTGGGGCGAAGGATTTTATACACAATTTGCGTATAAACCTTTCCCTGTCATTAATGAAAAAACATTTTGGGAAAATAATATTCATCCCGCCGATCGCGAACGAGTGATCAATAGCAAAGAAGATTTCATCCATAATAAAAAAGAAGGCTTATGGGCCGAAGAGTATAGGTTTCGAAAAGCAGATGGAAAATATGCTATAGTAGCCGACCGTGGATTTCTCATTCTTGACAATGAAAAAAATGTAATGCGCGCAATTGGTTCCATGCAGGATATAACAGAAAAAAAGAACCTGGAAAAAAAATTACTACAGCAGGAACTAAGCAGGCAAAAATCAATTGCACAAGCCATGATAACCGCGCAAGAAAAAGAACGTGCAGAAATAGGACAGGAGTTACATGATAACGTGAATCAAATTCTTTCAACCGGCAAACTATATGTTGAATTGGCAAAAACAAATAACGAAGAACGACTAAGCCTTCTTGAAAGTTGCTCGCAAAATATTAACAATGCCATCAATGAAATAAGAAAAATTTCGCGTGCTCTTGTTCCTGCAAGCATCGAAGATTTGGGATTGCTTGAATCAATTAAAGACCTGGCAGAGCATATTCGGATAACAAAAAGCATCAATGTTGAATTTTATACTGTTAATTGGGCGGATGAACATATTAATAATGCACAAAAGTTAACTATATTTCGTATTATACAGGAGCAGGCTAATAACGTTGTAAAACACTCAGGCGCAAACAACCTGATTATAGAATTGGAAATGGATGAATACGAAAATACTATCAAGCTGAATATTGCAGATGATGGGAAAGGTTTTGACCCGGAAAAAATTAAAGCAAAAAAAAGCATGGGGTTTTCAAATATTTTCAGTCGTGCAGATTTATTTGATGGCAAAATGTCAATTGTTTCTGCACCGGAAAAAGGTTGTAAATTAAAAGTACAGATCCCTATATATAATTCACAATTAAATAAGCTATATGAATAAGATCAGTATATTAATCGCAGACGATCACAAATTGATAAGGGAAACATGGTCATACATTTTGAATAGTGATCCAAGGTTTAAGGTTATTGCATCGTGCGGGAATGGCGAAGAAGCTATTGAATTGGCGAAAGAAAAACATCCGGGAGTAATACTGATGGATATTAATATGACTCCATTTTCTGGCTTGGAAGCTACCAAAGAAATACGCAAAATAATACCGGATTCCAAAATTATCGGCGTTACCATGCATTCACAACCCGCTTATGCAAAAAAGATGTTGCAGATAGGGGCTCGCGGATATGTGACTAAAAATTCATCGAAGGAAGAAATGATCAAGGCAATCCTTGAAGTATATCAGGGCAATAAATATATCTGTGAAGAAATCAGGAATATCCTTTCTGACCAATCGCTGGATGAAAATGAAAATTCGCCAAATATAAATACATTGACGGAACGCGAAATGCAGATCATTAATCTCATTAAGCAAGGATTTTCATCCAAAGAAATTGCAACGGACCTTGAAATTTCACTTAAAACTGTTGAAGTCCATCGTCATAATATCTTAAAAAAATTAAAGCTGAAAAATTCAGCATCACTTGTAAATTTCATCAATAACAGCCCTACTTACATATAAAATATTTGTATTTCGCTTTTCTTTTATTTCATGTAACTTTGCGCTTCATTTTTATCCATGAGCGATGAAATAAAACATGAATGTGGTTTGGCATTCATTAGGCTCCGCAAACCGTTCTCCTATTATTTGCAGCAATATGGTACGGTTCTCTATGGCTTAAACAAGCTTTATCTACTCATGGAAAAGCAGCATAACCGTGGCCAGGATGGCGCGGGAGTGGCTTCTGTAAAGTTGGATATTGAGCCCGGGCATCCTTTTCTCCAACGAATCCGCAGCAATAACAACCAGCCTATAGCAGATATTTTCTCAAAAATTTTCAGCGAAGTAAAAGACTTGGAAAAATATCAGCCTGATATAACTAAGCACCCGGGACTAATGAAAGGGCATATCTCTTTTATGGGTGAATTATTATTAGGCCATTTGCGTTATGGAACACAGGGAAAGAATAATGTTGAATTCTGCCACCCATTTATCAAACGGGATACTATACCCGCACGTAACCTGGTGCTTGCCGGAAATTTTAATTTGGTCAATACGGATGAACTGTTTGCGTTGATCAATATTGATCCGGGTGAATTTCAAAAACAAAGCGACCTTGCGGCGATGATGGAAGTAATCCATCATTTTATTGTTACAGAAGACGAAGCAGCTCCTAATAATCTTGACGTAACCAAAGTCCTTCAAAAAGCATTACCACTTTTTGACGGCGGATTTACTGTAGGTGGTTTAATCGGCAATGGCGATGCATTTGTATTTCGCGATGCGAATGGCATCAGGCCGGCATATTATTATATAAATGAAGACGTGATTGTTGCAGCATCAGAGCGATCAGCCATCCGGACCGTATTCAATGTTGGTGAAAACGAAGTCCTGGAACTCATGCCGGGAAAGAGTTTGATCGTAAAATCAAATGGCAATGTTTCTATAGAAAAAATATTGGAGCCAAAGGAACGGCGAGCCTGTAGTTTTGAGCGAATTTATTTTTCAAGAGGAAGTGATGAAAAAATTTATCGGGAACGGATCGCGCTTGGATATAACCTCAGCGAACAAATATTAAATGCTATCAATCACGATTTAAAAAACACAATTTTTTCATTCATCCCAAATACTGCAGAAGTAGCTTTTTATGGATTATGGAAAGGGATGGACGACTATTTGAAAAAGGTAGTGATCACCCGCATTCTTTCCTGGGGAAAAGATATCACGGAAGAAAAACTATCGGCAATGATTAACCGAAAAATTCGTGTTGAAAAAATTGCTATTAAGGATGTGAAGATGAGAACTTTCATTACCGAAGATATCAGTCGTAATGAAATGGTTCAGCACGTATATGATATCACCTACGGTACAGTACAAAAAGGAACAGATACGCTGGTAGTGATCGATGATTCGATAGTACGTGGTACAACATTACGCGAGAGCATAGTCCGTATGCTGGCCAGGCTCGAGCCAAAAAAAATAATTATTGTTTCCTCCGCTCCGCAAATACGATACCCGGACTGTTATGGCATAGATATGAGCAAATTGCGTGATTTTATAGCTTTCCGCGCAGCTATTGAATTGATGCGGGAAAGAAATAAGGAAGCCTGCTTGCAAGAAATGTATGATCATTGTAAAGAGTTGCAAAGGACAGGTCAATTGCATACTGAAAATGTAGTTAGACAGGTTTACAAGCCATTTACTACTCAGGAAATTTCTGATAAGATCGCACAGCTAATCACACCTCCCGAGGTAGAAACCCCTGTGCAGGTAATTTATCAAACTATCGAATCACTTCATGAAGCATGCCCAACAAATACCGGCGATTGGTACTTTACCGGAAATTATCCAACTCCCGGTGGTAATAAAGTTGTCAATAAAGCTTTTATGAATTACATGGAAGGGAAGAATATCCGTGGATATTGAGAGGTTGAAAAAATTTGACACACTGAATTAAACTGATAAAAAAATTATCTCATTTTATAATCTCATACTGCAGGCTGTATATATTGTAATATAACCTGGTGAAGATTATCCGGATTAAAAGGTTTCACTATGATATCAGTTAAACCGGCTGCATACGCTTCTCCTTCCACTTCCTGGGCTGTATTAGCAGTAAGTGCGATAATTGGAATGGTTTCTCCTTTATCACGCAAACGTTCAGTAGCTTCATAACCATCCATAACCGGCATATGCAAATCCATTAATATCAGTTTGTGTTTTTGTGCATTAAAAGTGCTTAATGCTTCTTGTCCATTAGTTGCTATATCGATTTGCGCACCGCTATTTTCGAGAATTGTTTGTGCAACAAGTATATTAAATGGATTGTCTTCGACTAACAATATAGAAACGCCCTTCAAGCGCTGGTGATTGGTTTCATTGGTTCGTAGCGAAAGTTGTTGTGCGCTTGCTTTTTCTTTGCTCACCGGGAAAGTTTGAGTAAAATAAAAAATGGAGCCTTTGTTAGTTTCACTTTGCAATTGTAAAGTGATTCCCTGCAACTCAAGAATTTTTTTACTTATAGCAAGACCCAGGCCTGTTCCGCCATAGCTTCGTGAAGTAGATGAATCTGCTTGTGTAAAGCGTTCAAAAATGAGCAATTGTTTTCCAGGTTCAATGCCGATGCCGGTGTCCTGTACGCTTATCTTCATGGTAATAAACTCATCGGAAACCGTTACCACTTTAATGGACAAACAAACCCAGCCTTCTTTTGTAAATTTAATGGCATTGTGGATCAGGTTATTTATAACCTGCCCAGTGCGGGTAGGGTCGCCCGTTATTTCTTTGATCAGACTATCATCAATGTCTAATTTCAACGTGATCCCTTTTTCTTCTGCCTGCATTTTAAAACCTGCAACTATATTTCGCGCGATAACGCCAATATTCATTGGGATATGTTCAAAATGAATTTTCCCTTCTTCAATTTTATTGTAATCAAGAATATTATTAACAATAGACAAAAGATTATTGGCTGAGAATAGTAATACGTCCAAATCTTTTTTTTGATCCTGCCTTGGTTTATTGTGAAGCAACAGATGCGTCATACCAATTACAGCATTTAGCGGCGTGCGTATTTCATGTGACATCGTCGATAAAAACTCAGACTTCGCTTTTAAACCTTGCTGAGCCTGCATTGCAGCCTGCTTGAATGTATAAGCAAAACGATGAGACAATGCCAGTGATTGTAAAAAGAAAAAGCTGATATAACCAATGAAAACAGCTCCTTTTATTTGGGGGACCATCCCAAAATAATCCAGGTTGATAACAAGAAAAACCAGAAGCACCACAACTGTGCTAAAAAGCGCATATACGGAACCGTTTCTTTTATGACGAGCAGCTTCAATATTGACAAAAAAAGCATAAGCCAGGCACAAAAACATTACCCCAAGAAAAATATTGATCAATCCTGTAAACACAATAGGTTTTGTCAACACCACGATAGCAGCGAACGTCAAACAAAACCATATCATAATTTTCATTACCATAGGATTGGTGTCCTCCGGATAAAGATGACGTGTGTATTGACCAAACAAAGCCACCCCAAGGGTTAATGTGAGATACTCAAGATGAATAGCGATAAACCAATTTAAACTCGGAAAGATTGTGTGCAACACATATAAATTGGTACCGATCATCCTGTAACTATATACAATGCAAAAAAGAGAAAAATATAAGATCGTTTTATCTTTTTTCCCAAATAGATATAATCCCAAAAAAAACAATCCGCCCATAAATAAACAGCCGGTAAGAACCAGATCATAAGCTGTATCGCGTTCTCTTTTCAGGTAAAGCTGATCTTGTTTACCAAAAAGTATTTCTTTATAAGTCCCGCCCTTTGAATGCCAGAAATTACTTACTTGTAAAAGCAAGGAAACTGTATCCGGTTGTTGCGGTAAATAAACCGTTTTTGATGTCCAGAACGGCTCAGCCTCATGTGCATTTTTTCCTGGCTGCCCATTTTTTGCAACCAAAGACCCATTTACATATAAAGCATATGAAGAATAAACATCGGGCAACTCTAATGCAAGGTTAGGCCTGTTTTTGGGCAACAGAATAACAAGTTTATACGTCGCGTATCCTTGTGATGGGAGAGGCTTTCCATTTATAATATTATCATTCCAAAGAGAAGGGAAGTTAGTTAAATAGGGATTGATCACAGAATCTCCCGGATACAATAATTGACCCCACGATAAAAGCCATTCACCATTTAATGCGATTGGCTTTGCATATAAATCCTGATTGCGAAGATCCAGGAGACCTTTGCGGGCAGTTATGTGGGAAGTAGTTTGCGCATTACACATATTCTCATGAAAAGGCCATCCCACAAGAAAAAATACAATAAATAAAATGCGAAAAAATGTTTTCATAATACCGGCACTACTACATAAGTCAGTTGGTATAGAACGCCAATTAGCAGAGAAAATGATTACAAACCATTAAAAAACGGACAAAAATCAGTTGGCGTAAATGAAAACATGTAGCTAATAATAAAAGAGTTAGAAGACTTAAAACAAAAAGGCCATCACATGTGATGGCCTTTTAGAATTAAAATGTTTTTTATTAAGATTTTTTCTCCAATAAGTTGAAGAATTGATCAAGTTGAGGTAGAATAACGATGCGTGTGCGACGGTTTGCAGCCTTACCTTCTTTAGTATCATTAGTTGTAACCGGAACATATTCGCTACGACCAGCAGCTGTCATATGAGCTGGAGGTATACCATATTTATTTTGCAGAATTCTTACCACAGATGTAGCGCGTTTTACACTTAAGTCCCAATTGTCTTCAAGACCTGCCCTGTTTCTCAGTTTTACGTTGTCTGTGTGGCCTTCAACCATGAATTCAATATCAGGTTGATTTTTTAGCACCTGTGCAACTTTGCCTAAAACTTCTTTTGCATTTTTGGTAACGTCAAAGCTTCCGCTCTTAAATAATAATTTATCTGAAATGTCGATGAAAATAACTCCTTTATCTATTTTGATATTGACATCAGAATCATTCATATTCCCGATTGCTCCCTTCAAATTCATGACCAATGCCATGTTCAAGGAGTCTTTACGTGCCATAGCGGCTTGCAAATCGCGGATATATGCATCTTTTGCACCTATATTTTCAAGCGATTTTTTTATGCTTTCGGCCTGAGAGCTGGAAATAACGGAGAGATCTTCTAATTGTTTGAGCGCTTGAGTATTGTTGTCTTTCAAAAAGGCAACTTGTTTATTTAAATCATCAATTTGGCCTTGCAACGCTGACTTCTGCTTGCCAAGATCGGCAGTTTGGTCATTACAAGTTTTCAATTGATTTTGCAATTTGGAGTACTCATTCATCAAAGAATCAAACCTTGCTTGTGCTGCTGCTTGCGCTGCTTTAAATTTTTTAGTGCTAACGCAGGAAAACATCATTACGGAACATAAACCTAATAGTAGAAAATGTATTTTATGAAATTTAATTTTTTTCATAGCTTCGTGCCGGATTTAACCTGCCACCTTATTCTCCCTATCAAAATAAACCCT
>Ga0207059_1200_pt1 | contig 9797 bp, 11 predicted proteins | sample Alteio_BWMinCont_32_FD_153273 | JGI IMG/M metagenome (GOLD analysis project Ga0207059, IMG submission 153273) | Enriched cells from forest soil in Barre Woods Harvard Forest LTER site, Petersham, Massachusetts, United States -... | ecosystem: Environmental > Terrestrial > Soil > Temperate forest >...
ATCGACGAAAATGAAGTCGTCCCGGACCGGCCGACGCAATCGATCTCCGTCGAGGATACTTTTGAAAGCGATGTATTCCTTGCAGAGACTGAGCCCATGATCCGACGCCTCGCAGAAAAGCTTTGGCTGGCTTCTCGCCAAGAATCGCGGGCAGCCCGCACGATTGTGCTGAAGCTGAAGACAAGCGAGTTCAAAATTCTTACCCGTAGCCATACGCCAAATTCCTTTCCTGCTTCATGCGCGGAATTGACGGATATTGTCCTGAAGCTGCGAGAGCGGGTGGACTTGCATCGAGAACAACGCTATCGGCTAGTCGGTGTGGGCTTGAGCAACTTCCGGGATCCTCAAACTACCGCTGCGCAACCGGATCTTTTCGCGCAATGACTCAGAACAACGTCGGCATGGCACTTACGCTTGGAACCTCGCGCGCACATTCGGCGTCGTCGTTGTCGGCGCGATTGACCCGCGTACTGACTGGGTATTTCTTCATCGATCTGGGATCGAACGGTTTGAGGCAATCAGCAATGGCAGCCACGTCTGCAAAGCCCGGATCCAGCCAGAGTTCGTAATCATCGGGCTTCAAGATCACGGGCATACGATCATGTGCATCCGAAACCAGAGAGTTCGGCTTCGTGGTCAAGATGGTACAGGTTTCAATAGATTCTCCAGCGGGATTGCGCCAGGTTTCCCAGAGACCCGCGAAGGCAAACAGCGAACCGTTGACCATGGCAAAGCAGTAGGGTTGCTTCTCTTTCGGCCCCAGTTTTTGCCACTCGTAAAACCCATCCGCGGGGACCAGGCAACGCCGTCTCCGCAGGGCTTCGCGGAAAACGGGCCGTTCCGCAGCCGTCTCCGACATACCGTTGATGGCCTTCAGACCGATCTTTTCGTCTTTTGCCCAACTCGGAATCAGCCCCCAGCGAACAAGTCCAAAACCGCGCTTCGGTTCTTTCCTGTCCTGGCGGATGATCGGAACCTTCTGGGTAGGCGCGATGTTCCAGCGCGGCTCCCATGACACATCTCCTTCGAGTCCGAAATGATCGCGGAGGTAGCGTTCTTTCGCACTGAGCCGATAACGCCCGCACATAACGCACAGTTTAGCAAAGCCACGAATTCAACTGCTTGATTGACGCAGCTCCTGCCGCTATGGAACCAATCCTAAAGAACGCACCGGAAGCGTCGAAAACGCAACATCGGATGAACGCCATGAAACTCCGTCCAAATGAATACTGTCCCATTCATAGATCAATTCGCTGCTGCGGTCGGGAACAGACGCATTGTGTGCGCACATTACAGCTCGGTATTCGACGTATTGAAGATCCTCATCACCCGAGAGGATATCGAGAACTCCGATCCCCAGCCGAAATGCGGAAACTGCTGAAGCGGAAAGTCACCGAGCAAAAAGGAATATGCAACATCTGCCACGAAGAGTTCACAGATTACAACGACATCGTGCCAGACCACAGAGATCCCAAAGGGATGGGAGGAGCGTGGAGAGATGACCATCCGGACAATATTCAAGCGACACATTGGTGGTGCAACGGGGAAAAAGGATCAACCAGAATGGATGACTGACGGCCAATGAGTCGTCTGATCCGAAGATCCCGCATTAGATCTGGTCGGATCTGCTCGGCGCCAGCTGTGTGCTGGATTAGGCTCCCATGCCCCTGAATTGCCTCAATCCTGCGGACCACAAAACACGATCTCGCACTCGTGGCCTGCTGCAAACCCAAGTGCGTCTTGCCGTGATGAAAACACTCCGTCCGGGTCATAACCAAATCGACGGAATGCCTCATATCGCAGGAGCCAAGCGAAGAAGGGATACTCGTCGCAGAGTGCATCTGCTACCGGGTGAGTTGCAACGACGCCCGCACTCTGGGTGAAGTGGTTACGGAGTTTGACGGCATGCGTCGTTGCATCGTGCTCAATGTACGGAAACTTGCCGGAATAGACGTGGTGCATCGTCGATGCGTTCGTGCTTCCAAACCGCTCAGGTCTCACGCCGCCTGCGAACATGAAGGCTGCTCTCGCAGGCCCGTTTGGGCGGGAGTCGAGCGTGATTTTCTGGGCCTTCGCTAGCTTCGAGATTGATTCGGGATAGCTGTGATACTTCTGCTTCTTGCCCGCTGGCGGACGGCGGTCGCAACCATCCCACAGCAGAACAGCACGCTGCGGCCACTGAACAAACTCGGTCAGATGGCCTGCGACATGGTGAAGGATGTGCCTCACCGCTTCAGATTCGACTTGGACCGTCTCACGGACATACCAACGCTCCATGTTGGCCGGGTCGATTGCTTCTAACAGCGTGTTCGGAGACTCAAGATTGTAGGGCATGGAGGCTGGCCTCAGTTAACGCCCACCACTCGATTTCGTCCTTCATGCTTGGCTCGGTACAGCCCGCTGTCGGCCCGTCTCACAAGTGAATCCGGGTGTTGATCTTCACCTGGCTCGGCAACACCGAGACTGACAGTCACAGAAAGATCGTGAGCGTCAAAGCGAAGACGTTCGACATCCGTACGGATCGCTTCCGCGAGTTCGAGTGCTCTCGCAACGTCATCGCCCACGAGAATCACAGCAAGCTCTTCTCCACCATACCTGTATTCGACACGACGCTTTCCGTCGCACCTGTCCGACAAGACCCTCGCCACTCTGCGGAGAACGTCATCGCCCACGAGATGCCCAAAGGTATCATTGACCTTCTTGAAATGGTCGATGTCAACCATGACGAGAGCGACCCGCCGCTCGCGGCCTAGTGCGTGGGCAAGGTCAGCATTGAAGCTACCACGGTCGAAAATTCCGAGCAGGCCATCTCGCCTTCGATGGACGAGTTGATCTGCACGTTCGTGAATGCCTTCTATTACTCTATCGACGAACGTAGTAGCGTCTTGCATCTCTAAGTCTTCGCCGATCGTGACTTCGTAATGGAGAAAGATATAGTCACCGTCGTCTTCAAAATCAGTCTCGCTCTTCAATTCGTCTTCATCTATCGCTTCACGGAGGGCTGTTACATAGGGCGTCAGACCTACGTCCCCATCCCAAAACTTCCGACGAAACATTTCCTCGACAATAGCGGATGCCTGGCCGCCCCGGAAGCCCGACAACTCAATGTCATGATTGATTTCGATGACGTTGTCTTTGATCGACTCGACAGGTTTGATCGTGATGTCGTCGGGGATTTCCGACAAGCGAATTCCGGTCAAATATTTTTTGGGAATTGTGGTTTGGTAGGTTGCTTCCTCGCAGGCGAACTCGTGACCGTTGATGCGAATGGCGACTGGCTCGTCGTCGCCGGCTCGAATGAGTTCCACAGGCACGGAATGATTCTTCTCAACTCAAAGCATCAGCCCAAGTTCTAAGGTGTCCCATCGAATGATCGAGGATGGTCTTTCGCCATTGATCCGCTGCTGCATTGCAGTTGTCAACGATTGTCTTGAGCGTACTCGAGGTAACATAGTCGCGCTCTTTCGAGCGATTCAGAAGAAAGTGATACCGACACCTTTTCGCGGCGGCAGGAGTTTGCGAGGCTCGCTTCGACTGGGGCCTAGAGTAGTGAATCTCGCCAAACTGGGCAAATGTGTTGAGGTCTTTTCCGATGATGTTCTTGCAGATGACGCAATCGCAAATTATCTTGAAAAACGGGTCCGGCGTCTTGATGCCCAATGCAGTGAAACACCGTGTGATCTGCGGGACTGAAAACTTGGCGTGGAGCGATCTGACGTAATACTGTACGGTCGGCGTAGATTGCCCGATCACCGGAACAACGTCCTTTTGCTCTCCGTATCCGACGCCGTGCGCAATCCCCGCCATACCCAATTTGCTCAACGCCAGACTGAAATAGCTTCCGTGCATATTGAACACAGGCATTTGCGGCGACAGTTCTTCGACCCAACTGCGTAACGCTCGTAGCTCTTGGAGTGAAGCCCCATGTTCGTCGAAGCGGCTAAACCATAACCAAACCCCTGCGGGTTTGCAAGCCTTCAACCCATCAATGATCGTGCGAGAGTGAGCGGCACTGCTCAGGAGGTCTCGATGACCACAGATGACGATATGGATTGGGATGTCGTCGCGGACTGCTGTCGATGCCAAGGCAAGCCGCCGATTGAGAGCAATCCAATCAGCCATCCGTGACTGCTCGATGTAGAAGTACGGGGCGAGAAGGGCTGCTGGAGCAGGAAACTCGTCGGCGAATGCGGCAGTCACCGGGTCTTGTTTAAAAACATTGCGGAGAAGATCTGCTTGAAACGACAACACACTGCGACAGGCGTTCTCGACAACCTGATCGGAATCAAAATCGGCAGGATCGACAGCTCTACCGCGATTGACGGCAGTCGAAAAAGGCAGTCCGAAGGTCTCTGCGAGTCTGGAGTACGAACTCTTGAAGCTCCTTACGAACTTCCCCTTCTGACCTTTTACCTTCTTATCAGACTTAATCCAATCAAGGTCCGAGCGAACTTGCCCGGTCTCGGGATCAACATACGCACCGTATGCGTAAGTCATCGGGTTTACATAGTAAGGACGACCAGCTTGCTTGTTTAGTTTGAACAGAAGAGAAGCGGTTGCTCCGGGTGTGGCGTGTAAGAGATTCGCACCAACCATCACGCCATCGAAGTGCTTGATGGTCTTTTCAACGTACTCCTTCTCGGAGTGACTACCGAGACGCAATATAACTCTCGCTGCGGTTTCAGGCACTATCAAGTCCTTCAAGAACTCTTCATGAACTCTATCTGAGTAGAGCGATAGAATTGCCTGACTTCAGAATGTATAGCCGCAGGCAACAGACAAGAACAATCGCCCGACTCAAGTACAGAAATTAGCCCGATTCCCTGACTCCTCAATTCAGCCACGTCCACTTTGCCAGCGGCACGCTCTGGCATAGCAATATACACGTAGTCAGAACAAAGTTGATACAGCAACGCCTGTTCAAGAGCACGACGCCAATCGGTGAGTTTCAGTTCAAACGCAACGGTGGAATTGTGGTGGGCTGAGAAACCGTAGAGGTCGATTCGATATTCGTAGAACGGCAATTCGTGTTCTTGCAGACAGAAACCTTGCTCCTGTGCGAACTTGGCGACAGGTTTCAAAAGCTGCTTTTCCTTAGAGAACTTTGTCCCGATACGCCGATATTTTGTCATGACAGCGAAGCATCACCCCAGCAGAAAGAATGCAAAACACAAACACGATCCCTGACAAGCAGAAAGAAGCGACTGCTATTTGCAATGATACTGGATGACTGAACACCCGGTTGGCGAGTCCGAACCAAACCGTGAAAACAAACTCAACCGCCATCGAAATGTACACGCCCCAACTAAGCCGTTGTGCCCACGTAGACCAATGCTTTCGTTCATGCACCAGTATCCGGTAAGAAATCATCTCGTCGAGGTCTCTTGTGACAAATGCTGACACGTCATCCTGAAAATTCTCACCACGCAGTTCCTCAAGGACCGCATCAGGATCGCCTTGCTCTGCCAGTATCCGCTGGACAGTGGGTTTCACGGCGTCTGCAAGTGCTCGTCCGAGATAGGCACGGAGTTCGTCTAATGCTTCCTTTGTTCCATCAAGGGATTTCTTCGCCAAGTCTGTGCGATCCCCGTACTTATACCAAGCCGCCAAAGCACCAGCAAAAAGAGCACCATGGACGGTGAGTAGCGACCCACTGAAGTCGGAAACTATGCTGGTCGCCTGCGTAGCACTTTCTCCTTTATTTCAGACTCGGTCGTCATCTCTGGGTGCCGAGTATATACGTAATAGAGGAGATCGTTGAGGGAGTATTTCGCAAAACGGGATTTGACTTTCCTGATTCCATCAACGAACGGTCGGTACTCTTTTCGGCTGATGAGGTCTTCCATTTTCTTCTTACCGTCCTCAGTCAGCATGTATCTAGTTTCTTCGTAGCTGTCAGCGGTCGGAGCAATCTCATCGGCTCCGGGTGCCATAACATCCTCTGGTCCCATCAGTTCTTCAAACGTCAAATCAACTTCGGCCTGTTCCGAATCACTCGTGATGGCGGAGGTTGACAACGCACCTGTCCCTAGATCATCACCGGATGGCCCGGAGCGTTTGATAAAGTTCAGGTTCTCCAAAAACTCCAAGTCATCGTAGATGCGTGAGGAATACGGGCCTGCCTTATATGCCTCAAAATTGAAACCTTCTCCGCTTGGATGAATCTTTTCCTCGGCGTCGAGCAAATAGAGCAACTTCTGAATGCGAGTGATCCCGCCCAGACCGTGCTCCGTCGAGGATGGGTCGAGTCCGATGAGGAGGAGCAACATCTCCCGTCTGCCGATGGTTGCCATGAGAGGTCTCCCTTCTTCGGATGTTAGCGTCTTGCCCTGCCGAGCGGCTAGTGTTTTCATGTGATCCCCCTGTCTGGCGAGCGAATGTCGCCCCTGTGGAAAAAATAGATGTGGTCAGTATAGCGAACAAAGAGCGAACATACTAGCTCGTATTCGTGATGAAAACCGCAAACGAGTGATCGGGATCATGGCGCGATCCTGGCGACCCGCAAGCTGGCACAATGTGATCGCTGGAACCGATTCACGACAGAGCGTGTTCCTCCGCCGACATGAAGCGTCTCCCACCAAAAGTTGCGGAACAGGACAGGACATGGGCAATCTGCCTCGAAGAGTTCACCGACTATAACGACATCGTGCCAGACCACAGGGATCCCAAAGGGAATGGGAGGGGCGTGGAGAGACGACCATCCAGACAATATCCAAGCAACCCACTGGTGGTGCAACGGAGAAAAAGGATCAACCAGAATGGATGACTGACTGATCAGGGCTTCCGAGTTATCCTCCACCGGACGGCGGTAGCTTCCCATCCGACGCCAACCTGTGTCGAAATGTCGTTTATCACCAACGGGTAGCCGGTTGCCCTCAATCTGGCATATTCGCTTGCGGGGTCACTAGCGAGATCTATTCCTCCCCAAAATTGGACTTCATAGAGGGATCCAAGTTCTGCTGCTTTCCGCCATTCATTGTCCGACAGAAAAAACACTACCTCGTCGTCTCGACGGCCCTTTACCTCGATGCAACGGTGCGGAGTCACTGAGCGATCTTCAACATCCCAGCCCAATTCATCAGAATCCTTGGCGACCCAGAATATTGCCGACGTCCCCAATTTCGTCCGCTCGAATTGCACACTGTACATCTCTGCGCGATTTCCTACTTCCTTCCTTTCTGCAGCCCATTTCGGTATGACGACGGGTGGCGGTAACAGTGCCCAAACCGTGTTTAGCTCTTGAAGAAGACTCGCTGGAACGACTATTTCGGGAAAGGTTTGAACTTCCTCCCAGATCGACAATAAGCCCGTGAGTTGAGGAGCACCAGCGCGAGACATTCGTAGTGAGCAATGTAGGTTGCCATCGGGTTGGACAGAGCCACACTCGATGAGAACGCGCGCCTGGTCATGAAAATATCCGGCCCTAATTAGCGTCAAAGCGAATGACTCCCGCCGGCCTGACTTCAGGGCTTTAGACACTTTATCCCCAACTGAGGTCCTGACGACAGAATCGTTCTCAAGTCTTACGAACTTGAGATAGGCAAGCAGTTCGATCAATTGCGGAATCTCTCCTAGAGGTCCTCCGCATTGGTGCCAAAGAGTCCGTGTTACCTCAGACAGTGGCATTGTGGACGGAAGGGTTGAGACGAGAATGAGAATCTCTTGCAATCGCTGAATTCGTACACCTGTTAGCCAGCCAGAGACGACGTTCATTACTTCAACTGCTCTCCCAACAGGTAACGCAGCAGGTCGTGCAGATCTTGCTCATCGCCGTCCGCTGCTTCAGATGGATCCTCCGGGGTGTGCAATGCCCGTAGTTCAGCTCCTTCAAGGAGCTGTCGCATGACAGCCTCCTTGGACCGCAAAGATCTATCGACTAAATGGTCGATTGTCTCTTTTCCGTCGCTTGTTGCCCGGAGAATGTGAACCGTTACCTGCACGCCGTGCGGAAGCCCGAGCCTGTGAATCCGGTCGATAGATTGAAGGAATAGCGCGCAATCATAGGTACGATCTAAATAGATAGCATTGTGGCAAGTTGAATGGAGGGAGATTGATTCTGACGTCGATGCGGGGTTGGTAACCAGGATCGAGGGGCCGGCGCAGTTCAAGAAGCGATCTATGATGAGCTCCCGCGTTTCGCCAATTCTCTGGTTCCCTAGCGATGCTCCTGATCCGGACGTGTCATCACGCGGATCATCGCCGGTAGGAACTCGACCATCAATTTGGAACGTCGGATATCCCGTCACCTTGCGAACGAACTCTGCAAACTGGTCCAAATTGCCAACGAAGTTGCTCCAACAGACCGCCTTACCTTCGGAGTCGGCGATGTGGCGGATCAAGTCGAGAGCCTTCTGAGACTTTGCGGGAGTGTTTCCTTCTCGAAATGTAGCAAGACGCTGCATCAGGGTAGGGTTGGGCACAGAGAGTTGGGGGATCCGGTATTGCGAGTCTGTACGATTTAGCAAGTCGGGATTGCACGCTGCCTGCAGAAGCCGAATCGGTCGGCCTCGCTTCAGAGCTTCCAGCTTGTCGCGCCAAGTAGCCGCATCTTCGAGGAGGCGCCGAAATTGTTCGGCAATGAGCTGGTACACCTCCAGCTGTGTCCCGCTCATTTCGACATCATGACAAACGATCTCGTACGGATCTAGATTGAGCGCTTCTTTCGGAGTGCGCGAAATGAATGGACGCACATCGGTCAGTATTGTGTCGAAGTCCTTGTCCACTCGTTGGGCGAAGTCGTCAGGAGCTCCGGTCAAATCGCCGTCTGGCCAAAGCACACGCAGTTGACTATACAAATCTTTCCCGCTCTGCGGCATCGGAGTTCCCGAAAGTGTGATCTTCACTCTGGCATGTCTCGCTATTTCCATGAGCGCGGGGGCCCAGCGACCACCCCGAAAACGCTTTATGCGATGTGATTCATCAACGACCAAGAGCACCTTCAGTCGTCGACACAGACCTATAATGGCTGCTCGATCTGCTGCGGCACTCGCATAGCTGGTGAGCAAGAGTTGCTTTGGACCGGCAGTGCCGTACGCCGCTCGTCGGTGTGCACTTGTGCCTCTCACGCGCTTCGTTTTCAAGTATTCGCCAATCGCGATACGCACTTCCTTTTCCCACGGGCGAAAACTTGAAAGAGGGCCAACTACCAGGACTAGGTCAACGGTCCCACTAACAATATGAGTGATGGCACAGGCAAGCGTAGTCAGCGTTTTTCCTGCGCCAGGAACGGAGAAATTTGCGGCGTTGACGGTCGTGAGTGCATGAATCGCACCAATCTGTTGATGCGGGAACAAATCGCGATCCCGCACATTCCATCCGGCTTTTGTCAGAGCACTGCGGAGAACCTTTGAATCAAATGCAGGTTCCCCGTTCCGCAGCGCGAGACCCGCCGTTCGAGCCCGTTGGAAGCTGCGCTTGCGTTCGATTTCGCGCTGAACGGCTTCGTCAGCGATTCCGAGTCGCTTGACGTTCCAACCTCGACTTTCCAGATATGTATTAATACGCACCACGAGGTTTGCGAGCGGAACAGAGCGCCGAGGGCAATGCCAGCCATTCTCAATAGGCGCGGCGCCCAAAATGGAGACGAAAAATAGTCGTGCTACTCGATCCTGCAGAGCGATACTACCAGTGACATTGACAGCATCGCCCTGCGCCTCAATGCGCGCGGATAGTATCTCGGTCATTTTAGCAATGGCCTGATTTCATCCACCCAGGCTGCTATCTCTTCGATCTTCTTGCGCACTTCATCGCCGCCATCCCCTAGCAGCGATTCCTTCACCCGTTCAGCGGTTAACGGC
>Ga0207059_1201_pt1 | contig 9749 bp, 6 predicted proteins | sample Alteio_BWMinCont_32_FD_153273 | JGI IMG/M metagenome (GOLD analysis project Ga0207059, IMG submission 153273) | Enriched cells from forest soil in Barre Woods Harvard Forest LTER site, Petersham, Massachusetts, United States -... | ecosystem: Environmental > Terrestrial > Soil > Temperate forest >...
AAGGTAGTTGACAAACTTCCCTTTGCCCTTTGACCCTTGCCCTTTCACCTTTTATTTGTAGGCAGCTTACCTTAGTGCTTAAATCAAAAGGATGAAACGCTTTTTTTATTGTTATATAATTTTCATTTTAGCAAATAACATTGTCAAGGCGCAGGTTCCTGTTTTTGAAGAACCACGACACCGTGTAGTTTTGCTGAATAAATATGTACGGTTGATTGATGTTCATATACCACCGCATGATACCACACTTTATCACAGGCATAGCGCTCCTTCGGCAATAGTTTTTCTTACAAAAAATATAACCAGCTCGCAGCTCATGGGTGGTGAACCTTCCAGTGGACAGGCTATCCCCGGAAATACTTTTTTTGCCGACTATGGCAACAAACCAATAATACATCGCGTATGGAACCAGGATAGCACGGTTTATCATGTAATGGATATCGAACTGCTCAACGAAACTGATATTGCTTCATGTCCAGTTATTAACGATCAATCTGTGCAACTTACGTGGGAACAAAAAATAATCCGCATGTATACTATTCATATCGCCATAGGCAATACCACGATTATTAAACCCGGGAATTGCCCACACCTTTTAATATTGATTGATGGCTCGGTACAGGCTATTTCAGGCAACACATCGAAAAAACTTGCTGCCGGTAATTTTATTTGGTGCCCGGCAGAAACTGGTTTACAAATTAATAATATCAACACACAGACCAGCAATTGTGCATTACTGGAACTTAAATAAACTGATATGCAAAAACAAATGGTTTCGCTCGACGTGAAAGATGGGAGTAAAATGAATGCTTTCAAATCCACCTCTTGCATTAAGATATTGACCTGCAAAATTGCTCGTCGCGTTCCAATGGAAAGAATGGAAAATATCACTCACAGAAGCTTTTATATTCCCTTTTCCTTTCCATACTGATTTTTGAAAACCACCATCCACACTCCACAATTGTTTTGTTTTAAAAGTTCCCTGCCAAACAGAAGGCGATGAATACCATCCACTCAATTCGCCAGTCCAACCCTTTCCTAACCGGAATGTATTTTGTGCATAGAAAGTAAGAGCATATACATCAAGGTCAATTGTCCTGCCGGTACCAAAGTTGGCGTTGTATTTAGAATAATAAGCATTCAGGTTACCAAAAACACTATACCATTTGTACTGGAAAGGATAACTGATATTAAGGCTGGTGATATCCTGTGTTGCTAAATTTTTCTTTGTAAGGAATGCTTTTGATTTATCAGCAGTATCGACTAATTGTGTAAATACATCTTTAACATGGCTATAATTCAATGTCGTTGTTAATTTGAACTTATACATATACGTTAGCCCGATGCTGTTTGTATATTGCGGGCGCAAACCGGTATTCCCTTTCTGGTAGGTATATTCATCAAGCCTGAATTCAAAAGGATTTAAATCCTGATAGGCAGGCCTGTCAATTCGCTTGCTATAATTAAGGCTCCATTGTTTCATCGGGTTTTTCTTATACGTGATGGCTGCACTTGGGAACAGGTCTGTATAATGACGGTTGAAAACAGAATCATACGTTATATAACCGTTCGTCCATTTGTAACCGTTAGAATGACCGGATGAATTTGTATTTTCCAAACGTAGACCGGCTTGTATACCGAAATTTTTAAATGACCGGTTATAGTTCGCATAAACAGCATTGATATTTTCTTTGTAAATAAAATTATTGCTGCTTAAGGAATCGAGATTTTTTCCTGTTTCCACTAAATGATAATTATCAAAATTATTATTGCTGGTCACGTAAGATACTTTGCCTCCCAATCCTAATCTTCCTTTTTTAAAATTCTGTTCGTAATCTGTTTTGAAACTATAAATATTTATATCAGTAGGCGCAATTATATTATAGATATTGCTGTCAGTGATCATGGTGCCAGACGGATCATAATAATAATTTGGTTGTAACTGGTTACTCCTGATGCGATATGTCCCATAATCCGCATCCATATTCAATTCATGCCCGCTTGTATCTGCATAACGATAATTCAGATTGCCATTAAGGTTATTTCTTTTTGATTTCGTCATATTATTCGCAACAAGAATTTTATCAAGATCATTTTCTGGTATATAAGAAATAGGCGTATAGCTTGAATTTCCAATTCTATTATCGGATAAGGTCCCGTTAACCATAACACCTATTGTTGTTTTTTTATTGACAAAATAATCCAACCCTGCTTTAAAATTGTGCGTGCTGCTTTTAGAAGTAATTGTGCCATGTTGGTCGAACAATGTATCTAATTGCGTGCGATATAAATTTATATAGGATTCATTCTTGCTATTATTATATGAATAATTACCAAACGCATTGATGCGGCCATCTCTATGGTTTAGTGATAAGCCTGCATTGTATTTTGGATAAGTTCCAATATTATATCCGGCGTTTACTGAACCATTTGTTCCAAAGGATTTATTTTTTTTCAGTTTGATATTAATGATCCCTGCATTCCCGGCTGCTTCATATCTAGCAGAAGGGTTCGTTATTAATTCGATGGATTCAATGGAAGAAGACTGAATGGTTTTAAGATATTCAGAGAGATCTTTGCCAGACAATGGAGAAGGGCGACCATCAATATAAACCTGCACGCCGTTTTTGCCACTCAGGCTTAAGTTATCATCTTTGTCAACCATTACACCAGGTGATTTGCGTAATAATTCCAATGCATCCTGCCCGACTGCATTCACACTGCCTTCAACATTCATCACGATCTTGTCTGCTTTAACTTCAATAATTGGTTTACGCGACGTGATTACGACTTCTTTCAAATTTGAAGTAGATTTTGAAAGAGAAATTTGCGGGATAGCTAAGTCAGCATTTCTATTTGCTTCAAAAATTCCTGAATTATGGGAAACAAAACCAACGTGAGAAATATTTACAAAATATTTTCCTGGTTGAGAGATAGAAAATTCATAGTGGCCTTTTGCATCAGTAGCGCTCAATTTTACAACTGAAGAATCGATTGCTTTTCTAAGCGCGACAGAAGCACCAATCGCATTTTTTCCCTGGTCATCTTTTACATTACCGGATATTGTTTGAGCCTGTACAGCGGCGGCCAGTAATACACAAAAAAACAGTACAATTACATTTCGCATAGTTATAAGTTTTGATCTTTTATAAACCAAAACTACCCTTGTGAACAGCAGTTGAAAATAGCTTTGCGGCAGGTCGAAATAAATACACGGCAAAACATATTATTAGCTCGGTATAATTTTTTTGAAAACTTATTTAGTGGCGGCGAAACCATCTTTTTATCCGGCGAAATTTTAGCAGCTGTTCCTGGTAGCAGTATGATTGAACAATCTTGATTTGTATTATAAGCAGGGTAAAAATTCCACAACTCATATTAATATCATCGGCATTCGTGGATAAACAAGAGGAAAATCTAAGGGCATGTCCTTTGTTGTATATACTAAAACAAGTATATGGAAAAAAGGATTTTTGGCGTTATTCTAACCATACTAGGCGTTGGGGGATTGATTGGGGCTGCTTATAATTTCATACAGAAAAATGCAGAGAATGTATCTAATATCAAATCGATTGCAGTATTTGGTATTCTGGGGCTGATATTCTTTTTTGCAGGCATCGCATTGATCAGGGGTACCAAGGATCGCCCGACATAGCAAAACCATATCGAGCTATGGATTAATTGATATCGATTTTGCAAATAACATTAATAGTCGGAGTATTATAAATTTTGGTTGACGAAATTTTAATAGTATTAAAATGCCTGGAGAGCATCGTAAATTTTTTTATTTGATCTATCAGGTATTGCTTCTGACCCAGTTTTTGGTTTTGCAATATTTGATCTGCAGAAGGAATAAACCAGCCGGTTAAAAATATATTCCCATTTCCTTTTCTGATCCCGACCATATATGGTTCTACTATTCTCCAATCTTTATTTTGGTTTGTCCTGCTTTCATAATAAAATTTTATGACCTGCTTTTGTTTTATAGCACGACATAACTTTTTTATAAGCAAGGAATAATTTTTGTTCATGGAAAACAAAAATAATCAATCATCTTACATATTCCTTCTGTATTGGCCTCCTACTTCGTACAGGGCATGAGTAATTTGCCCAAGACTGCAATATTTTACGGTTTCCATTAATGCTTCAAATAGATTTCCATTATTGATGGCAGTTTCTTTTAATCGGTTGAGCATCTCCGTTATCTTGTCCTGGTTTCGTTGATGGAAGGCTTGTAAGTTTTCTATTTGTTTTTCTTTTTCTTCCCTGGTACTCCTGATTACTTCAGTCGGGATATTAGTAGGAGATCCTTTTTTGTTCAGAAAAGTATTAACGCCGACGATTGGTAATTCGCCGCTATGCTTGAGGCTTTCATAATAAAGGCTTTCTTCCTGTATTTTATTTCGTTGATACATTCTTTCCATTGCGCCTAATACAGCGCCACGTTCGGTAAGCCTGTTGAATTCAGCCATGACAGCGGTTTCTACGAGGTCGGTCAATTCTTCAATAATAAAAGAACCTTGTATGAAATTTTCTGTTTTAGCGCTGCCCAATTCGCGGTTGATGATTAACTGGATGGCCATTGCCCTGCGCACACTTTCTTCTGTAGGCGTTGTGATGGCTTCATCATATGCGTTTGTATGCAATGAATTGCAATTATCATAAATAGCATATAGTGCCTGCAGCGTTGTGCGGATATCATTGAAGTCTATTTCCTGCGCATGCAAACTTCTTCCACTTGTCTGGATATGATATTTCAACATCTGGCTGCGCTTATTCGCCTTGTATTTATACTTCATCGATTTTGCCCAGATGCGGCGGGCAACGCGGCCAATAACGCTATATTCGGCATCCATCCCATTGCTAAAAAAGAAAGAAAGGTTCGGGGCGAAATCATCGATATGCATGCCGCGGCTAAGATAATATTCCACATACGTGAAACCGTTAGCCAGGGTAAACGCCAATTGTGTAATAGGATTGGCGCCTGCTTCCGCAATATGGTAGCCGCTGATGGACACGCTATAAAAATTCTTTACCTGCTGATCGATAAAATATTTTTGAACATCGCCCATCAGTTTTAATGCGAATTCGGTAGAGAAGATGCAGGTATTTTGTGCCTGGTCTTCTTTTAAAATATCTGCCTGTACTGTCCCGCGCACCTGCGAAAGTGTTTCGGCTTTTATTTTATTATAAATTTCTTTTGGGAGAACATCTTCGCCGGACATCCCCAATAATTTTAATCCCAGCCCATTATTGCCTTCTGGTAATTTGTCTGCATCAGGAGGATCGTAATATCGTGGCCTCGGCAATTTGCTAAACTTTTTTTCTATTGTCGCATTTGCAGTTTCCCATTTTGCATTTGTGTCGAGATATTTTTCACATTGCTGATCGATAGCGGCATGTAAGAAAAATGCAAGTATTATTGGCGCAGGCCCGTTAATGGTCATGCTGACCGATGTTTTTGGATCGCAGAGATCAAAACCGCTGTATAATTTTTTTGCATCATCAACAGTGGCGATACTTACCCCGCTATTTCCTACTTTACCATAAATATCAGGACGATGATCGGGGTCCTCACCGTATAGTGTAACCGAATCAAATGCCGTGCTCAATCTTTTGGAAAGCTGACCGGATGATACATAGTGAAATCTTTTATTGGTACGCTCCGGGCTGCCTTCTCCTGCAAACATTCTTGTTGGGTCTTCGCCTTCCCGTTTTAGTGGAAACACGCCGCTGGTAAATGGAAAAAGTCCTGGCGCATTTTCCTGTGCCTGCCAGCGAAGTATATCGCCCCAATCTTTATATTTTGGTAAAACAACTTTAGGTATGCGCGTTCCCGACATACTTTTTGTGAACATAGGATGCCTGATACTATTACCACGGACATTGTATTCGTAATAATCGGCCTGATAGGCTTTCAGTTTTTCCGGCCATTTCTTAATGAGTTTACGACTTACAGGTGTGAGTTGTTGCTCATAAAAGTCTATTTGCTTTTTAAGCACCGTCTCCAGATTTTTTTTATTGGAAGAAATTTCGGAAGATGATTGCTCATCCTTTTCTCCCAAATTATTTTTTTTGATTTCTTCCAGCGCGCCATTGAGTTGGTATAAGGTAGATGCAATGGCCGACTGATCTCTTACCAATTGATCATATTCCTTTATGGCATCAGCAATCTCGCTAAGATAACGGACACGCGCAGCCGGGATTATTGCTGCATCGGGCTGCCTCTTTTCGGGAATGGGTTTATTTTTTACTTCTCCAAAACTGATATGGCATTTCTTTTCTATAGTCCGTATCAGCAATTCAAAAAGCTGGTTGATACCATGATCATTAAATTGTGATGCAACTGTTCCTGTTACAGGAAGATCTTCATCTTTTGCATTCCACAGAGCATGATTGCGTTTGTATTGTTTGCGCACATCATTTAATGCGTCGAGGGCGCCGGCCTTATCGAATTTATTGATGGCAATGATATCGGCATAATCCAGCATATTTATTTTTTCCAATTGGCTTGCAGCGCCATATTCCGGGGTCATCACATAAAGGCTCACATCACAATAATCCAATATCGAAGCATCACTCTGGCCCACGCCAGCAGATTCAAGGATGATCAGGTCATATCCTGCCGAACGACAAATATCCAATGCATCCTGCACGTAAGCGCTCAATGCAACATCACTTTCACGTGTAGCCAACGAACGCATATACACTTTTGGCGAATGAATACTATTCATGCGTATCCGATCGCCCAATAAAGCGCCACCTGTTTTTTTCTTTGACGGATCAACAGAAATAACAGCAATGGTTTTATCAGGATAATTATTGAGGAACCTTCTTACAATTTCATCGGTAACGCTGCTTTTGCCAGCGCCGCCGGTTCCGGTAATGCCAAGTATCGAAGAAGTATTGCTTTTGCCATTGGATTTATTTTTGTCAGGCTTGCCACTTTCAGCTAAGGTGATTGACCGGGCAATTTTTCTGATGTCCTTCATTTCGCCCAAGGGCAATTTTCCATTCCATTTTTCAGCGGCTTTCCAAAACGCTGTATCCTGCGATGTTTTCGCTTTTCCATTGGAAGAAAGCGAAAGGCCGCATTGATTGATCACATCTTCAATCATTCCTTCGAGCCCCATTTTTCTTCCATCATCCGGCGAGTAAATACGTGTGATGCCATAATTGTGGAGCTCTGTGATTTCGGCAGGTAAAATAGTCCCGCCGCCTCCACCAAAAATTTTAATATGGCCGCATCCATTTTCATCGAGCAGGTCTTTCATGTATTTGAAGAATTCAATATGGCCGCCCTGGTATGAGGTAATAGCGATGCCATGCACATCTTCTTCAATAGCCGCTTCAACAATTTCATGCACGCTCCGGTTATGGCCTAAATGAATGACTTCAGCTCCTTTGCTTTGCATGATCCTGCGCATGATATTGATAGCAGCATCATGCCCGTCGAATAAAGCAGCAGCAGTAATGATACGTGTCCTGATGTTGGCGAAATCCATGTAAACGTAATTATAGGCACAAAATTAATTCAAAAACTAATGGTTGTTAGTTTTTATTATAGGCATGTATATATCAGTTAGACCTGTCATAGTGTATGAAGAATTTTTTTTTGTCATTATCATTTACATTGAATAAGCAGTAATATTCTTTCAACAGTTTTCAATACCCACCAGCTTAGTTTTCCATGTTCAGGATATCAATCAATCCTTTGTTGATATACAACTGATATTTCCCAAACTGCTCATGGCGTAAAAATTTTTTTTCAACAAGATTTTTTAAATATCGGCTGGCTGTTGTATAATGGATATCCAGTCGTACGCCAAGCTTCATTGGCGTAATAACAGGGAATGAAAACATTAGTTTCAGGAGTTCTTCTGAAAAAATAGCCGGGCAGTCTTTTTTAATTTTTTCTTTGCAACTATTATATAATGATAGCAACCCAAATAATTGCTCCTTGACTTCTTTTGCCTGTACAAAAAAACCTTGTAACATAAATTCTATAAATGCATGCCAATTCCCTTTTTCAGTGACATGATGGATGAGCCTATCATATTCAGCGCGGTTTTTACTGATATAGCTGCTGATATTAATAATCGGGTAAGGCAATATCTTACTGTGTAAAAGATATAGCGCCATTACAATCCGGCCAGTCCTGCCATCGCCATCACTAAAAGGATGAATAGCTTCTAATTGATAATGTGCAATTGCGCATTTAATAAGTGGGTCAGTACCATCTGTACTATTGTGCAAATAACTTTCCCAATTTGTCATTAGGCGATTAATTTTTTGCGCAGGGGGCGCAGTATAAATTATTTCTTTTGTCACAGGGTTTTCAATATGTTTTTGATGAGTCCTGTAACCATAACTTGCCTTAGGCATAAGCTCCTTGTGTATATCTAAAATAAGCCTGTTGCCTAATGTTATTCTTTTCATCGTGTCAAAACCATACAGCATAGCTGCCTTGTAACGAAATGCTTCTTTAGTTTCGGGCTTTTGTTCTGATTCGGGGAAGAGCTGCTGTTGCAAAACTTTTTCGAGGCTGGCCTGAATATTTTCGATTTTAGAACTGGCAACGGATTCTTTTATAAATAACCCATCTAAAAGCAACATTGGGTCGGGCAATGCCAAGGTATATCCCTTAAGTTCTGCTAACTCGGTTTTTGCCTTCAACAAACATTCATAAAATCTTTTATTCGCATAATCTATGGGTGGCGGTAATTCCGGTAGTGCGAAAGGCTCCAATGCTAAAAATGACATTTTGATATATAATATTATTCAGGATATTATTATATATCGTAATTTTTTAAGAAATATTATATATCATTAAACATAAAAAAGGATTTTGCTTTGGCATTGGCGCCAGATAGAAATATTATGAACGCTGGTTTCTATCAAACGAGTTCATAAAAAATCCTAAGTTTAACAGCTAAATAGACGCTCATGAAATTGTTTCGTTATGGACAACCGGGGAATGAAGTGCCCGGTATCTTATTAAATCAACATGAATACAGGGATATAAGCGCTTTTGGAGGGGATTTCGGTGAAGCTTTTTTTGGAAGTAATGGTATTATCCGCCTGGCAGAATGGTTACGAAACAATTTGGACAAATGCCCGGTGATCGACAAACCAGTTCGCTTTGGGCCACCAGTTAAACGCCCTTCTAAAATTGTATGTATCGGATTGAATTATTCTGACCATGCCAAAGAAACCAAAGCCCAGGTGCCTCCGGAACCTGTCCTGTTTTTTAAATCGACAACAGCAATATGCGGGCCAAACGATCATGTGACCATCCCAAAAAACAGTTCTAAAACGGATTGGGAAGTGGAGTTGGCAGTTGTCATTGGTAAGAAAGTTTCATATGTAGAAGAAAAAGACGCGGTACAACATATAGCAGGATATATGCTGCACAATGATTACAGTGAACGTGCATTCCAGATAGAAAGGAGTGGCCAATGGGTAAAAGGCAAGAGCTGCGATACATTTGCACCGCTCGGCCCTTACCTCGTAACAGCAGATGAAATAAGTGATATTGATAATCTTCGGCTATGGCTGACCGTGAATGGCAAAATTATGCAAGATGGCAATTCAAAAAACTTAGTGTATAAAATCCCGTTCCTTGTTTCATATATCAGCCAGTTCATGACCTTATTGCCAGGCGATATCATCAGCACCGGAACTCCTGCTGGCGTAGGCATGGGCCAAAAACCCGAACCGGTATATTTAAAAGCTGGGGATGTTGTTGA
>Ga0207059_1202_pt1 | contig 9740 bp, 7 predicted proteins | sample Alteio_BWMinCont_32_FD_153273 | JGI IMG/M metagenome (GOLD analysis project Ga0207059, IMG submission 153273) | Enriched cells from forest soil in Barre Woods Harvard Forest LTER site, Petersham, Massachusetts, United States -... | ecosystem: Environmental > Terrestrial > Soil > Temperate forest >...
GGAAACAGCAACCAGGAACAGGCCCGTTTAAACAATTTTCAGGCATTATGCTGTAAATAAAATTTAAATTGTGCGATTGCTAAAATTTTAAATGTTAAATATTCTACGCGGCTAATTATCAATTTTTTAGTTGTTAAAATAATAAGAAAAAAATATCGTTTTATAGCTCGGCTGCGCTCTTGGACGGCTTATTAATCCCCCTGCAAATCAAAAAGGTAAAAGCAAAGGCCATAAGCTCGTAAAATAGATTGAATGAAGCATCTTTACGCTATAACCCTAACCTGCTGTTTTCTTTTTAATCTCGCACAGGCACAAAAAGAGCCGAAACTGATCCGTTTTAAGGATGGGTTTGTCAGCACTGAAAAAAATCTGCTGAATAAGAAACTCTCCAGCCAGGCATTCCAAAATATTCGTTACAACAAAAGGTATTATACCCTGATTCAGTTTGATAAGTTGCCAGGCACTACTGAAAAAAACGAATTATTAGCAAATGGCATTTCTTTATTTGACTATATTCATGACAACGCGTTCCTCGCAGAAATTGCAGATAGCAACGCATTGCTGCAGTTAAAAAATCGTCGGGCCGCAATATTTGCACTGCCAGGCGGGCTTAAAATTTCACAACGATTAGTACAAGCCCACAATTCCGATGCTGGCGATGCCAGCTCGATAATTGCAGTGAGTTTTTTTGGGACAAATGATAAAGCAACCGTGAGCAATGAATTAATGCAGGCCGGCGCAAAAATCATATCGACAAAAATTCAACCCGACCATGTTGTTTTTATTAAAGCTTCTTTATCGGTAATAAAAAAAATTGCAGCGCTCCCTTTTGTCACTTATATAAGCCCGCAGCGGTTAAAAGATATCCCGCTAAATTATAATAACAGGGCGATGCATGGGATCGATGCATTAAGTGCTCTCGCAGGAAGAAATTTGCAAGGGAAAAATATTGCTATCGGAGTTGGTGACAATGCAGATCCTTCAACCCATATTGATTTTTCAGGGCGATTGATACAAAGAAATCCGGCCGCAGCCAATACACATGGCACACATACTACCGGTACAGTAGCTGGTGCCGGCATTGTGAACCCAAAATATAAAGGGATGGCTCCCGAAGCGACTATCATAAGCCAATATTTTAGCGATATCATTGTGAATACGCCAACTTATATGACCGATTATAATATGCTACTGACAAATAATTCATATTATTCGGGAGCAGATTTTTGTCCGGGCGATGGTGAATACGATGCATTAAGTAATTATATCGATGCACAATTAAATGCTAATCCATCTTTGATGCATGTATTCGCAGCCGGTAATGACGGTGGCCTGACCTGCAATCTTTATCCGCCTGAATTTGCAACGATGAAATCAGGTTGGCAATGCGCAAAAAATGTGATCAGCGTTGGTGATATGGATAATACGACCTATACTATTTCGTATAGCTCAAGCAAAGGGCCTGCAAATGATGGGAGGCTGAAACCGGAAATTACTGCCAGTGGTATAAATATCATTTCGACATTTCCGAATAATCTTTACGGAACATCATCGGGGACCAGCATGTCTTCCCCAACAGTCACCGGTGCATTGGCCTTATTGTATGAACGATATCGTCAATTACATGGCGGCTCCAATCCCACAGCAGCTTTAATTAAAGCAATAACCTGTAATAGCGCAGATGATTTAGGCAACCCGGGTCCTGATTTTTCCTATGGCTTTGGCATGTTGAATGCGCGCACAGCAGTTGATGCCATGGAAAAAAATCAATATTTTATCAACAATATTTCTAATTCGAATACGGCCACACATACTATTACCGGCATACCCGCCGGCGTGCAACAATTAAAAATAATGCTGTATTGGCCCGATGCGCCCGGAGCTGTTGCGGCGCCAATAGCATTAGTCAATAATCTTGATTTAACAGTAACTGCCCCTGACGCAACTGTCCATCATCCGTTGATCCTTGACCCAAGCCCTGCCGGAGTAAATAATATTGCGGTAGAAGGAATTGACAGCATCAATAATATTGAACAGGTAGTGATCAACAATCCACCGCCAGGAAATTTTACCGTTACCGTGAAAGGCACAAATATTCCGGTCGGGCCACAAAATTATATAGTCGCGTACCAAATCATTAATCCTTCGGTTACGGTGGAATATCCGTTCGGGAATGAGACCTGGGTGCCTGGTGAAACAGAGATTATTCGCTGGAGTTCATATAGCAGTAGCGCAAATTCTTTTACCATTGAATATTCAACCGATAATGGCTCTACATGGAATGTCATCAACAATAACATAGCGGCTGCGAGCCGTTCGTTTGCATGGACTGTCCCTGCTATCCCAACAAATAACGCACTTATTCGAATAACGCAGAATACAACGGGATACAGTGATGTAAGCGATTATGATTTCAGTATTCTCGGGCAACCAGCCATCACCGTTAGTAAGCCTTGCACCGGTTATGCGCAGCTTATTTGGCAAACCATTCCCGGTGCCACGCAATATGAAATAATGATGTTGAAAGGGGATAGCATGCAGACTATTGCGGCTATCACGGATACAACTTATTTGCTGCCCGGCTTAAATAAAGACAGCAGCTATTGGTTAAGTGTGCGTGCTGTGAATAATACAACTCCGGGGCGGCGTGCACTCGCAGCAAATATTATCCCGAATAGCGGCCCTTGTTCACTGGCTGCATTTAATAATGATTATACGATTGATTCATTATTCTCGCCAGTCACAGGCCGAAAATTTACATCCTCACAGTTAGGTATAACCGCTTTACAGGTTGAGCTCAGGAACCTGGGGAGCATCCCTTCGGCAGGTTCCTTCAATATTTCATACCAGGTAAATAGTGGGCCAGTGGTAATGGAAAGCAGTTCTGTATCAATTGCCGCCGGGTCTGCGTACAATTATACCTTCTCTAATGCAAACAGCTATGATTTTTCGGCGCCTGGTTCATACAATATAAAAATATGGATTGATTATCCCGGCGACCCGCAACAAATCAACGATACGCTTATCACAACTATTAAGCAATTACAAAATGATCCTGTCGTGCTGAACCCAAGTTATACAGAAGGTTTTGAATCCGCGACGGTTCAATCGCATAATAGTGCCACGACGGGCTTTGATGGGCTTGATCGAAGTGATTTCAATAACAGTAATTCAAACGGAAGAGCAAGAACATTTGTAAATACAGGTTTTGCAAGAACAGGAAATCGTTGCATCACGCTTGACCAGGTTAGATATAGCCCTGTTTCTTCAACTGATAGTTTTACCACTACATTTAATTTATCGGGATATGCAGCATCAGACCAGATCTGGTTGGATTTATTTTATAAAAACCACGGCATAGATTTTAAAGCCCCTGGGAATTTGATCTGGATCAGAGGCAATGATATGGCAGCATGGATACCGGCAGATACCTTATCATATAATATTAGTGATATCGGGATATATAAACCTTCTAAAAGTATTGATGTGACAGGCATCCTGGCGAATGCCATACCTGCACAAACTATCAGCAGTAGCTTCCAGGTAAAATTTGGGGAACAGGGATTTACATCAGCAAATTCGGTTATACCTGACGGTGACCTTGATGATGGATATTCATTTGATGACGTGACGTTAACCAGGTCATCTAATGATGCCGGCATGATTGCTTTATTGCAACCTGTTCTCACCAATTCATGCGGGTTTTCTAATGCAGAGACCATCAGTGTACAAATAAAAAATTATTCCACCAGCACGTTAATAAATGTACCGGTAACCTATGCCATCAATACCGATACAGTTACTGAAACCATCCCGTCAATAGCGCCAAATCAAACAATAAATTATGCCTTTACAAAAAAGGCTGACTTATCTGCTTATCAAAATTATAACCTGAGAACCTGGGTGAGTTATCCGGCAGATAATTATAGGAATAATGACAGCCTCGTCAATATTAATTTTCAAACCACACCGCTAATCAGCACATATCCGTATTTGGAAGGTTTTGAATCTAATAACGGTTACTGGTATACGCAGGGCGTAAACAATAGTTGGCAATGGGGCAAACCAGCCAAAACCATTATCAACAAAGCTGCTAACGGCTTAAACGCGTGGGTAACGAACCTCACCGGCAATTATAATGACAATCAATTATCGTATTTATATTCGCCTTGTTTCGATTTGAGCAGTCTTACACAACCAGTATTATCATTCAGTCATATTTTTCAGATGGAGGATGATTGTGATTGCGATTATCATTGGATAGAATATAGCATCAATGATACAACATGGCTCACGCTGGGCGCAGCTGGAAGTGGGACGAACTGGTATGATAATGCGACAAAACAAGCCTGGCAATTATCCAATACCAGGTGGCATGTTTCAAGTTTTGATATCCCGACAACTGGAAATAAAGTCAGGTTCAGGATTGTCATGTTCAGTGATCCCGCTACTGATTATGAAGGAGTGGGCATCGATGACATACACATTTTTGATAAAACACCGATTTATAATGGCAGCAATATAAATGCCGGCCTTTCTCAAAATGTGAGCGGTAATGGCTGGATCAATTTTGATGTGAATGGGAAAAGGATCGCTTCTATCAACCCGAATGGCCAAAATTTAGGAGCAACAACTGTGAAATTATTTATAGATACCGGGGCTATCCGTGATACGAGCAATCAATATTATCTTGGCAGGAATATAGTCATACAACCCGCGAATATGCCTGCAGGAAATGTTTCTGTAAGATTTTATTTCCTGGATTCAGAGGCAAATAATTTAATTAATGCAACAGGATGCAGCACTTGTTCAACTATACATGATGCATACGAGTCGGGCGTTACTCAATATAGTAGCGCTGTGCGCAGTGAAGAAGACAGTGTGCTCAGCAATAATTTCACAGGCAATTATATTTACCTGAAACCTCAACAAGATGTACAAATAATCCCGTATGATAATGGTTATTATGCTGCATACGATGTAAATGGTTTTTCGGAATTTTGGATCAATGGAGGTGGCCCAAATCATGACAGGCCATTGGCGGGAATATTACAATCGTTCACGGCAACGCAGGTCAATACAAAAGGGTTGTTACAATGGAGCACCTGGGAAGAAATCAATACGAGCGAATTTATTATTGAGAAGAGTAGTGACAGCATTAAGTTTTCCGATATCGGCATTGTAGCCGCGAATGGCAACACAGATTCGATCAGCAATTACCAGTATACGGATAATAATCTATGGAAAGGGAATAATTATTATCGGTTGAAAATAATTTACTCGGATGGCCATTTTATTTATTCGCCGATACGAAAAATTTTATTTAACCCTGATGGCCTCATCATAAATATTTATCCCAACCCGGTTAAATCCGATTTGCATATTAATACGTCGGTAAATTGTAATCAACTTGTTTTATTTGATATTGCCGGGCGGATGGTAAGATCAATAAGCACGTTTGGGTTTGAAAATTCACTTTACGTCGGCAACCTCGCAAAAGGCGTTTATCTCCTTACTATCTGGACCGATGATGGAAAAAAGACAGCCAAGATTGTTGTTGAATAATTTAAGGTGTCCTACACTTAGGTGTAGGACACTGTTCCCCTAGATCCCCCTAGGTATCTTACACCTAAGTGTAGGACAGATTATGGCAAGACTTCAAATAACAAGAATTGCGTTTTTTCTTCGGAGGAAAAATTGTTGTCGGAAACAAAGACTAAAGTTTTTTTGCCACCGAGGAGATCCGGGCCAAAAGTTACCCCTTCAATATTATCAATATAAATACCCACTGAATCCATATTGAGCAGGAGTTTTTTTGTGACCGGTTTAAAATCTGTATTTGTTTTTAAAGACGGGTTGTTCATGATATTACTTGCCGCGCTGATATCTGCTATAAACACTTTAATCGTGCAGCCACTAACACCTGTAGAAAATGAACGCTCCAGCACCATGAAGCGGTTATCAGCAATCCATAATATATCGGGGATGCCATTAATTTTAAAAGAATCTGCAGGTATGGAGGCATGCGCGACCGGATCTAATTTATATGCATATTGAGCAGTATTTTTTTTCGAATGCACATCAAATTTCAAAATCCTTATCCATGCATTATTATCGGTTAGGCCTGCCCGTGGGCCGTCTTCATAAAGAGGTTCTTCAACATTTACAAACAGGTCGTGATAATTGGCTGAAAAAGTCAATCCTTCAAAAACCCCGTTCCGTCTCGGGCCGTTTTCAGTGGCCTGCATATGTAATAATGACGGCAACGGGAAAGTATCGATATATTTCCCTTCGGCAGTAATTATTGTGACCGCGGGGTTTTCCAGAACAGTATTATTGCCCTTGATAATCCTTTCTCCTTCGCTGCTCCATATCAACTGATTTGTTTGCCGGTCATATCTCATTGCTTCCGGATCGGGAGTATGTGCGGCATCCTGTTTGGAATTTGGATAAGTTTTACCATCGGGCCCTAATAAATTTACGACATCCACAAAACGGGCGCTATCAATCCCTCTCTCAGTAAAAAATAGTTTAGCCGTATAAAAGCGGGCAGGGTTAACCGCTGATCGGTCGTCGCTGATAATATAATACAAATCTTTTCCTGGTTCGTAATCAATTCCCGACAACCCTCCTATCGTTGTTCCTTTGAATGATTGATTATGCGGCACATCCAATTCACCCAAAAATTTCAACCCGCTAACAGAAACGGGTTTTTCATTTGATATAATTCTTCTTGTTGGATGACATGAAAATAATAACGCTGCAACTAGAAAAACAACTAATGGATTCAACTGGAAATTCACGGAAAAAAATTGAAATGAACAATAAAAAAACAAGAAGGTTTTTTCACAAGCGCAGGATTGCAATTTAAAACAAACCTGCATTTCAAATCAAGCAGCACTGAAAAAATAAAAATGGATTTGCATTAACCAGGATTTTGAAACGGATATACTGATCTCCACATCCTGTACAATACGATCAAGGGAAAAATGACCCAGCATGCATTTGCAAGCAACACACGCATCACCTGAGGCGTAGCATGCTCGCCATTTATTTCTTCAAACAAAATTATTGTCACATTCGTCAGCATGACAGAAGCCCAGATTATACTCCCAAACCGTATCCAATTTTTTCCTTTCGCGTATGCATAAATCGCAAATACATAAAACGGCCCGAAAAATAATGAATCGATCCAGATAGTAGCTCTCCACCAAGCCGGCCTCGCCATAAGTACCGGATCAAAACGACGGCCATACCAATGCACCAGGTCAACCATCCATGCAGGTGGCCAGAAAGGATATTGAAAATGATCGGGGTTGGCAATCACGAGCTGTTCCAAATCGACCATATACGTTATTAAAAACAGGTTGATACAGAAAAAAATGATCACGGCAATATCGACCGGACGTTTCTTAAGCGGGAGGGGCAATTGGTTCATATCAGTTAATTTAAAGTCGCGAAGACCGGAAGTCGACAAACCTTGGTAAATTTGTTTTAACATTGGGTTTTGCAAGCTCCATAACCCTCTAAAATGTTCAAATTTTTACGTTTTTGAGCTTATTTTCTCATTATTTCTTTATACCTTTGCGCACTCTTTAAAAAAGTACTCATGAACAGCCGCAGAGAATTCGAAATAGCGTTTGTGGGTCTGAAACCCGGTATTCATGAGTTTAATTACCGGATCACGGACAGGTTCTTTGAAGCATACCAGCAGCAGGATTTCAAACACTGCGAGGCGAATGTAAAATTGTTTTTGGATAAAAAAAAATGGTTTTATGTTGCTCAAATTTGAAATCGGCGGGAAAATGGATGTGATTTGCGATCGGTGTGGAAATACTTTACCGCTTGATCTTTGGGATGAATTTAATATCCTGGTCAAATTGGTAGAGAACCATGATATCATGAATCAACAGGAAGATGACCCCGATGTATATTATATTTCCAAAGGCGAAAGCCATTTGCATATCGCAGATTGGATTTATGAATTCATCAACTTAAGCATCCCAATACAACGCATGTGCAAGGAAGAAGATATGGGAGGCCCATATTGCAATAAAGAAGTGCTGGCCATGCTGAAAAAACTAAACGTTGAAGAAAATAAACCAGAAAATCCTTTATGGAAAGGATTAGAAAAATTTAAAAATCTCGAATAAATAATTTGTTACTATAAATTGATGAGTCATGCCAAATCCGAAACGCAGACATTCGCAGCAACGCAGCGCTAAAAGAAGAACGCATTATAAAGCTGAGAAAATAACATTAAGCAAAGACAGCACCACCGGTGAAATTCATGTCCGCCACCGTGCACATGTAAACGAAGGAAAATTGTACTACAAAGGAAAAGTAGTTACAGAAAAAGCTCCTATAAAGTAATTTATTCATTGGTTTTTATTGTAGATTGCCGGGATGAATATTGCTTTAGATATGATGGGTGGAGACTTTGCACCGGAACAGACGGTGAAAGGAATTCAACTGTATTTATCTGAATCAGTTTCTCCGGCATTTTTATTATTGCTTGGTGATGAGCAAATCATAAACCCGCTTTTAAAAGAAAATAATATCCCGCCTGATCGCGTAAAAACCATACATGCCCCGCAAATTATTGGCATGCATGAACATCCCACAAAAGCTTTAAAAGAAAAACAACAGTCATCCATAGCCGTAGGATTTCATTTGCTCGCTACAGGCAAAGCTGATGCATTTATCAGTGCCGGTAATACCGGCGCTATGCTTGTTGGTTCAGTATATAGCATTAAAACAATGGCAGGCATTCAGCGCCCTACTATATCAACAATAATCCCGAGGGAAAATGGTCAGACGGGTTTGCTGTTGGATGTTGGCGCCAACGCAGATTGCAAACCAGAAAACCTGAACCAGTTTGCTTTATTAGGCGCATTATATGCACAACATATTTTAGGCATCGACAACCCGCGCGTAGGATTAATCAATCTTGGTGAAGAAGAAGGCAAAGGGAATATACTTGCACAAGCTGCTTATCCGTTGCTCAAAAACAATAAGCAAATTAATTTCATTGGTAATATTGAAGGCCGCGATGTTTTTCTTAATAAAGCAGACGTAATGGTTTGCGAAGGTTTTACCGGTAATATTATTTTGAAATTGGCCGAGTCGATTTATGAAATTACCAAACGCCAAAATATCCATAATGAATATTTTGATCGCTTCAATTTCGAAGATTATGGAGGGACTCCGGTACTTGGCGTAAGCAAACCGGTAATTATCGGGCATGGCATTTCGCATGGAAAGGCATTTAAGAATATGATCGCGCTTGCGCAAAAAATGATCGAATCCGATCTGATGGGTAAAATGAAAGAAAGTTTCGAAGGAAATTAATATCTTCTCTTTTCTCAATCCTTCTTTGATGTATATCTTTTATAATTACCTGAAAGATTATTTCAGGAGTATCCAGTTGAAACAATTCCTGCTTACCACTTTATTTGTTGCCATACTCGTTTTTCTGAATTATAATTTTGGCATTGAAAGCCGGATCAAGCAAATATCGCATTGGTATAGCAGCCTGATCTTATTTTATGTTTTTTATCTTTTTGTATTTGGTGCGGTTTATTTGATGCAGTATATAATCGAAAAACTGCACCGCTCGGTAAACCATGGCACACATGCGTTTTGGTCAGACGGAAACCGCCAAGCCAGAAATCTTTTTCTACGATTCTTCTTTCTTGCGCCTTTTCTTTTCGCGCTGAAAATGATTCATTGGAATATTT